>Ga0210386_10000866_pt1 | contig 27646 bp, 30 predicted proteins | sample IncBWH32OmetaG_FD_160091 | JGI IMG/M metagenome (GOLD analysis project Ga0210386, IMG submission 160091) | Forest soil microbial communities from Barre Woods Harvard Forest LTER site, Petersham, Massachusetts, United States - Inc-BW-H-32-O ...
ATTAGTGCCTGCTGTACCAGTCGCTCCTGTAGCGCCGGTTGCACCATTGGTTCCGTTTGTTCCTGCTGCGCCAGTAGCACCAGTAGGGCCTGTAGCTCCCACCGCGCCGTTTGTACCATTAGTGCCCGCTGTACCAGTTGCACCTGTAGCGCCGGTTGCACCTGTTAAGCCGGTTAAACCAATTAAACCTGCTGTACCTGTAGTGCCAGTCGGTCCCGTAGCTCCTACAGCGCCGTTAGTTCCATTAGTTCCTGCAATACCCGCGGCACCAGTAGGGCCTGTAGCTCCCACCGCGCCATTTGTACCATTAGCGCCCGCTGTACCAGTCGATCCTGTAGCACCGGTTGCACCTGTTGAGCCAGTTAAACCTGTTGGGCCGGCTGTGCCAGTCGCTCCTGTTGGGCCCGTAGGTCCAAATGCAACGCGGCATAATGACTGCCATGAAGTAGTATTTGCATTATAAAAACAAAAACATGATGAGTCTGTATTGAATATAATAAGACTAGCAGCAGGGCTTGTAATTGAATTCATTTGAACTGTGTTCATACGAGGAATTAATAACCCCTGGCTTGTCGATCGTAATTCAAGAATTGATGAAGCATCCGGTGTAATAGATGTACTCCCAATTCCTACACCTTGACCGATCAATCTGCTTCCAATAAAAATGAATTGTAAAATGAATAGTGCCTTTTTTGTTTTACTTATATATGTGTGCTTCATCTTTAAGTATATTATCGCTTTCAGTTAAGTTTCAGTTTTAATTTCTAAGTAATATTACGTAGCAATTAAACAGTCTGTTTCCGCTAACCGACGAATGGTAACTTTCACTCGACGATTGGTAAAAGTTATCATTTTATCTTTTTTTATTTATACACAAATCTCCTATATATGCCGTCACTAAACATTAATATAGATTAATATTTTGTAGAATAGAGGCAGATTCATTCAGCCGTAATATGAATAACGGGTTTTTTAAGACTAAGTATTTATACGTACTGATTGACCATTTGTTTCTTAGAAAAACATAACCATTTCACTTTCATCTACTTGTATTTTTCTGCCAATAATCAATCAAAAAATATCGTGCTCAGTATCATGCATTTTACTGAATTTATACTAGCTTATTTTATTAATTTCGTCTACGTAAACTAATCCCAATGGAAGAAACAGTACGGATTCGCATTGAAAGCATGTTCCAGGAAGCAGACCGCCTGTTAAATGAAAAAGCTATTGCCGAAGGAATGAATATGCTGAATTCAATTATACAAGAGGCGCCGGAATTTGGCAAAGCATATAACCATCTTGGCTGGATATATGAAACACAGTACAAGGATTATGCCAGTGCTGAACTCAATTATAAAAAGGTATTGCAATATACACCTAACTACCCTGCTGTTTATTATAACTATGCTGCTGTTCTGTCTGTACTGCAACGTTGGGATGATTTGACGGCATTACTTAATAAGGGTCTTACGGTTCCCGGGATTAACAGGGGCACCTTGCATAATGAGTTTGGCATTATGTATGAAACACAGGGCAAATTTAAAGAGGCTATTGATGCGTATAAGAATTATGCAGCTACCACTTTCAGCAATAAGAACCTGGATACAGCTAAGGAATCAATAGACCGCTGCAGGAAAAAAATAGAAATTCAAAATCTTTAGCACTTTTAGTTGCCTGATAAAATATTCAACATCTTCATTTTAACTTCATTATCAGGTAGTACGTTTGTATCATAATAATCATAAACCCAAAACAACATGAAACTGACAAACGTAATTGCTACCGGTGTAATCCTTATAGCAATGGCATTCTCTGCAAATGCACAAAATGGTGTTAAGAAAGCAGAAGACAAAAAAGCTAAGAATGTAGCTCAAAGAGACCGTGCTGAAAAGAATGGCCATCCTAAACAAGCTGTAAAGGATGAAAAGAAAGTACAACAAGACAACAAGAACATTAAGAAAGACAAAGCTGAAAATAAGGCTGAAGGCAAATAGTCTTTATGTTTTTACATAAAAAACCCCTGCAAGATTGCAGGGGTTTTTTATTTATAGTATAAGGAAATTGTTTTTAAATACCCTGTATCCATATATGATCACAAGAATTGCCAGGGCGCCGATCAAAACACTTGCAATCATTGTTCCGTATATCGGAACGATATTTTTTATATCATACATTATAGAGTATATGGAAAAACACAGGCTCGCAATGCCTATCATCAAATAAATAAGCCCCCATACTTTTGACCAATCACTTTCTTTCGTTTTCTCAGGCTCGTTAGTCATACTATCATTAGTATATATCAAATATATAAGAATTCTATTTCAAATATATTCCGAATAACTTTTGGGAAAGCATATTACATTATAAACATGCTGGGAATGATTTAGTAACGGCTTAGTATGAATCTTTAGCAAATTCTAATAATACTATATCTTTGCAAAAACAAGGAAGTTTTAAATATCTACCGGTTCAATGCAATGCAGATAGTTTCGCCTTTAAAAAACAAAGAGGTAGCACTCAGGTATATTATTGGATTATTTACAGCATTGTTATTGATTCTAACGGCTTACTCATTTTTGCACAACAAATATTATGTTGCCGGTGAGGATGAGGTTATTTACTATAATGGTGCTAAACTTTTTTCTGAAACGGGTTCAATTCGTGCAACTGAATGTAATACTGAAGATGTTTCGAAACTAGGGCAATGTAACTGGTACGGACCCATGTATAATATATTCTATGGTTCAATTGCCAGAGTTTTCGGAATGCACAACTACAATTTTCTAATTATCAACCTGGCTTGCTTTTTATCAATAGTTCTGTTAATAGCTTATTCTACTCTCAATCAGGAAGTTAAGCTATTAATTATATGTTCTTTATTAGCGTTACATTCTGTAATAACATACATTTTTACTTTTTTCCCCGAGACGCTGGAATTGCTATTTTCTGTTATACTTTCTTTAAAGCTGGTAGATATTGCAACTGAAACCAAAACAAAGAATAAGACAATTCTAACCTATATTCTGCTTATCCTTTTCTTTTCCCTTTTCAGGGTATCTACTGTTTTTTGGGTATTTGGTTTATTAGCGTTCAGCAAATCAGTTAAAGATTTCTTGCTTAAACTTGGGGTAGGCATTACCTGCTTTATCCTTATCTATGCCTACATCGTATACTTTAATGCCCCATTCTATGGAACCAGTATGGGGCATATTATGCATGACAAATTAGGGCTGGGAACAATAAAATTTCTGATACAGAAAATCGGATCAAATACAATTGCTTTGTTCACACGTAATCCATTTTACGAATTATTACTTATTCCCGTTTTTTTAATAACTGTCTATTCATTGTATACTACAAAGAATAAACTTATGCTATGTGCGTGTATTATAACAATTATTTATGCTTTGGTTTTACTGGCACTTTATGTACCGTATACTGTTTTCCTGAATAAACAAACTGCCTGTCTTTTTCCGCTCCTCCTTATAGCTTTCTTCTATACAGAAAAAACGAACCTTAAATACATAGCCCTTATTTTAATACTACTAATAAGTCCTATAACCTATTTAAAATCAGCCAGAACAATAAAGGAGCATAAGATAATGTGGGCAGAATACGATAAAGCCCGGCCTGTTGTAACTCAGCTTGAAGGAATAAAAAATAATGCTGAAGGTAGTCATCCTATAACTATTCTGACTCTTTACAGGGAGTTTGATGATATAGTACCCTTCCCTGTTCTATCCTCCTGTTTACCATTGGTAAATAATTCCAAACAACCTATATTATATACTTACGACTTTCCTATTGAAGGAACCCATAAAGGTTCATTTAAAAATGAATCTAATTTTCAAACCTACGGCAAACTCAATATCGATTACATATTATCGAGGCATCCAATTACATTAGACTCAACTTCCCTGGCCTACTCCTGCAATTTATATTACCTATATAAAAATAACAGGAAGATAAATAGTACAGTTACAAAACCTGCATCTCCCCGTTCCTGATAGCTTCCCGGGTATATACGGAATTTAAAATAATCCTCTTCTATTTCGCTTTTTTATACGTACCCATCAATTCGCCTGAAGCAATAATATGACCTTCCATTGCCAGGAGCAACGCTTGCTTATCTGTTTTGGTTGGTATATCAAGTTTTGTGTCAAGGGCATATATGTGAAAGTGATAATGGTGAGTTCCTTTTGGAGGGCAAGGGCCATAATATTTGTTTTCATTCTTGCCATTCCTACCTTGTATGCCCGGAGCGGTATTTTCTTTGATTATTTCTGCCGGAGGTATGTTCCACATTACCCAATGAACAAATGTTCCGCCTGGTGCATCGGGATCGTCAACAATAAGGGCCAGGCTTTTAGTTTCCGGTGGAGTGTTGATAATATGGAGTTCAGGGCTCACATTTGAACCATCGCAGGTATATTTGGCTGGTATAGGTCCACTGTCAGCAAATACAGGGCTTTTAACTGTTAAGGTTGCATTCAGTACAATTGACATAATTAGAAAGATTATAAGTTTCACAATTCATTGATTAGGTTAACAGGGCAAAACTATTGTTACAGGAAAAGAACAGGTGAAATAATCGGTAAGGGTTCAGGAAAAATAGGTGTACTGAAATTTACATAAGGCAGGAATTTTTTTAATGAGATTCAACTCCCATTCTTAGTCATTTCAACCGTTCCAACAGAATCGCCTGCGGTAGATATGAATGTACCTTTAAGTTTCTTTTTATGAATAAGAGTAAGCCGGAAGGTTGATCTCGTATCCCGTCTTTTATTCTCTTCCTCAATATTCAAATTGATAAAAGACTTTCTTAAATACCCTCTTTCGTAATACCCATCAACATCCAGCGCAAGCCTGTTTGCAGGCTCCAATACATTTTCCTTGCCACCCGGTTGCACATCTTTTATTCTTTCGCCCGAGCCTGATATGTTATAACCTTTTTGAATTAAATGGATCTTGTATTCAATAACTGTGTCTTTATAATCCTTATGCGGTGTTTTTAATATTTTCATTTTGGTCTTCCATTCTCCGGTAAGATTTTTTTTGGAAAAAACAATTTCATCGAGTAAGAAAATAATTAAAGTAAGTATTAATCCACCTATTACCGTCCCGACCGTATTTGAAATTAAATCACCCATTTAGTATGATGGAAATATTTGATCAATTTTTATAAAATATTTTAGGGTTGTCCGAATCCGCCCGATGAACCATATATTTGTCCGGTAGCATAGCTGGCATCATCTGCAGCCAGTTGAACATATATCGAGGCTAATTCTGCGGGCTGGCCTGGTCTCCCGAGTGGAGTATCTTTTCCATAACCAACTATCCTTTTTTTACTCACACCTCCGCTTACTTCCAAAGGTGTCCATATAGGTCCCGGTGCAACCCCATTTACACGAATTCCTTTTTCTGCTAATTGTTTTGCGAGCGATTTCACAAAACTCACCGTAGCTGCTTTTGTTTGTGCATAATCATACAACTCGGCTGAAGGTTCATATGCCTGCACTGATGTTGTTCCTATAATAACAGAACCGGGTTTTAAATATGGCAGTGCTGCCTTAATAATCCAAAAGGGTGCGTAAATATTGGTTTTCATAGTCCAATCAAACTGCTCGGTGGTTAAATCCAGAATAGATTCGATTGATTGCTGGCGTGCAGTATTACTTACAAGTATGTCAATACCATTTAATGATTTTACAGCTTGCCCCACTAAACTTTTACAAAAACTTTCATCTCGTATATCACCAGGAATAGGAATTGCTTTTCTTCCTTCGGCCTTAATTAACTCTATAACTTCCTTTGCATCCGATTCTTCAGTTGGATAATAATTAATAACTACATCTGCGCCTTCACGTGCATAGGCAATTGCAGCAGCACGACCCATCCCTGAGTCCCCACCTGTAATTAAAGCCTTGCGCCCCATCAATCGCCCTGAGCCCTTGTAACTGCTTTCTCCATGATCAGGGCGAGGCTCCATTTTACTGCATAAGCCGGGCCATTCCTGTAGTTGATCTTTGAATGGAGGGTTAGGATATTTACTCTTAGGGTCTGATATTTCCGGTAGGGAAACAAGTTCAGTTTCTGATTCTTTCACAGTTTCTTGTTGTCTCATTGTATGAGGCTTAATAATATTATTGTCCGTTTTCATTTGTTATAGTTTAAACGCAAATTTTTACAGCCATTTATCGAAGTTTTTTTGGCGGGAAACTTTTTGCTGTATCCAAGCCCATTGAATGTTTTGGCACAGTATCGTTTCGTTGCGGATTTATATTGTTTTGCTGATAGTAGGGTGTAGTTTGCGGGTTGTTATTATTTGGTGGAGGGGTAAGAGTATTGTTGGGAGGGGTAATGGGGTTATTAGGCGGTGTTATAGGAGTTGTTGGATTAATAGGGTTATTGGGAGGTGTAATACCATTATTAGGGTAAGTACCGGGATTTATTGTATTGGTAGGTTGCGGAGTCTGCCCGTAAACTGATGCACTGACAATGGTACTAACAGCAATTATTAATAGGGCACGATTTTTTTTCATGATTCCATTCTTTATAAAAATTTTGTTTCTTACTTTAACAATTGAACTACAAAACAATATCTGCACAAAGAGAAATCGATACAATTTCGTTGAATGTTTTTTTACCTCAGTTCAGTACAATTTATATATCGGCAAATAAAAAAGTACTTCTTTTTATCCTATGGGAGTTAAAATAAAAAGCCCCTGCATTACTACAGGAGCTCTTTATTAAATAATAAATGCGAGCTGATTTCGCTACGGTTAAAATTTTTCTCTGTGTTTCTTTTTTACTTTAATTGAATCAGCTTTATAGGCTTTTTTCAATGAATCTTTATTTGTGCTTGTAGACTTTGTCTGCGGTTTTTGCTGAGATGCGGTACTTTTATCTTGAGCAAACAAATTAAACGAAACTAATAATACTACTGAAATTGCAGCTAATCTTTTCATTGGAGTGAGTTAATGGTTTATGTATTCAAATATACATTTATAATTATATTAAAAAAGGTCTAAGTTTACAAATACATAATAAGATGCTATAATTATAGCACGCTCAAAATTGACTAGCTTATCTATAACTACCTTTTACTGATTTTATGTTAATATTGTATACAAAGGATCTTTTTAACCCTATAAATTAAATAACAATGGCAGCAGCATTTTGGATTATAGAGGACCTACTCGGTTTAATTTTTGTAATGACAGGTAGCTTTAAATTTTTTCAAACCAGAGAAAAGGTTATTGCAAGCGGTGGCACATGGGCTGAGGATTTTAAGCCTGGTACAATTAAAACAATAGCCGGGATAGAACTTGTCAGTGGGCTTTTGGTGATAGTGCCGAGGTTATTAGGGCATGGGCATTACCTTACTTCTATAGCAGCTGCCATTATTGTATTGATAATGACAGGCTCCATATTCATACATATCAGGCGTAAGGAATTCCAGCATGCAATTATAAATGTAGTGTTTTTGCTTATGGCCCTATTTGTGGTTTATGTCAGTAGGCCGGTTTAGATATTTATGCGGGCTATTGAAACCAGAAAAATATGAATGATTTTAAAATAACCATGTAATAACTGAACCTCACCTTTACCTAACTTTGTTAGGCTATTAAAAAACGGCTTTAGTAGAATAAAAGCAAGAAAAGACTAAATATTAGCGTAGATTTAGCTTAATAATCCTCCTGTCCCAATGAATGACACAATTAAACTTCTGCGGTTTCCATTTTCAATATTCTTATTACCGGTGTCCCTCTTTTCCTTTTTCTACATTCATCCTGCAATTAATTATCAATTTATTCTGGTTATAGTCATTTGGCATTTACTTGTGTTTCCCTCTAGTAATGGCTACAATAGCTACAATGACAAAGACGAAGGCCCCATAGGAGGGCTGGCCTCACCACCCAAGCCGACAAAATTGCTCCTGCATGTATCAACCATTATGGATAGTATAGCCGTTGCATTGTCATTTTTTATTAATGCATACTTTGCCTTGTTTGTTGCAGGGTATATAATTGCATCACGACTTTATAGCAACAGGAGCATCCGCCTCAAAAAATTCCCGGTTATTGGCTTTTTAGTTGTTTTTGTTTTTCAAGGTGCATGGATATTCTGTGCCAATATCTTTGCTTTGTCATCTACCAATTTATTTTCAAACCCATCTGTATTATTCTCAGCCATTGCCTCATCCTTTTTTATCGCTACCATTTATCCTTTAACTCAAATATACCAGCATGAGTCAGATAGTAAGGATGGCGTAAAAACATTAAGTATGTTGTTGGGCATAAAGGGTACATTTCTCTTTTCAGCGCTTATGTTCTCTATTGCTAACATATTTGTTTACCTCTCGTTCCATAAGAACGAATCCATCAACAACTTCTGGCTCTTTAACATTATTATGCTGCCCTCCACAATCTATTTTTTATCATGGGCATTACGCTCTTTCAAAAATGTAGCGCAGGTGAATTTTAAGAATACTATGGTTATGCTTGTTATGTCATCATTGCTCAATAATCTATTCTTTGTCATTTTACTTCTAAAATAATTCCCCTACCCATGTCATACATACTCAACATATCAACTGCTGTACCTGAACATAAGATAGAAAGCAATGATCTGGTGCGGTTTTATACACAGGCCTTTGCAGCAGAAGGCGGAAATGACTTTATTAAGAAATTGAATTTATTAAATAAAAAAACAAAGATCAATTCCCGTTACAGTTGCTTACCCGATTACAAAGGAGATGCATATGTTCTTTATACAGATAATAATTTTAAGCAACCGGTAGAAAAAAGAATGGAGCTGTACCGGAAGAAAATAATGCCATTGGCAACAGATGCGATTGATAGATTATTTGCCCAATCGGATATTACACCTGCTGATATAACACACCTTATTACTGTAAGTTGTACAGGTTTAATGGCTCCGGGGCTAGAGTTTATGATAGCCGAACAATATGGGCTACAACACACCGAGAAATCCGCTATTAATTTTCTGGGTTGCTATGCTGCCTTAAAAGCGATTAAGCAGGCACATTACATTGCGCAATCGAACCCTCAAGCAAGTGTTTTAATTGTTTGTGCCGAGCTTTGTTCATTGCATTTTTATCCTTCGGCTGAAGAAGAGGATATTATTGCCAATTTACTATTTTCCGACGGTGCCTCATCTGTAGTTATTTGCGGAAACAAAAACAAGCTAGCCGAGAATAAAGTTGTTTTGCAGATCGACGATATAGGTACAGGATTCATTCCCCATACTGCCGACCTTATGACCTGGAATCTTAGCTCCACCGCTTTCCGTATGCATTTAAGCCCGAAGGTAGTTGAATCAATAAAAGAGAATATACATGAGGCTGTAATTACTTTTTTGGGAAACCATATAACAGAAACTGATTATTGGGCCATTCATCCTGGTGGAGTAAAAATTGTAGAAGCCGTTCAGGAGGGCCTTAATTTGACAGATAGTAATGTGGCTGATTCGATGAGCATATTGCAGCAATATGGCAACATGTCTTCCCCTACCATTCTTTTTATACTTGACAGCATATTCAATAAAATAAAAGCGAATGAACAGCAGAGTAAGAATATATTTTCCTGCGCATTTGGCCCTGGCCTTAATATTGAAATGCTCCGCCTTTCATCGGTAAATACCAATACCCAACAAACCACTAATCACTCTAATCGTAATTATGTCGTTGAAGTATAGATCGAACGATAAGGAGTACCTCGACGGTGATTCTATTGCAACAACCGACCTCTATCGAAACCTGGTGGAATTAGACATTATTAATAAATACCTAGGTGGTTATAATGCTTCCTTAAAAGGATTAGGAACTATTTTAGGTAAGAGCAAAGCGATACGCAATGTTTTGGATATTGGTTTTGGCGGTGGCGATTCTATCAAGCAGTTATCAAGGTTATCCGATAAAAGGAACGCAAACTTGTCTTTTTACGGAGTAGACTTAAAAAGAGATTGCGTTGAATATGCTGAACAGAACCTTGTTGCCTTAACCAACAAACAACTTATTTGCGACGACTACCGGAACATATCCGCAGAGCTTCTTAAGAAGATAGATATTATTCATTGCAGTTTGTTTTTGCATCACCTTACCGATGATGAAATAGTTGGCTTGTTTAAATTTGGTAAAGCACACAATTGTATTATACTGGCTAACGATCTGCATCGCAACTGGTTTGCTTATTACAGCATCAGGTTTCTAACTGCCCTATTCTCAAAATCATATTTAGTAAAGAACGATGCTCCACTTTCGGTAAAGCGAGGATTCAGAAAAAACGAATTGATAAAATTACTGCAACAAGCAGAGTTTACAAAATATTCAGTAACATGGAGCTGGGCCTTCCGGTACATAGTAATTGCTACCGAATGAAGTACGATGTAGTTATAATTGGCGGCGGAATTGCCGGATTGCCGTTATCGATAGATCTTAAAAAGCGCGGGTATCATGTTGCAGCTGTCGAAAAGGGTAACTATCCGAGGCATAAGGTCTGTGGCGAGTATATTTCTATGGAATCATACAATTACTTACTAGGTATTTGCCCTGCATTAACCGAACTTAAGCTACCAATCATTAGTAATTTTAAACTGACTTCAGGCAACAACAAAGAGTTTACTACAAAGCTCGACCTTGGTGGTTTTGGCATCAGCCGCTATCTGTTAGAGGATCTGCTATTTAAAGAAGCCGAAAAACTTGGAGTTGTATTTATGCTGAACACCAAAGCGCATGAAATTAGTTACGAAGGTGAAGAGTATGTTGTTAAAACAAATAAGGGCGACATAACGGCAAGGTTGCTATGCAATGCCACCGGCAGAAAATCGAACTTAAAAACTCCAAACAAAACCGAGGCGAATAAGGGACCTAATTATGTAGGTGTTAAGTATCATGTAAAGCTTCCGCGGAATACTGATTTAATTGAGATACATAACTTTCCGGGTGGGTATTGTGGTATATCAAACGTTGAAGATGATAAAGCCTGCCTGTGTTATATTGTCAACTCAAAGTACCTGAATAAGGTGAACAATTCGATACCTCAATTAGAAAAAGCCTATTTGTTTAAAAATAAAAGCCTGAAAAAAATATTTACCACCGCTGAATTTGTTTTTACTGAACCTGTAACGGTTAGCGGCATCAACTTTCTTATTAAGGAACCTGTAACAGATGATTCATTTTACTTGGGTGATGCAGCAGGAAGCATGGCGCCAATTATAGGTAATGGCATGAGTATGGGGCTTAGGTCAGCTTCTGCATTGGCGAATACTATCGACCAATATCTTTCAAGCAAAATAACGAAGCCTGCGTTGGTTGCTAATTACAAAGACTTCTGGCGAAAAGAATTTTCGGCACGTATAAAACTAAGTCGTTACTTGCAAAAGCTTTCTGAATATTCTTTTTTAACCAAGAGAACCATCGATATATTTAACGTATTCCCTGCGTTAGCAAAAGGTGTAATTAAACAAACGCACGGAAAACCATTTTAAGAAATAACCAGACAGAAATGAATGCCCATGTTATTTTAGTAAACGAAAAAGATGAGCCCGTTGGCAGCATGGATAAACTTGAAGTACACGAAAAGGGGCTGCTTCATAGGGCATTTTCTGTTTTTGTGTTTAACAATGCGGGGCAATTGCTTTTACAAAGAAGGGCCAACAATAAATACCACTCAGCTAACCTTTGGGCCAACACCTGTTGCAGCCACCCATACCCACAAGAAAATACTCTTGAAGCTGCCAGGCGGCGCCTGAAAGAAGAAATGGGTATTAATATAGATTTAGAGAAGAAGTTTGATTTCATTTATCAGGCAAAACTTGATAATGGGCTTACAGAACACGAATTTGACCATGTATATGTGGGGCAGTATAATGGGCAACCACACCTTAACCTGACAGAAGCCTCGGAATACAGATGGATTGGAATAAGAGAATTAAAGATTGAAATAAGGGTACAGCCTAAAGAATTTACCGAGTGGTTGAAGATTGCCATTGATTTTTTCTGAGTTGAGTATGGTTCCCTAAACGAGCTAGGGCGGCATTTTCATTGCTTAAATCTTTATTATAGAACCTGTGAGAAGAAATTCTATATTTACAGAACACTAAAAACCCAAACTAATGAAAAAAATTTATTCGAATTTGAAAAAACTGATGCCTGTTGCTATTCTTGCAATTGTTTTTTCAATGCTCGCTTCATGCTCATCGTCAAACCAATTTACCTCTTCATTTTCGAAGAGAAAGTATATGACCGGTCATTATTCCGACCCAGTTGCTAAGGTAAAGGTTGAGATCAGGAATACGGCAAATGTAGCTTCAACTGATGTTAAGGAGGCAGTAAGTGAAAGTAAAATGAGTTTGAATAAGGAAGTTGGTAAGATATCAGAATCATATACTGCTGCTGATCAAAAATTAAGTAATTATAAAGCCGTTCAACCTGCTCTGGTGTCGAAACACTCATCGGAGAAAAACATGACTAATGGGCTAACGGCAGCAGCTGATAGTAAGAAAAATGTAAATACTATTGAGCAAAACTCTTCTGCTACTTCCAGCCCGGATTCTATTGAAAAAACAACGGGTGATGGTGGTGGACATCATCACTACCTGGGATTATTTTTTCTTTGCTTGTTCCTGGGGCTGATCTTTTTGCTGTTAGCGGCTGCAAGTGTTGTAGGAGGCTCTGCTGCGGGGTTAGGTTTGTTTGCAATATTAGCTTATCTCATGTGGGTGGCAGCTATAGTTTTCCTGATTCTTTGGATAATTAGCTTAGTTGCCTAACACCCTACATCTTAATTTCTTTAACAGGGGAATAGTTATTGCTCACCCTTAAAAAAGCAGCAGGCATTTAAAATGCCTGCTGTTTTTTTATTTGTACCATTTTATTTACGGACGCATTTACTATTTGCGGGCAAATTAAATTCAGCTGTTACAGCATAGTGATCCGACAGGTCAATATGCCTGGCATCCCACTTTTTCCGGAACACTACAATGTGCATTTTCCCTTGCAGGGCGGGGTACATTAGTTTTGAATAGAAAATATAGTCTATCAGCTGTGGCTTGCATACAGGGCCTTCTATCATATCATTGTTGCCATAGTCGTATGAATAGCACTTGCCGCCTTCCATCATGCACTGGCTTAGCTTAAGCGAATCGACCATTTGTCTGTGATTGCCCGAATCGGCCTGTACCGTATTAAAATCTCCGGCTACAAATTGCGGTACATTTTCACGCGTATAAGGCTCAAGCAGTTCTTTGCGGATCTGCTCATACTGTATCTTTCTTATCTCCTGCACATTCTTTCCGCTGCTAGGATCGCTTTGCAGGTGAGTACCTATTAACTGAAAATGGAAACCGCTATCTACCCCATCAACCAAAACAGCACCTTTACAGGCAAGCCAATCAGTGCCTGCCCCTTTTTTAAAGAATATTTGTTTTTTCATAGTCACCTGTACTTTGCTCATTATCCATACGCCACAACTGCCTTTCCAAAAAACATCCTTACGCGGGTCGCCCGATTCGTAGGGGTACAGGTCAGCCAGGCCAGCCCTTATTATGCGGCGGGCTTTGCCATCAAACGCCTCTTCAAAAACAATAATATCGGCATCCTGCGTCCTTAATATATTAGCGATTTGCTCTTTGCACCTGACCTGTATGAACCAGCAGGCGTGGTAGCATATAAATATTCCAGGTAAGTATTTTAAGATGGGGTCCTTTTCCGGAATCGCTGTATTGCCCAAAACTGAAACCAGGGTTTGCAATTAAAGCGAAGGTTGCAGCAACTAATAGAAACTTCCATTTGATAGCATTCATCGTGTTATAAATTTAAGTATCTATTTCTGCATTCCTTTCATATTTTTTAACGGGTTAAGTACAGAACATAATGTGCAAATACAATTTGCTTTGTACCTTTAATCCAATACTGTTAATGAATTCACTCCGACATTAGCAAAGTTCTGCTATTATTCTTAGAATCAGTAGTTATTTTAAGCCTTTATTATTGAACATATAAAGGACCGGACACATAATACTGATAATGAATATAGTAGTTCAATCGCTTAAGAACAATATACGCTACCAATTGGAATTAGACCGGCTACGCAGGAATTTTCAGTATAAATGGTTTTCTCTTTATTCAACAAAGAAAAGTGAGCGCGCCTGGTTGAATTTTTATATTCATGGGTGTATATCCGATAAACTCTCCATCCATATCAATAGGTTGAGGGCTTGCCATAGAATCAATTGCAATTTCTTCAGCCGATTTATATATAATCTGCGGGTGAATTACTTTCTTGCATTTTTTGAATGTAACGGACAATTTCAAAAATTGAATTAAAGAAACCTCACCTAAAATAACCATAGAGAATTTTCCATTATCAATCTCTGCATCAGGTGCAATACCTATTCCACTTCCAAAATACTTTCCGTTGGCAACAACAAAATTCTTCACCTTGCCTTCAAATACAAACCCATCGGCAATTGCTTTCACAGGTTGATTGCGGTAAAATAAAAGCGTATTGAAAATGGCAGCCAGGTAAGTAATATTGGCTCCCAATGCTTTGGAGTAGTTGCCAATTTTCTGCACAACTATCCCTCCTATTCCAACGTCGGCAATATTGATGAAATACCTTTTGCTATCGAGGCCTTTTTTATCCTTAAACTGAACAAGGCCCAGGTCAATTTCTTTGGACAAATTCTTGTCTATTAGCTTTTTTATTCCTGAAAAAGAATGCGGGCTTTTACTTGTTTTTATAAAATCGTTCCCGGTACCGAACGGAAGAACACCCACCATTATATTAAGATCTTTATTCAAATTCCTTGCCTGCATAATTCCATTCACCACTTCATTTAAAGTTCCATCGCCACCAAGGCTAATTATATAATTAAAGCTCTCTGATGCAGCATTGAAAGAAAGCTCAATAGCATGGCCGGAATATTCAGAAATAAAAAAAACTGGTTTATAATTGCCCTGAAAGGTCGATTCAAGCTTCCGGATTATATCCTGCTTCTTTCTGATCTTACCATGAATGATGAAGGCAATTCTTTTCATTTACTTACTATTGCCCGCAAACATAGGAAATAAAAAAGCCCTGGTATTTCTGCCAGGGCTTTTTTATTTCTGAGTATAGTGTCAGGCTGTAAATCAAAGTCCTCTTCACCTCAATCTAAACACCTTTAAATACCTTAATATTTTACGATTATGCTTTCTTCTTTTTTGATTGAAGTTTCAAAGCTTTCATCTTCGCTTCCTTCTTTACAATTCGCTTTTTCCTTTTTATATTTTTCTTTACAAGTTGTTTCATGTTTATTTTTTTTGTTGTTTAATCTTTCAAATGTACGATTATATTTTCAACCAGCTGGAATTGAACCAGCGACACAAGGATTTTCAGTACCATATTAAGTACTTATATCCATGAATTGAGGGAGCAAAAACTATAAAAAGTGCGTACAAAAAAAATAAATGTATGGAATAGAAAGACTATGCTTTTGCAAACATTACATACCCATACGTTTTATTACCCAGTTGCCTTACAGGGGATAGTTTTACAAGCAGGTTCCAGGGGAACATCATCGGAAATGGCATACCAATTCTATCTGCTTCGTCAAGAATAAAAATATTTTCCTTAACCTTCCAGCCATGTTTGCGAAAGAAACCAATAGGGTCTGCACTTCGAAATTGGATTGGAGTATGCTTTATCATTTTTTTAACCATGTTTTTTGAACGGCGGTGGTTTTTCATCTTCCCCTGGGCATAATCCTGTACCCAAAAAGCAAATGAAGGTATTGAGAAAATATCTTTCGATAGCACAGCTGCCTGATCGTTGGTTAAATACCCGATTACACCTTCTGTTATTACCAGTGCATTCTTCACTTCTGAACCCAGTTTTTCAAAGAGCTTTTTTCGTTCAACAACGTTTGACAGATCTGCTGCTATAGTGGTTAACTGGCAAGCAGGTGTATCATCTGATAACTTCTCATTCTTGTATTTGATAATAGCGTCAAAATCTACTTCTATCCATTTTAACCCGGAAGGCAGCTGTAGTCTATAAGGCCTCGTGTCAAGCCCGGCGCCGAGGTTAATTACTGCATCTATTCCATTGGAAACAGCAGACAACACAAGCCTGTCTATAGCCGATGTCCGCACAACCATTGCAAATGCCATTGCCCCGCTATGCGGAGTTTCAGCAACCATTTGTACGCCTTTTTCTCCCGCCAGTTTTCTTGCCGGTAAATCTTTAAATACAGCGTCTTTTCTTTCTGTTTCCTGTGCACGGAATCCAGCTATCCAAAATGCCGTGTCTGAAATATGTTGAATAGGATCTTCCATAGATAAAAAAATATCCACAAAAATATTTTTTTGAGAATAAACGTTTCTTTGTGTTCGCCCAAACTCCTTAAAGAGACTTTAAACATGGAATAACGGACGTTGAAATGGCCGGCGACACAATGATTTTCAAAACCCTCCTAAGCCCTTATTATGCATGAATTCAAGACAAAATCATACAAAGAGAACAAAAAAATCATACAAAAGTGCGCCAAAAGTATGCACCCAATACACTGATTGTTCAACCATGCTTGAGAACTAATTACTATTTTTGTTTCCATATTTATAATGTTCAGTAGTCGAAACAATCAGTAATTCAGAAGGTATGACAGTAAAGGAAGATATAAAAGATCAGTTTGTCACCTCAATGCTCAGATTCGTAAATGCTGTAAAGGGCGAATCAGAAGTATGTTCTGAAATTTGTGGAGGATTTAATGAAAAGGAATTACAGGTTGTTGTATTCGTCGGCCAGCATACCAGCGTTAAAATGACTGATATATCAGAGAAGTTAAACTCTCCTTTAAGTACCTTGACAAGTGTTGTAGATAAGCTGGTTGAGAAGAAGTTCTTAACCAGGGTGCATTCCGATGAGGACAGAAGAGTGGTGAATGTTGCTCTAACAGTTAAGGGTAAAAACTCATTTAAAACATTCTTACATAGACAGGATGATAGGGCAGAAAGAATTTTGTCACAGTACAATGCTACTGAACAAGTTAATTTCATTAGGTATCTGGGGAAAATGACAGCAGTAATTGAATCAATGAAATAATTTTTTTTGGTAATTAGTACGAATTTCGTAATATTGCACTATCAAATTAAATACAAAACAACGGTTTTGATTTTTTTGACTAAATAATTCGATAGTAGAAATATTCCAAATTAGTAATAAATAAATTATAGAAAAATGAACGAAAGCATATTAATAACCGGAGCAAATATTGGGCTTGGTAAAGAGGCTGCCCGACAATTAGCCTTGAAGAAAGAAACAAAAAAAATAATTCTTTTCTGCAGAAATCAGGCAAAAGCCGAGGCAGCCAAAAAAGACCTTGAGGAGAAAACGGGAAAAAAGATCTTTGAAATTGTTATTGGAGATGTTTCAGATGCAGATTCTATAAGAAAAGCAGCAGAAAAAGTAAAGGAACCTATTGATGCGATAATTTTAAATGCAGGCGGAATGGTTGGGAAAACGGCCGGGAAAATTACGCCTTCCGGTATGAATGAATTAGCAGCTACGAATATTTTAGGTCATGTAATTTTAGTGGAGGAATTAATAAAAAATGATACGTTAAAGAAAACAGTACTATTAGCAAGTGCGGAAGCTATACCGGGAGTAAAGATGCTAGGAATGAAGCCAGTTTCAATGAAGACTTCTTCCGTAGATGAATTTGCTGCCGTTCTTGACGGATCATATTTTGGCAATAAGTTTGATCCAATGCAGGCATACGGATACGTTAAATATGCAGCAACTATGTGGATGCTTTCAATGGCAAGAAAATATCCTAACCTCAAATTTGTTGTTATGAGTCCCGGGAACACGGGCGGAACTAATGCACCGGATAATTTGCCCCCTGCAATGAAATTCATGTTGAAGTATGTAATGATGCCTGTTGTAATGCCATTGATGGGGATGGTGCATAAGCTGGAAGTAGGTACGAAACGCTTTGTAGATGGCATTTCGGATGAGCGATATAAAAGTGGCGTTTTTTATGCCAGTAAAGAGGGGAAATTAACCGGGGAGGTAGTTGACCAGAGCACTTTTTACACTGATTTGAAAAACAGTACATTCCAGGATAATGCCGATAAAGCAATCCACCGTTTTATAAAATAGGCTTAAAAATGCCTTATATACATAAAGAAGCCCCTGCATCACTGCAAGGGCTTTCTTATTTCTGAGTGTGGTACCAGCTGGAATTGAAACAACGCCATTTCTATGGTTAATTTAAATGTATTGTAATACGCTCTACTTTATCTTCTGCATCAATCCATAAATAATACAACCCTGCAGGTAAGTCAGTTATATCTACTACCCCCTGACTCATATACACACATTTACTACCTAATGAATCGATTTTGAATAATGAATAGCCTGGCCATTTCCTGCAATCAAGTGTTCTTATCATATCTACATCGCATTTACTACTCCTTATAAGTAAAGTATCTGCTTTTTCAACATATTTTTTATTCTTGTTTTTAATGAAATGAACATCAAAAAAACATGTATCTATTGCTTTGGTCGTATCAACTACTCTTGTACGATATTTTTTCTTGATTCTAAAATACCCCGCATTACAGTCATCGCATTCAGGGCCGCCATATCGAATAAATTCCATTAAGGTGTCGCCTGCAATTCTTCGTTGTTGCTTTGTTATTATTGCAGAAGCCTGGATACTATCCATACAGCCACTTATTACGCCCCTATGTAACCAATACATACTCATTTTACTATCACCCATTTGTAAAAAACAGTCTGTTATTTTACATATTAACTCACGCTTAGTTATACTACTATCCTTTGATTTAGAATTATCCAATTTAGTAAATACATTCTTATACAGCTCTGCAGCATCAAAGTACCTGCCTTTCATGTAATCTTCTTCTGCCTGATTATACGCTTTCTTATACACCTGTGCAAAAACAAAGTGTTGTATTAAAACAGTCAGCAATAAAAACAAACAATACTTCTTATGTATCTTAGTGGTTATCATAAAGTAAAAATAATTGTTTTTCTATCAAATAAAGAAAGCCCTCACATTTCTGCAAGGGCTTTTTTATTTCTGAGTGTGGTACCAGCTGGAATTGAACCAGCGACACAAGGATTTTCAGTCCTCTGCTCTACCAGCTGAGCTATGGTACCATTAAACAGGGGCGCAAAAATAACAAAATTGTTTTACTATGCGCAATTCACCATAAATCTACCCTACTCCCTGCTCTCCCCAAGCGGGAAGAGCGCTTCTTTTCACAGTAACCATCTTCTTCTGTACTCATTTAGCCCCTCTTTTGGAGGGGTTGGGGAGGCCCTTACACTTTAAAGCCCACCACCAATACATCGTCAGTTTGTGGCTCTTTTTGCCTCCAATTCAGTAAAGAATATTCCAAAAAGGACCTCTGAACCTCCAATTCCATGTCGTTCATTGAAAGCAATAGGTCCTTAAAGTTCTTTTTATTGAACTTTTTGCCTCTTTCTCCACCAAACTGATCGGCAAAGCCATCGGTGAAAAAGTAAACCATATCATTGGGTTTCACTGCTACAGTTGTTTGCTCAAAGGTCTTCTGCACGTTGTGGAAAAAGCCTATCGGGAATCTTGAACCCAGGTATTCGGTCAATACACCTTCGCTCACCACCACCATTGGCCTGAAAGCGCCACCGTAGGTTATTTCTCCTTTGGTTCTGTTGTACTTACAAACAGCTATATCCATACCGTCGCTGGCCTTCACCCTGTTACCCTGGGCATTTATCATCTGCTGCAGTTCTTCATCTAATGCGCTCAATATCTCTTTGGGTTCTGTTATCTTTCTTTTCACAACTATGTCTTTCAACAAAGAGTTAGCCATTATGGTCATAAGTGCGCCGGGTACGCCGTGGCCGGTGCAATCAACAACTGCATGGTACGAGGTATTTTGTTCGGCATCGAAATAAGCCCAGTAAAAATCACCGCTCACCACATCTTTAGGCTGGTACAATGTAAATACATCAGCAAAGTTTCCTTTCAGTTTTTCAGCTGAAGGCAATATGGCCTGCTGTATGTTGCGTGCATATTCAAGGCTATCAAATATTTCCTTGTTCCGGTTAGCCAGTTCTCTGTTCTTGCCAAGCAACTCCTGCTCCTTCTGCTTTTTTTCGGTTATGTCATAGCCTATCTGCACCAATGACCCATCAGGCCCGGCAGAAAGGTTCCATGAAAACCACTTTGCATCACCGGTTGCAGTATTTACTTTGTACTCTATCGGAGCAAGCATAGGCTTTCCATTAGCAATTTGTCTCATTAAATTACTAACCTCTGTTTTACGTTGTTTCGGATCGGCAATGTTATGGCAGGTTCTTGTCCACCATTTATCACCTATCAGCTCACCGGTTTTAAAGCCTAGCATCCGCTCAGCCGATGGACCAACATAAGCAACTTCTCCTAAAGAGTCTACCACAACCACCAGGTTGTTGAGTTGCTGAAGTACAGAATTAAATACGCGTAACATAAGTAAAGGTTTAAGAAGTTTAAGAAGAAGGACTATGAAACTTTTTTAGGGCGGTCTATTGTTTTAGATACAATAGATGAAGCAGGTTGCTGTAAAGCGGTGCATACCCCATCCCATGCCGATAATTCGGTAGGGATTATTGATTAGGATATTTGTTGTTACCTGTTTCATTTTACTTAATGTGGGACAAAAGTATATAATTTTTTAAGAACTACAAGCATTTAGATTCATAATCGTCTGTTATATAATTGTTACCTGCTTTGTATTTAGTAGATTTGGCAACGTTTTCAACATGAATTTAACCATCGACATAGGCAATACAAGTGTAAAGACTGCAATTTTTAAGGGAAATTCTATTTCTAAGGCTATCATACACTCTTCTTTTACCATTTCTACGTTAAAAAAAATTGTAGCCGAAAATCCTGACATTGAGAATGTTGTTCTTTGCACAGTGAGGGATTACCCTAAAGAATGGAGAAGCTATCTGAATAAATTTCATTTTATTGAACTGACTGAGAAAACTCCCGTACCTATTAAGAACGCTTACCTTACACCTTCCACCTTAGGTAAAGACCGCCTTGCTGCTGCTGTAGGTGCAAATGCAATTTATCCTGGTAAGAACATCCTTTCTATAACTGCCGGAACATGTATTATATATGACTTGGTGACTAAGGGAGTATATAAGGGCGGTGCCATATCACCGGGCTTATACATGCGTTTTCATGCGCTGCATACTTTTACCGATAAGCTGCCGTTAGTTGAAGCTAATACAAACTACAGGAACCTGGTGGGAAGAAATACAGAGGAAAGCATCCGCTCAGGCGTGCAACAAGGCATGGTACAGGAAATTAAGGGTGTTATAAAGGCGTATAAAGGTAAATACCCGGACCTGCAAATTATTATGTCGGGAGGTTCGCTTTCATGGCTCAGGAAAAGCATTAAAGAAAAAATAAATCCGCAACCTTTCTTGGCACTTAAAGGACTTAATGTAATTTTGACGGCTTCTTTGGAAAAAAAGAAAGCTTAACACAACAACAGAGCACAAGCATATTTATGGTATTATTATATAAACGTATTTCATTTCCGTTAGTACTGTTCTTCACAGTTTGTGTTGTTTCATGCTTTGCACAGTCTGCTACTGTTTCTCCTTATTCAAGATATGGAATAGGTGACCTGCAAAACCAGAATGGAGTGGAAAGTTTTTCAATGGGTAATACGGGCATTGCATTGCATAACGACACATTAACACCTTATTTCATAAATCTTAAAAATCCTGCTTCTTACGTTTATAATCGCGTAACGACATACGAAGCCGGTTTGTTGAACAACAATATATGGATAAACACAGAAGGACAAAGTCATTTTAATAACAATACATACTTCGGTTACTTTGCCATTGCTTTTCCGGTAAGCAAAAGCTTTGGAGCAAGTTTCGGCTTACGCCCTATGAGCAGTGTTGGATATAATATTAATACTACTGCAAATATTGACAGCATTGATAGTAAGGGCAATGTAACACCGGTTGGTACCACTACTAATCAATATATAGGTACCGGAGGTATTAACCAATTGCATATTGGCGTAGCATATTCACCTGTTTTTTTAAGAAATCTTTCTGTTGGTGTTAATGGCTCTTTTGATTTTGGTTATTTGAATTACGTTGAAAACGTTATCTATTCACCTGATCTGTTGGCAATTAACAGCGAGACCACGGAAAACATAAACGTACATGGTTTTACGGCAGACGGTGGTGTAATGTATACAATAGGTAAATCGCGCGATAGTTTATGGCAGGTGGTATTAGGTGCAACAGGTTCATTAGGCGGCAGCTTATTTGCTGATTATAACCTGCTTGCTGTGGGCTATGCTCCTGGTACACCTCAAACAAATATTGATACAATAGCCAACGAAGGAGGAGCAGGAAAAATAGCACTTCCGGTTTCAGGTGGCTTTGGTATAACTGTTATAAAGAGAGACAAGGACAACAATAACCAATGGACCTTTTCTTTTGACCATAGTATTCAAAACTGGAGTAAGTCTACCATACCGGGTGAAACTGAAAGTCTTAATAACAGTAGCCAGTATAACGCAGGTATCCAGTTTATTCCGCATAAAAATACAACCTTCTTTAACCGGATACATTACCGTATTGGTTTTGCTTACGATCATACTTACCTTAACATAAACAACTATCCTGTTAATGATTATTGCCTTTCCCTGGGTGTCGGAATACCAATTGGTCCGCCTTATGCACCGCCTATTAACACTCAGCTAGGCATATTGAATATTGGCATACAAGTGGGGCAACTGGGTACAACCTCCAATGATTTGATCAGGGAAGATTATGTAAAATTTCTGGTTGCATTTACATTCAACAGCAGGTGGTTCCAGAAACACCTTTACCAATAGGTTTCTGTATATTTGCTCCTGACAGATTTATTTCCTTAATGAATCATACCCGTATTGCTATTTTAGTTTTAATGTTGAGTGTGCTATGTATGGCATCGTGCGAGAACAACCTGAAAACGGTTGATCTTATAACGGCTGAAGATAAAACCCCTTTGCTGGTGGAAAATAATGCAACTATTTATTATACCGATTCAGCAAGGGCGAAACTGAAACTGACAGCACCTGTTATTGAAAGCTATGGAGGAAAAGACCCTTATGACCTTTTTCGCAAAGGAATGAAAACCGATTTTTATGACGATTCCATGCATGTAAGCAGCCACGTAACTGCCGATTCAGCTATTATGCATAATAATAAAAATAATAAACTTATGGAGGCCGATAGAAACGTTGTGGTAGTAAATAAAAAAGGCGAACAACTGAATACCGAACAACTTTTTTGGGATGAAACAAAACACGTTATTTACACAAACAAAGCAGTGACTATAAAAACAGCTACCGAAATACTATTTGGCGATGGTTTGAAATCGAACGAGGATTTTACCGATTACCAGATCACCTCTTTACATGGCACAGTAATGCTTAACGATACCAAAAAATAAAATGTTCACCTTTTCAGTCATCTTTATCTCACTTCTTTTTTCCTTCTTCTTTTCAGGGCTAGAAATTGCTTATGTATCCTCTAATAAATTACAAATTCGCATAGAAAGCCAGAAAGAAAGTCTCTCAGGCAGAATATTCACACGAATTACCCAAAGCCCTGTTCGTTTTCTTACTACACTTTTATTAGGCAATACACTTGCTATTGTAGTGTTTAGTATTTTCATATCAGACCTTCTCGAAAATATTCTGCATGATCATATCCATTCACAATTTGAAATACTTGCCATACAGACTATTGTGTCTACAACTGTTATCCTGGTAGTGGCTGATTTTATTCCGAAAATTATTTTCCGTTCCAACGCGAACCATATTCTTAAATTATTTTCATTCCCCAGCATGATAGTATATTATATACTGCTGCCATTTACAACACTAATACTCAGCATTGCCTATTTTTTAATGAAGCGTATAGGAAGAGTTAACGTATTCCGCTACCAGAGCCGCTTCACAAAAACAGACCTGCATAGCTATATTCAGGAACATACAACTGCAACAAGCGATACACAGGAAGTAGAACACGAAGTGCAGATATTCCGTAATGCACTTAGTTTTCCTGATGCCAAGGTGCGTGATTGCATGGTGGCTATGGTTGATGCTGTAGCTGTAGATATAAACGACGGGCTAAAAAAACTTAAAGAAAAATTCGAACAAACCGGGCTTTCAAGGATATTAGTATTTGGTGGCAATATGGATAATGTACTTGGGTACGTACACTACCATGAGATGTTTAAAAACGCTGCTGACATAAAAAATATTTTACTGCCTGCCCCTGTTATTCCTGAATCAATGCCGGCAAAAGATGCATTGCGTATATTTATGCAACAGCATAAAAGCATGGCAATTGTGGTTGATGAATTTGGTGTGAATTCGGGCTTACTTACCACTGAAGATGTTATAGAAAAAATATTTGGCGAAATACACGATGAATACGATAAAGAAGAGTTTCTGGAAAAACAGGTCGCGCCAAATGAATACATACTTTCCGCCCGCCTTGATATTGATGACCTGAACCAGAAATACAATTTAAATATACCTGCATCAGGCGACTATAAAACATTGGGCGGTTTTATACTTCATCACACCGGCTCAATTCCCAAGACAAACGAAACCATAACAATTAACACTTTTCACATCAAAGTACTTTCATCATCGGCTACCCGGATTGAACAAGTTAATTTGCTGGTGAAAAGCGATGGGTAATAATGCCTCGTTCATAAAAGGGTAAATAAAAACGCATTAAAATAATAATCCGTTTATCTTTGACGGAATTTTTCACGAATGCAGTGGCTCTGGTTAGCAATAGGAATAGTTTTTGAAGTGCTTGGCACCATCTGCATGAAACCCGCTGAAGGTTTTACTAAACTATTGCCGTCTATGTTAGTGTTTGTGTTTTACGGACTGGCACTAGGCAGCCTTGTAATGGTATTAAAAAAGAACGGCGAAATAAGCACTGTATATGCTATTTGGGCAAGCGCAGGAACAGCATTAATCGCAATTATTGGAATGATTTGGTTTAAAGAACCCGTAACTATTATTAAAATAGCCTCCATTCTTTTAATAATACTTGGCATACTGGGTCTTGAACTTGTATGATAAAATAAGTGTATGAACATTTTTCTGACCGGCAGTACCGGGTTTTTAGGAGGCGAATTGCTGGTTGACCTGGCAAAACGAAAAGAGGTGGATAAGATATACTGCCTGGTTCGTGCATTATCAGAAGAGCATGCCATTTTACGTTTAAAGCATGTTTTTGAGCTGCATGGAGATGCGTTCGATCCAAAAAGAATTATTCCTGTGCTTGGTAATTTGGGTGAACATGACTTTGCTAAGCAACTAATTGCAAATAAGGCACTTAGTGATACTACTGTAGTTGTTCACTCTGCTGCAAACACCTCTTTCTCAAAAATATATGATAAGATAGTTGAGCAGGTAAATATTACTGGCATAAGTGAGCTTATAAAGTGGTCGCAAACCCTTAGCAACCTTGAAACATTTGTTTACATAGGTACTGCAACCATTTGTGGTAAGGATATTGTTAATAGGGTGGTTCAGGAAGAAGAATCGCCCAACCTTAAGGCACACCATGTAGTAAAATACACCTATACCAAAATGATGGGTGAAATAATGCTTGCCAAAGCGTTACCAAAAGAGAAGGTACTTATTGTAAGGCCATCTATTATTATGGGCGATAGCCGCGACTGGATTCCTCGTTCATATGTAATATTATGGGCTATTGAAACTGTGAATCTGCTTCGCCTGGTTCCGGTAAATGGCAAATCGGCATTGGATGTAATTCCTATTGATTTTGCTTCAAAAGCAATAACCTCACTCATGTTCTGCAAACGAAATCATTCTGTTTACCATATTACCTCAGGAACTGCCTCATCTACAAGTTCTGAATTGATTACCAGCGCTATAGCAAAAGAATTCCCTGATCTTCCTCCCTTTAAATTCATTGACAAAGAAATGATGAAGGAGATTAAACTATGGGCTAAAGGAAAATTGCCCGAAGGCAGTAAGCTTTACGAATACAGTACTTATCTCAATTACTGGAAAAACAGGTTTACCGATACCAACGAAATGAGGATTTTGCTTGCTGCCCTTGACCCATACCTTGAATTTGCCGAATTAGGCCAGATCTTTGATAATACTAAGTTATTGAATGATACAGGTTTGTCGGCTCCAGAGCCTGCTCATAGTTATTTGGCACGTGCTGCCAAATACCTCAAAAACATCGACGTTTTTGCAGGGGCTATCGATCCGTAATCGAAATCATCCCGATATTATAGTAATTGGTCGTGGTTTTAAGGCAATACATTTTCGCCCAAATGCTTTGAAATATGTTATTCATTTCTTACATTTGCTACTTAGTATATAACTAAACCTAAAAAACATGTCGGGAGTTAACAAAGTAATACTTATCGGTAACTTAGGTAAAGACCCAGAAGTACGCTACCTGGAAGGTGGCATAGCAGTAGCAAATTTTCCGCTGGCCACAACCGAAGTTCATAAGAACAGAGCAGGTGAAAAAGTAGAGTCAACCGAGTGGCATAACGTAGTTTTATGGCGTGGATTAGCTGAAGTGGCTGAAAAACTATTGAAAAAAGGCATGCAGGTTTACGTTGAAGGCCGTTTACGCACCCGTTCTTGGGAAGATAAAGATGGTTCGAAGAAACGCGCTACAGAGATAGTAGGTGAAAATCTTACTATTTTAAGCCGTAAGAATGCACTTGGCGAAAATGGTGAAACCATTTCAGCTTCAGCCGAAGATATGGAAGTAAGCCCTCCGGCTGACCTTTCGTTCTGATTAACGTGTTATATTTGACATGAAATTACTTTGGGAGACCAGAGTTTTGCTCTTTAACATTACGTAAATACATTGGGCCCCGTACATATATTACTTCACTTTCAACTTCTTTCCATTTTCACGTTTTTCGGAGCAGGCTTTGTATTGTTATTCATTGGCCTGTTCATTGTTCTGTCGGCATTAGTTTCCTCAGTCGAAACTGCTTTATTCTCTATTTCGCCTGTAGAAGCCGAAATACTTCAAAACTCTGCCGACAAAAAAGAAAAACAGATCGGGCAATTACTGCAAAACCCAAAACATTTATTGGCCTCACTTGTTGTAGCCAATAATTTTTTCAATATCAGTATAGTGGTGCTGTCAGCATACCTTACGGCAAAAACTATTGATATATATGTTCACCCCATACTTGCATTTTTTATTCAAACAATTGCCATAACCTTTCTGTTGCTGCTTGCATGTGATATTATACCTAAAGTTTATGCAACAGGTCATTCCTTAAAAGTCTCAAAAAGGTTACTGTTGTTTGTATATGTTATACGTGCATTGTTCTACCCTTTTGCATCTATACTTACCCTTTCAACCTTGTTCATGGATAAATATATTTTTCGCCAAAAACAGGTTCTGTCTGCAGCCGACCTTTCAGATGCGCTGGAAATAACGTCTTCGGAAATATCGCAAACACATAAAAAAATATTACGTGATATAATTCAGCTTGCCAATAAGGATGTGAAAGAAAT
>Ga0210386_10000868_pt1 | contig 27617 bp, 23 predicted proteins | sample IncBWH32OmetaG_FD_160091 | JGI IMG/M metagenome (GOLD analysis project Ga0210386, IMG submission 160091) | Forest soil microbial communities from Barre Woods Harvard Forest LTER site, Petersham, Massachusetts, United States - Inc-BW-H-32-O ...
CCGATCTCGTTGTCGAACGGCGCCTCGAAACCCGGCGGGACGGCTGAGTTTGGCGATGGCTGCATAGTCTTTGTGTCTACACGGCCGGGGTAGACGTGGGTTTTTTCGGGTATACCAATGCGCTGCGAGACCATTCGCCTCTGCGCCAGGCACGCTGATGTACTGCGAACTGCAGCGCGGGAGGCTCTCGTACCGGATGTACCGCTTCACCAAGGACTGAGGCAGAGCCAGCGATCCCGAATACAGGCGAGCCCCGTGCACCAGGCACGGGGCTCGCCGATCGAGTAGACCAGGGGTCACTGCAGCCCTCAGGACGCCGTCACGGTCATCTATCGCTCGATGCAAGCAGCATAGGCAAGGCTGTCCTAATTTCGCAAGGGGTTCGTGTTCGCGGACGGGGCGCCGACGGGCCGCGTACCGGCAGGCCGAAGCCCACCAGCGTGTCGAGCACCGCCTGACCACGACGCATCGCGGTCAGCTCGTCGGTGCCGGCCAGCTGCGGCACCTGGGTCGCGCCCGCCACCACCATCGAGCCGACGACGTGCCACATCGCCGCGACCGACATCGCGCCGCCGCTAACCGCGTGAAGTTTGGCGAACAACGGTTCCAGGGTGCGGTGACAGCGGTGTGCGACCCAGGTGGTCAACGCCGCCTCGCTCGGCAGCCGGACCAACCCGTCGCGGAGGCAATCGCCGTCGCCCGCGAAGTAGGGGTCGGTGGGCAGCACACGCACCGTCGGGTCAACCACTCCGGCCCAGTCGATGACGCCATCGGAGTCGACATGCACCCACAGGTTCTCCAGGCCGGTGTCCCATGCCCGTGCCTCCAGCACCACCAGCGCGACGACCCGCCCGATCACGGTGTGGACCAATGTCGCCGCTAACTGCCGCGCGGCGCTTCGACAGTCCATGTCCCCGGCGGCGGCGTCGAACATCGCCCGCAGACGATCGGTGCGCAGCGCCGACTCCAGCGGCCACCACCGCCGTACGGACACATCGGCCAGCACCGCGACACCGTAGACCCGTGGGCATTGCGGATACAGCTCGCGAAGCCGGCGGCTGGACTCGTGGAGCGGCAGCATGCGGTCAATCGCCATGGCCGCGATGAGCGGGTCGTCGATCAGAATCGTCACTGGTACCTCCCTTTGTGAGGTAAGCCTAACCATAGAATAGAGGGGAACACAGTGATGACCCTCACACCGGTGGGACCGGCGCCGCGGGACTTACCACCGCATCAGACCGTTACTAGACATAAGGCGTTACGACCGTCGGTAGTAAGCCGGAGTAAGCTGGTCTGATTGCGCAGGAGATGGAACGAATATGCCTAAGCTGACGCGTCTGGGGGATCTCGAACGTGCAGTAATGGACCATTTGTGGTCCGCTCCCCAACCTCAGACCGTTCGTCAGGTGCACGAAGCACTGTCCAAGCGACGCGATTTGGCATATACGACGGTGATGACCGTGCTGCAACGGCTGGCCAAAAAGAACTTGGTCTCGCAAATCCGCGACGACCGCGCGCATCGGTACGTACCTGTGCACGGCCGCGACGAGCTGGTCGCCGGCCTGATGGTCGATGCGCTGGATCAGGCCGCAGACTCCGGAGGCCGGCAGGCGGCCCTGGTGCATTTTGTCGAACGGGTTGGCGCTGACGAGGCCGAGGCGCTTCGGCGGGCACTCGATGAACTCGAGTCCGGTCATCGCGACGCGTTGCCTGGTAGCGCTCTGCCCGGGGGCTGAGGGAGACTTGCACTGTGTCCGGGCTGGCCTTCACCGTTCTCGCGGTGATGCTGGTCGGCCCGGTACCCGGCGTGCTGTCGCGGGCAAAGTGGCCATTGCGTGCCCCGCGCGCAGCAATGGTGCTCTGGCAGGCCATCGCGATGGCCGCGGTGCTCTCGGCGTTCAGCGCCGGGATCGCGATCGCCAGCCGGCTATTTCTCCCTGGCCCGGACGGGCGGCCAACGGCCACCCCGGTCGCTGACATCGGCCGACTCGGCTGGCCCCTGTGGACCCTCGATGTCGCGGTTTTAGCGCTCACGCTGTTGGTGGGTGCTCGGCTGGCGATGGCGGTGGTCCGGGTGGCCGTCACCACCCGCCGGCGTCGCGCCCATCACCGCATGCTGGTCGACCTGCTCGGTGTGGCACCGGACGCGGTTTCTGCGCGGACCTGCGTCCGGGAGCGTGACCTGCGTGTCCTCGAGGTGGCGCAGCCACTGGCCTATTGTCTGCCCGGTGTCCGCAGCCGGGTGGTGGTCAGCGAAGGCACGCTCGACTCTCTGACCGAGACCGAGGTTGCCGCGATCATGGGCCACGAGCGTGCCCATCTGCGCGCCCGCCACGACCTTGTTCTCGAGGCGTTCACCGCTGCGCACGCGGCGTTTCCCCGGTTTGTCCGCAGCGCAAGCGCTTTGGACGCGGTGCAGTTGCTGGCCGAACTGCTGGCTGACGACGCCGCGGTCCGGGTGGCCGGCCGCGCTCCCCTGGCCCGCGCCCTGGTGACCTGTGCGTCGGGCCGGACGCCGGTGGGCGCGCTGGCGGCCGGCGGTGCCCACACGCTGCTGCGGGTGCGCCGGCTTTCCGGGCGCGGCAACAGCCTGATGTTGTCGACGGCCGCCTACCTTGCCGCGGCGGCGATACTCGTAGTGCCGACCGTCGCGCTGGCCATCCCGTGGCTTACTGAACTGCAACGGTTGTTCACCGCCAGCTAACCTGGGGCTGCGGCAACCCCGGTGCATTGGCGATACTTTGAATGCCCGAAAGTCACGACCCTGAGAGGCGAATACATGAGCTCGTCGGAATCGAACGGCACTGCCGGCACTGCGCAAATTGGCGTCACCGGCTTGGCAGTGATGGGCTCGAACCTCGCCCGCAATTTCGCCCACCACGGCTACACCGTGGCGTTGCACAACCGGTCCGTCGCCAAGACCGATGCCCTACTCAAAGAGCACGGTGACGAGGGCAAGTTCGTCCGGTCGGAGACCATCGAGGAATTCCTGCACGCGCTGGAAAAGCCGCGCCGGGTGCTCATCATGGTCAAGGCCGGTGACCCTACCGACGCGGTCATCGAGCAACTCGCCGACGCCATGGAAAAAGGCGACATCATCATCGACGGCGGCAATGCGCTTTACACCGACACCATTCGTCGCGAGAAGGCGATGCGCGAGCGGGGTCTGCACTTCGTCGGCGCCGGGATCTCCGGCGGCGAGGAAGGTGCGCTGAAAGGGCCGTCGATCATGCCGGGCGGCCCGGCCGAGTCCTATAAGTCGCTGGGTCCGCTGCTGGAGGAGATCTCCGCGCACGTCGATGGTGTCCCGTGCTGCACCCACATCGGCCCCGACGGCGCCGGCCACTTCGTCAAGATGGTGCACAACGGGATCGAGTACTCGGACATGCAGCTGATCGGCGAGGCCTACCAGCTGCTGCGCGACGGACTGGGCAAGACCGCACCCGAGATCGCCGACGTCTTCGCCGAATGGAACAAGGGCGACCTGGACAGCTTTCTCATCGAGATCACCGCGGAGGTGCTGCGCCAGATCGACGCTAAGACCGGCAAACCGCTGGTGGACGTCATCCTGGACGAGGCCGAGCAGAAAGGCACCGGCCGCTGGACGGTGAAGTCGGCCCTGGACCTCGGAATTCCGGTCACCGGTATCGCCGAGGCGGTGTTCGCGCGCGCCCTGTCGGGCTCGGTGGCCCAGCGGAAGGCCACCACCGGTCTGGCCTCCGGCCATCTGGGCGAAAGGCCAAGCGATGCCAAGCAGTTCATCGATGACGTCAGCAAGGCGCTCTACGCGTCGAAGATCATCGCCTACGCGCAGGGCTTCAACCAGATCCAGGCCGGCAGCGCCGAATACAACTGGGGCATCACGCTGGGCGACATGGCGACCATCTGGCGTGGCGGATGCATCATCCGGGCCAAATTCCTCAACCGCATCAAGGAGGCCTACGACGAGGATGCCGACCTGCCGACGCTGATCGTCGCGCCATATTTCCGCAGCGCGATCGAGGCCGCGATCGACAGCTGGCGCCGCGTGGTGGTGACCGCCACCAAGCTGGGCATCCCGATTCCGGGCTTCGCCTCGGCGCTGTCCTACTACGACGCCCTGCGCACCGAGCGGCTGCCGGCCGCACTGACCCAGGGCCTGCGGGACTTCTTCGGCGCGCACACCTACGGGCGGATCGATGAGGACCCGAGCAAGAAATTCCACACGCTGTGGAGTGGGGACCGCACCGAAGTGCCGGCCTAGCAGGGTCGAATAAGGGGTATATCGACACCGATGAGGTTTCTGGACGGGCATCGCCCCGCATACGACCTGACCTACGACGACGTGTTCATCGTGCCGAACCGTTCGGACGTGGCGTCACGTTTCGACGTCGATTTGGCCACCCACGACGGCTCCGGGACCACCATCCCGGTAGTGGTGGCCAACATGACGGCCGTCGCGGGCCGGCGGATGGCCGAGACGGTGGCCCGACGCGGTGGACTTGTGGTGTTGCCGCAAGATCTACCGATCACCGCGGTGCAGCGCACAGTGGACTTCGTCAAAAGCCGTGACCTGATTGTCGATACCCCGGTGATACTGGCGCCCGACGATTCGGTGTCACATGCGCTGGCGCTGATTCACAAGCGGGCACATGGCGCCGCGGTGGTGGCCTTTGAGGGCCGTCCGATCGGGCTGGTCACCGAATCGTGCTGCGACGGTGCGGACCGTTTCGCGCGAGTGCGCGACATCGCGATCACCGACTTCGTCAACGCTCCGGTGGGCACCGACCCGCGAGAGGTGTTCGACCTACTCGAGCAGGCCCCCGTCGCCGTCGCGGTGTTGACCGGCCCGGACGGCACATTGGCCGGCGTGCTCACCCGCACCGGGGCGATCCGCGCGGGTGTCTACACCCCGGCCACCGACGCGAAAGGCCGGCTGCGCATCGGCGCCGCGGTTGGCATCAACGGCGACGTGGCCGCCAAAGCGCAGGCGTTGGCCGAGGCCGGCATCGACCTGGTTGTCGTTGACACCGCGCACGGCCACCAGGTGAAGGCGCTGGATGCCATCAAGTCGATTTCGTCGCTGGACCTGGGTGTGCCGCTGGCCGCGGGCAACGTGGTGTCGGCGGAAGGCACCCGCGACCTGATCGGCGCCGGAGCGTCCATCGTCAAGGTCGGTGTGGGCCCGGGCGCGATGTGCACCACCCGGATGATGACCGGTGTCGGCCGGCCCCAGTTCTCCGCTGTGCTCGAATGCGCCTCGGCGGCAAGGCAACTCGGTGCACATGTGTGGGCCGACGGCGGGGTCCGCCACCCGCGGGACGTGGCGTTGGCGTTGGCGGCCGGCGCGTCCAACGTGATGATCGGATCGTGGTTCGCCGGCACCTACGAATCCCCCGGTGACCTGATGCGTGACCGCGAGAACCAGCCCTACAAAGAGAGTTACGGGATGGCGTCCAAACGCGCGGTGGTTGCCCGCGCCGGAGCTGACAGCGCCTTCGAGCGTGCCCGCAAAGCGTTGTTCGAGGAAGGCATCTCGACCTCGCGGATGGGGCTAAACCCGGACAGCGGCGGTGTCGAGGACCTGATCGACCACATCACGTCCGGGGTGCGCAGCACCTGCACCTATGTCGGTGCTTCGACGCTCGCCGAGCTGCATCAACGCGCGGTGGTCGGCGTGCAATCCGCAGCGGGCTTCGCCGAAGGCCATCCGCTGCCGTTCGGCTGGTAGCTGGAGACCGGTTGCAAGTGTCGTCGCTCCAACCAGGGCATGGGCGTGTCAGGCCTTCGCTAACATAAAAGCTCAGGTAGACAATGGATACGTTCGAAGGAAAGGGTCCCCGTGCCGCAGGCACCCGCGCCGTCCGGCGTGTGTGACGCCGACTCTGAGGAGCCTCCTTCTCCCTGGCGGCATCGATGAATCTCGTCGTCACCCTGCTCAGCCTGCTGGCGATCGTGCTGCTCATCGCGGCCAACGCGCTGTTCACCGCAGCCGAGTTCTCATTGACCACCCTCGAGCGCAGCACTGTCGAGGCCAACGCGCGTGATGGTGGTCGTCGCGACCGCTATGTGCGCCGCGCCCACCACACGCTGTCTTTCCAGCTGTCCGGCGCCCAGCTGGGCATCTCGATCACCACGCTGGTCACCGGATATCTCACCGAGCCGTTGGTGGCGGAACTGCCGCACCCGGCCATGGATGCGCTCGGGGTGCCCGACCGGGTCGCCGACGCGTTCGTCGCATTTCTGACGCTTGTGGTCGTCACATCGGTGTCGATGGTCTTCGGTGAACTGGTGCCCAAGAATCTCGCGGTGGCCCGGCCACTGCCAACCGCCCGTGCCGTCGCCGGCCCGCAGCTGCTGTTCTCGTTCGTGATGACTTTCGCGATCCGGGTGACAAATGGTGCGGCGAACCGGATCCTGCGCCGGCTGGGTATCGAGCCCGCGCAGGAGCTGCGGTCGGCCCGCTCAGCCCAGGAACTGGTCTCGCTGGTACGCACGTCTGCTCGCAGCGGCTCGCTGGACCCCGCCACCGCGGCATTACTGCATCGATCACTGCAGTTCGGCACGCTCACCGCCGAGGAGCTGATGACGCCGCGGTCGAAAATCGTTGCACTGCAAATGGATAATACTGTTGCAGACCTCGTCGCGACGGCCACCGAAAGCGGTTTCTCCCGGTTCCCGATTGTCGACGGCGACCTCGACGAGACCGTGGGTATCGTGCACGTCAAACAGGTCTTCCAAGTGCCGCCCGCGGAGCGGGCGCACACGTTGGTGACCACCGTCGCCCAGCCGGTCGCGGTAGTGCCCTCCACGCTGGACGGCGACGCGCTGATGGGAGAGATCCGGGCCAACGGCTTACAGACCGCCATGGTCGTCGACGAGTACGGCGGTACCGCGGGCATGGTGACCGTCGAGGATCTGATCGAAGAAATCGTCGGCGATGTCCGCGACGAACACGACGACGCCACACCGGATGTGGTGGCCTCGGGGAATGGTTGGCGGGTATCAGGTCTGCTGCGCATCGACGAGGTGGCGACCGCCACCGGTTATCACGCACCGGAGGGTGAATACGAGACGATCGGCGGGCTGGTGCTCCAAGAGCTCGGCCGCATTCCGGTGAGCGGGGACACGGTACAGCTGAGCGGATATGAGCCCGACGGCATACCGGACAGCTCGGCCTGCTGGCAGGCCAGGGTGATCCGGATGGATGGCCGCCGCATCGACCTGCTCGAGCTGATCCAACTGGATGCGAACGCTGACTCCGGCGCGGGACGAGGCCAATGATGGGCGACCTGCTGGGAGTGTTGGCGAGCATTCTGCTTGTTGCCACCAACGCGTTTTTCGTCGGCGCGGAATTCTCGCTGATCTCGGCGCGTCGAGACCGGCTGGAAGCGTTGGCCGAGCAAGGCAGATCGAGCGCGGTCACCGTGATTCGGGCGGGAGAACAGCTGCCGCTGATGTTCGCGGGAGCCCAGCTGGGCATCACGGTTTCGTCGATCCTGCTCGGCCGGCTCGGTGAGCCCGCGGTCGCCGACCTGCTGCGCCGGCCGTTCGACTTCGTCGGCGTCCCACCCGCCCTGCTGCACACGGTGTCATTGGCGCTTGCGTTGGCGATTGTGGTGACGCTGCATATGTTGCTCGGCGAGATGGTCCCGAAGAACATCGCCATCGCCGGCCCGGAGAGAGCGGCCATGCTGCTGATCCCGGCCTACCTGGTGTATGTGCGGGCCGTCCGGCCGATCATCACGTTCTACAACCGCTGCAGCAACGCCACCTTGCGGGCGCTGCGGGTGCGCCCCCGCAGCGAGCTCGATGTCACGGTCTCCACCGTCGAGCTCAGCGAGATGATCGCCGAATCGGTGTCGGAGGGCCTGCTGGATCCCGAGGAGCACACCAGACTCACTCGGGCACTGCAGATCCGCAACCGGATGGTCGCCGACGTGGCCGTGCCGGTTACCGACATCCGTGCGGTGCCGGTGGCCGCGCCGGGCTCCGGGCCGACGGTCGAGGCGGTGGAAAAGGCGCTGGCCGCAACCGGCTACTCCAGATTCCCCATCGTCGACGCCGACCACCGGTTCATCGGCTACCTGCACATCAAAGACGTGCTGCCGCTTGGTGATAACCCCCGCGCCGTGGTCGACCTGGCGCGAGTCCGGCCGCTGCCGCAAATTCCCGAATCGTTGTCGGTTCCCGAGGCGCTGTCGCGGATGCGCCGCAGCAAGAGTCATCTGGCGCTGGTCACCGGCCGGGACGAGACGGTGGTCGCGATGGTGGCGCTGGAAGATCTGGTCCGGGATTTGGTCGGCGTCGTAAGCGATGGGATGCAGCGTGCCTGAGGCCTCCCGGCCCGAGGTGCTGCTCACGCCCAGCGATTGGCTGCCACGGCGCGATAGGCACCGGAGCAGGTTGGATGCGCTGCTCGGACCCTACTTGCAGCAACGCGGTGCGGGCAGGGTCAACCCGGTCGTTGACTTCCTGTTCACGTACTACAACCGGACGCCTGGGCAGCTTCGGCGCTGGCATCCGGGATTCGGAGTCACGCTGACCGGTCCGCCGGCGCAGGAATACGCGAACCTTCGTGGATACGGCCGGACGGATTCCGGAGTCAGCGCGCGGCCTGACCACTTGACCCAGCGCCGCGGCACCATCGAATACGTCGCCCAGCTGATGGCGGCAACCGCCCGCCGCCAAGCTCATCTGTCGTGCTTTGGGTTGCACGAATGGGCGATGGTCTACAAGGCCGATCCCGAGAAGTTACGCCACAACGTCCCGCTGCGGCTGGGCCACGACGACACCAATGCCGTCGTGGAGTCGATGCCGTTGCGGTGTACGCACTTCGACGCCTTTAGGTTCTTCACCGACTCTGCCCAGCCCCGCAACGCCATCCAGCTTTCGCGCGCCGAACAAGTTGGCGTTGAGCAGCCTGGTTGCGTGCACGCGGCGATGGACTTGTACCGATTCGCCGGGAAGCTGCTGCCCCTGGCCGACTCCGACCTGTTGATGGATGCGTTGGAGTTGGCTTACGCGGCGCGCGAACTGGACATGCGCGCCAGCCCGTACGATCTGCGCGGCTACGGATACGAGCCGATCCCGGTTGAGACGTCGGCAGGCCGTGCCGAGTATGTGCGGCAGCAGGCCGCGGTAGCGAGCCGGTCAGCGGGTGTCAGGTCGTCACTGCTCGCGCGGTGTGAACAATTGCTGGCATGGCGTCGTACCTCAGGATCCCTTTCCACCGCGAATTGACACCGTTGACGTGCAACGTCAGTGCGTTGCCGGCAGGCCATCGCGTCACGTGCGGCGGCGCTACGGGCAGCGCTGCTGACCCGGTGCGACCTGCTACTCCAGCGCGCCGGGGCGGGTGGTCGGGCTACTGGCCGGTAGGCTGGACGCAACTTTGTTCAGGTCAAAGCGGAGGAGAATGATGACAGACCGCGTGCCGGTTGGGAACCTGCGCGTCGCACGGGTGCTGCATGACTTCATCAACACCGAGGCTTTGCCCGGCACCGACATCGACCCCGACAGCTTTTGGGCGGGCGTCGACAAGGTAATCACCGACCTGCAGCCACAAAACCAGGATCTGCTGGAGCGCCGTGACCAGTTGCAGGCGCAGATCGACAAGTGGCACCGGCATCACGTCATCGAGCCGATAGACCCCGAGACCTACCGCCAGTTCCTCACCGAGATCGGCTATCTGCTCCCGGAACCTGCCGATTTCACCATCACCACAGCGGGTGTCGACGACGAGATCACCAAGACCGCCGGCCCCCAGCTGGTGGTGCCGGTGCTCAACGCGCGGTTCGCCCTCAACGCCGCCAACGCCCGCTGGGGTTCCCTCTACGACGCTCTGTACGGCACGGACGTCATTCCGGAAAGCGACGGGGCCGAGAAGGGCACCGGCTACAACAAGGTCCGCGGCGACAAGGTGATCGCCTATGCGCGCAAGTTCCTCGACGACGCGGTACCGCTGTCGTCCGGCTCGTGGGCCGACGCCACCGGTGTCACCGTCAAGGACGGCCGACTGCTGGTCAGCCTGGAAGGCGACGAACTGTCCCGCGGGCTGGCCAACCCCGGCCATTTCGTCGGCTACACCGGAGAGCTCGGCTCCCCCGACTGGTCCGTGCTGTTGGTCAACCACGGCCTGCACATCGAGATCCTGATCGACCCCGAGTCGTCGATCGGCAAGACCGACGCCGCCGGGATCAAGGACGTGATCCTGGAATCTGCGATCACCACCATCATGGACTTCGAGGACTCGGTGGCCGCCGTCGATGCCGACGACAAGGTGCTCGGCTACCGCAACTGGCTCGGGCTGAACAAGGGTGACCTGGTCGAGGACGTCAGCAAAGACGGCAAGACGTTCACCCGGGTGCTCAACCAGGACCGCACCTACAAGACACCCGACGGCGGCGAGCTGACCCTGCCCGGTCGCAGCCTGTTGTTCGTCCGCAACGTTGGCCATTTGATGACTAACGACGCCATCCTGGTGGACGGAGGCGACGGCGAGGAAAAAGAGGTGTTCGAAGGCATCATGGATGCCCTGTTCACCGGACTCACCGCGATTCACGGATTGAAGTCCGGCTCGGACAACGAAGGGGCCAATGGTCCCTTGGCGAACAGCCGCACCGGCTCCATCTACATCGTCAAACCCAAGATGCACGGACCGGACGAGGTCGCGTTCACCTGCGAGCTGTTCAGCCGGGTCGAAGACGTTCTCGGCCTGCCGCAGGGCACCTTGAAGGTGGGCATCATGGACGAGGAACGCCGCACCACGGTCAACCTCAAGGCGTGCATCAAAGCCGCCGCCGATCGGGTGGTATTCATCAACACCGGCTTCCTGGACCGCACCGGCGACGAGATCCACACCTCGATGGAGGCCGGCCCGATGATCCGCAAGGGTGCGATGAAGAGCACCACCTGGATCAAGGCCTACGAGGACGCCAACGTCGACACCGGCCTGGCCGCCGGCTTCAAGGGCAAGGCACAGATCGGCAAGGGCATGTGGGCGATGACCGAACTGATGGCCGACATGGTCGAACAGAAGATCGGCCAGCCCAAAGCGGGCGCCACCACCGCCTGGGTACCCTCGCCGACCGCGGCCACCCTGCACGCGATGCACTACCACTACGTGGACGTGGCGGCCGTACAGGCCGAGCTCGAGGGCAAGAAGCGGACCACCATCGACGAGCTGCTGACCATTCCGTTGGCCAAGGAACTCGCCTGGGCTCCCGAGGAGATCCGCGAGGAGGTCGACAACAACTGCCAGTCCATCCTGGGCTACGTCGTCCGGTGGATCGACGCGGGCGTCGGCTGCTCGAAGGTGCCCGACATCCACGACGTGGCTTTGATGGAAGACCGTGCCACACTACGGATCTCGAGCCAGTTGCTGGCCAACTGGCTGCGCCACGGGGTGATCACCGAAGAGGATGTGCGGGCCAGCCTGGAACGGATGGCTCCGATGGTGGACCAGCAGAACGCCGCCGACTCGGCATACTTGCCGATGGCGCCCAACTTCGACGACAGCATCGCCTTCCTGGCTGCCCAGGAGTTGATCCTGAATGGAACCCAGCAGCCCAACGGCTACACCGAGCCGATCCTGCATCGGCGCCGTCGTGAATTTAAGGCTCGCGCGAGTGATTGATGTCGGCTCGGTGCGCATTGACTATCCCAATGACTAGACGCTGCAAGTACTTCTGGTGTGCGGGAGAGCATCGGCATGGGTAGGCACAGAGCTCCGGATCCGGACGAGCCCACCGGCGGCGGCGAACCGTCGGACGACTATTCCGAGCCGCACGATTTCGGCGACATCGGTGGCTATCGGGAGTCCACGGACTTCCCGTCCGCGCCACCCCCGGACACCGCTGGCAGCCTCGGTCCGCACTATCCCGATCACCTCGCGGACGACCATCCAGACGAGTTTCCAAGCGATCCCGGGTATTTTGACTACACCGATCCCTCCGATCGCGACGAGGACCACGAGGAAGATCGGCGCACCGCCGATGTTGACACGCCGGATGACTTCCCGGACTTCCCGCGACGCGGGCCGGAGTCGCCCGCGCCACCGCCACCACCGCCGTCCGGCGGTCATCGGGGCCTCAGCGATTGGAGAGGTGGTCACCGCAGCGACGGCGGGCGGCGCGGCGTCAGCATCGGTGTGATCGCGGCGTTGGTCGCGGTCGTCGTGGTGGTGGCCGGGGTGATCGTGTGGCGATTCTTCGGCGATGCGTTGTCCAATCGCTCGCATAAGGCCGCGGCGTGCACGGGCAGCAAAGAGGCGGTCGCCGTCATTGCCGATCCGTCGATCGCCGAGCACGTGCAGCAGTTCGCCGAACGCTACAACGGGTCGGCTGGGCCGATCGGCGACCATTGCCTCGAGGTCGGTGTCAAATCGGCGGGCTCCGACGCCGTCGTCGATGGCTTCATCGGAAACTGGCCCGCAGAACTCGGCCAACGACCCGCGCTGTGGATCCCGGCCAGTTCTGTGTCGGCCGCGCGGCTCACCGCGGCGGCGGGCAAGGGAACCGTCACCGAAAGCCGCTCGCTGGTCAGCTCGCCGGTGGTGCTCGCCGTGCGGCCCGAACTTCAACGCGAGCTCGGCGCCCAGAAATGGGCGACGCTGCCCGAGCTGCAGACCAAACCCGATGCGTTGGCCGGGTTGAAGCTGCCGAACTGGGGACCGCTGCGGCTGGCGCTGCCGCTCGGCGGCAACAGCGACGCCGCGTATCTGGCCGCCGAGGCGGTGGCGGCGGGTTCCGCGCCCCCCGGCGCGCCACCGACCGATGGCAGCGGCGCGGTGCACACCCTGATGGCCGGTCAACCCAAGCTGGCCGACAACTCGTTGGCCGAGGCGATGAACGCGCTGCTGCGGCCCGGTGATCCGGCGACCGCGCCAGTACACGCGGTGGTCACTACCGAACAGCAACTGTTCCAGCGTGGCGAATCGTTGCCCGACGCCGGCAGCACGCTGAGTTCCTGGCTGCCGCCGGGGCCGGCCGCGGTCGCCGACTATCCCACCGTGCAGCTCAGCGGATCGTGGCTGTCCCAAGACCAAGTGACGGCGGCGAGCGCGTTCGCCCGTTTCATGCAGAAGTCCGATCAACTCGCCGAGCTGGCCAAAGCGGGTTTCCGGGTCGAAGGAGTCAAGCCGCCCAGCAGCGATGTCACCAGTTTCGCGGCGCTACCGTCAACGCTGTCGGTGGGTGACGACGCGATGCGCGCGACGTTGGCGAATACCGTGACCACACCGTCGAGCGGACCGGCGGCCATCATCATGCTCGAGCAGTCGATGACCACCGACGAAGGCGGCGTAACCCGGCTGGGCAATGTGGTCAACGCGCTTGACAACCGGATCAAGGCGCTGCCGCCCAACTCGGTGATCGGGCTCTGGACGTTCGACGGCAAAGAAGGCCGAGCGGAGGTGTCGGCCGGCCCGCTGGCCGATCCCGTCAACGGTCAACCCCGGTCGGCGGCGCTAACGGCCGCCCTGGACAAGCAGCACGCGTCGTCCGGTGGCGCGGTGTCGTTCACCACGCTGCGGATCATCTACAAGGACGCGGTGACCAATTACCATCCCGGGCAATCGAATTCAGTGTTGGTGATCACGGCCGGACCGCACACCGACCAGAGCCTGGGTGGCCAGGGCCTGCAGGATTTCATCAAGGAGAACACCGACCCCGCCAAGCCGGTGGCCGTCAACGTGATCGACTTCGGCTCCGATTCTGACCGAGCGACCTGGGAGGCCGTCGCGAAGCTGTCCGGCGGCAGCTACCAGAACCTGGCCACGTCAGCATCTCCCGAGCTGGCCACCGCGGTGACTAATTTTTTGAGCTGACCGGCTATTGGGTGAGCAGCCGCAGCGCGGCCTCGGTATAGGCGTCCGGGTCTTCGATCTGGGGGTAGTGGCCCAACCCGGGAAGCTCGACGACGGGGCGTCGGGATTCAATTCGCGCAAGCCGGCCAGCACGTTGGTGGTGGCCACCGGATCTTGCAGACCCCAGACGAATCCGAGCGGTTTGGGCCAATCGCGCACCGCGCCGTGCCAGCGGCGGGCATAGCACACGCGCTCGTCCAGGTAAACAGACAGCCGATGCGGGATTCGATGACCGCCGTTGTGGGAGACCAGCGCCCACCGGGCGGCCGCTTCCTCGGCCGATAGCGAATGCCCGACGGTGAAGCGCCGGCCGAACTCGCGGGTGAACATCCGCCGTCGGTACCTGCTCGGCGATCTCGGCGTGGGCGGGTCTGATCACCGAGCTAGTGGACACCGTGCCGAGCCAGATCCTCGCCGCGCTGTAGGTCAGGCTGGGTCACACATAGGCCTGCACCGGCTGGCACGAGCAGACCAGGTTGCGGTCGCCGTATGCGCCGTCGATGCGGCGCACCGGCGGCCACACCTTGGGCCGGAACGCCTTGCCGAGTGGGTAGGCAGCGACTTCGCGGGTGTACGGGTGTTCCCACTTGTCCACCACCAGGCACTCGGCGGTGTGGGGCGCGCCGCGCAGTGGGTTGTCGTCGACCGGCCACTCCCCCGCTCCGACCCGGTCGATCTCGGCGCGGATGGCGATCATGGCCTCGCAGAACGCGTCGATCTCGGCCAGGCTCTCGCTCTCGGTGGGCTCCACCATCAGTGTGCCGGCTACCGGGAAGCTCATGGTCGGAGCGTGGAAGCCGTAGTCCGCCAAGCGTTTTGCGATATCGTCCACGGTCACACCGGTCGACTTGGTGATCGGCCGCAGATCCAGGATGCACTCGTGGGCGACCATGCCGCTCTCGCCGGTGTAGAGCACCGGGTAGTACTCGTCGAGCCGGCGGGCGATGTAGTTGGCCGACGCGATCGCCGTCAATGACGCGGCCCGCAAGCCGTCGGCGCCCATCATCCTGATGTAGGCCCAGGTGATCGGCAGGATCGATGCCGACCCGTACGGCGCCGACGACACCGGCGGACCCTGCGGCAGGTCGGCGGCCAGCGGATGCCCGGGCAGGAACGGCGCCAGATGTGCGCGCGCCACCACCGGCCCGACGCCCGGGCCGCCGCCACCGTGTGGGATGCAGAACGTCTTGTGCAGATTCAGGTGGCTGACGTCGCCGCCGAACTGACCTGGCCGGGCCAACCCGACCAGCGCGTTGAGATTGGCGCCGTCGATGTACACCTGGCCGCCGGCGTCGTGCACGGCGGCGCAGATCTCGGCGATGTCCTGCTCGTAGACGCCGTGGGTGGACGGATAGGTGATCATCAGCGTCGACAACCGGTCGGCGTGCTCGCTGACCTTCGCGCGCAGGTCGTCGAGGTCGACGTCGCCGTTGTCGCGGCAGGCCACCACGACCACCCGCATGCCGGCCAGCGCGGCAGACGCGGCGTTGGTGCCGTGCGCGCTGGACGGGATCAGGCATACGTCGCGCTGCGGTTCGCCGCGGCTGGCGTGGTAGGCGTGAATCGCCAGCAGCCCCGCGTACTCGCCCTGCGAACCGGCGTTGGGTTGCAGCGAGACCGCGTCGTACCCGGTCATCTGCACCAGCCAGGTCTCCAGATCGCCGATCAGGCGCAGCAGACCCGGAGTGTCGGATGCCGGAGCGAAGGGATGCTGACGCGCGAACTCCGGCCAGGTGATCGATTCCATCTCGGCGGCGGCGTTGAGCTTCATCGTGCACGAGCCGAGCGGAATCATGCTGCGGTCCAAGGCGAGATCCTTGTCGGCAAGCGCGCGCAGATACCGCATCATCGACGTCTCGGTGCGGTACCGGCTGAACGCCGGGTGGGTGAGGAACTCCGACGTTCGGGTCGCGATATCGGCGGAGGCCGGCTCGGTGGCCGACACGCCGAAGGCGTCCACGACCGCCGCCACGTGGTCATCGGTGGTGGCTTCGTCGCAGGCCACCGACACATGGTCGTCGTCGACGCGCCACACGTTGATGCCGTGGGCCTTGGCAGCGGCGATCACCTCGTCGGCGCGGCCGGGCACCCGGGCCAGCACGGTGTCGAAGTACGCGTCGTGTACCAACGCGTCGCCGAGTGCGGCGGCGATGGTCTCGGCATGGGCGTGTACCCGGCGGGCGATGCCGGCCAGCCCGTCGGCGCCGTGGTAGCTGGCGTACATCGCGGCCATCACCGCCAACAGCACTTGGGCGGTGCAGATGTTGCTGGTCGCCTTGTCGCGACGGATGTGCTGTTCGCGGGTCTGTAGTGCCAACCGGTAGGCAGGTGAGCCGTCCGCATCGACGGAAACACCGACCAGCCGGCCGGGCAGTTGACGGGCGTGCTTAGTGTGCACCACCAGGTAGCCGGCGTGTGGACCGCCGAATCCCATCGGCACACCGAAGCGTTGCGTGTTGCCGAACGCCACGTCGGCGCCGATCTCCCCCGGCGGGGTGAGCAACGTCAGCGCCAACAGGTCCGCGCCGATGGCCACCAACGCACCGCGGTCGTGCGCCTCTGACACCAGCGCGGACCAATCGGTGATCCGGCCGCTGGCGCCGGGTAGCTGCGCGATGACGCCGAAGAACTCGCCGTCGGGTAGGCCGCCGCGCAGGTCGGCCGTGACAATCTCGATGCCCAGCGGCTCGGCGCGGGTGGCCAGCACCGCGGCGGTCTGAGCGAACACGTCGACGTCGACGGCCAGCCGGGTGGCGCCACCCTTGACCGCGCGGTGCATCAGCGTCATCGCCTCGGCGGCCGCCGTGCCCTCGTCGAGCATCGACGCGTTGGCCACTTCCAGACCGGTCAGGTCGGCCACCATGGTCTGGAAGTTCAGCAGCGCTTCCAGCCGGCCCTGGCTGATCTCCGGCTGGTATGGCGTGTAGGCGGTGTACCAGGCCGGGTTCTCCATGATGTTGCGCAGCAACACCGGCGGCGTGAGCGTGTCGTAGTAACCCTGCCCGATCATCGACACCGCGACCGTGTTGGCGTCGGCTAGTGCCCGCAGCTCGGCCAGTGCCTGCGCCTCACTGGCGGGCGGGGGCAGCTGATCCAGTCCGGGCGCGGCGCCGGTGTCGGTGAGCTTGTCGAGAATCCCGGCGGGTACCGCGCGACGCGCCAATTCTTCCAGCGAGTCGACACCGATGACCTCGAGCATGGCCGCGACGGCATCGCTGTCCGGGCCGATGTGTCGGTCGGCGAAAAGCGGGTTGGTGTAGTCGGACACTCTCAGGACTCCTGACGTGAGGCGGAACCGCACCTGTTGCTTCGCGGTGCGTTCCTCTCCCTCTGTCGTCTACCCGAACCGGGCGCCTGAGAGATTCGACATCCGCGGCGACGTGATGTCTTTCCCCATGGGCGGGCGACCCGAATGCCGGGCCACCGCTTTCCAGAGGCATCGGGGTCTTGCGCGGTCCGGGTGCCTGAGAGGTTGACGGAGAGGTGTTGCTCCTTCGGCGTCCGTGGCTGGCGGCCACGAAGCTCTCCCGCGCAAAGGCGATGCAGTGCCGATTTTACAGGGCCGGGTCAGCCGATCTTGCGGTCGCGGTGCTTCCGGCGGGAGGCCAGCTCGTCTTCCGGGGCGGTGATGGCCTCGCCGCCGTCGGCGCGTTCACCGGGGAAGTCCGCGATGGCGCCGGTCAACTCCCGCATCGCTCCGGAGACGGCGATGCCGAAGACGCCCTGCCCCCCCTGCAACAGGTCGACGACCTCCTCGGCCGAGGTGCACTCATAGACCGTGGTGCCGTCGGAGAACAGCGTGATGTTGGCCAGGTCCTGCACACCGCGCTGGCGCAGATGGTCGACGGCGACGCGGATGTTGTGCAACGAAATGCCGGTGTCCAGCAACCGCTTCACGATCTTGAGAACCAGGATGTCCTTGAACGAATACAGCCGTTGGCTGCCTGACCCCGCGGCGCTGCGAATCGACGGCACTACCAGCGACGTGCGCGCCCAGTAGTCCAACTGGCGGTAGGTAATGCCGGCGATTTGGCACGCACTCGGGCCCCGATAGCCGACCAATTCGTCGGGCACCGAGTCGTCGGGGAACAAGCCACCTTGCACGGGTTCGCTCGGCGCGCGGACGGCCTGATCGGGCTGGGTTGCTGCGGTGTCGTCGATCGCGGTGACGGACTCGAGGTCCAATTGGTCGTGACGTGGTTGGTCTCCCACGGTGCTTCCTCTCGCCGATCACGCTCGTTACGGGCTGCCGGTAGCCGCGATTGCTCAGCCGAGTGCTTGTGAGCATACGCTTTTCGACACGCTGTGGTGTTTCTAGAACCAATCAGGCACTAATCACATCGAGATCAAAGTATGGCCGTCTTCACGGTGACTCGCAGCCATCCGGCGGGCGTGTCGAGGTCGAACTCGCAGATGAGACGCATCCGTGATGTTGCCGCGCCCGGCGCCGGTGGCACACCACGCGCGTCGTGCAGGTTGCTGACGTGCTGTTAGGTGGCTTTGAAGTCGTCGGGCGAAACGCTGTCCAAAAACTCTTTGAACTTCTCCACTTCGTCTTCTCGGACGGCGGTGGAGGGCTCCTCGTCGCTTTCGTCGGGAATCAGTAGGCCCGCTTCCGCGAGAACCGCCTCCTCGACGTAGATCGGCACCCCGACCCGCAAAGCGATGGCAACCGAGTCCGACGGCCGCGCCGAAACGGTGATGTTGCGGTCGAAGATCAGATCGGCGTAGAAAGTGCCTTCTTGCAAGTCGACGATCCGCACTTCTTTCAGCGAATGGCCAAGCGCGGCAATGAGATCCCGGATCAGGTCGTGCGTCAACGGGCGCGGCGGCTCGACTCCCTGCTGCTCAAGGGCGATCGCCGCAGCCTCGGATTGGCCGATCCAGATCGGCAGGTACCGGTCACCGTTGGCCTCGCGCAGCAACAGGACCGGCTGGTTCTGCGGCTGCTCGACGCGAATGCCGACAACGCGAACTTCACCCATCTATGTCTGCCCTCCGCACGTGCTGCCCTGTCCGTTCAGACCTGGCCCGACGTCGCGGTGGGAAGACCAAGCCGCCGAACACAAGCTGTCGAACGAAGTCTAGTCCTTCAGCGGTGCAGTACGTCGCGCACTGCCGACTTGATCAACGACGTGTGCAACGTGATTGCCAGCGCGGCGACTTCCCGCGCCAGGTCGTCGGCGCGGTCACGGGCGCCGGTCTTGCCCGCCTTGACAAGCGGACCGGCGATTTGCGCGATCAGGTCGGACTGCCGATCAGCCGCCGAGCGGAATGCCCTCAGGTGACGTGGTTCCACCCCATACTCGGCGAGCGCCCGGGCGCACTGCAGGATCACCACCGCATGCTCGTCGAAGAAACTCCCCGGTCCGGTGGTGATCACCCCCGCCTTGAGCAGCGCCGTCAACAGCTCGGGATCCACCCCCGAGCGCTCGAGCAGATCTTCGCGGCTCAACCGGATGCGGGTGGGCGCCACCGCTGCGGGATCCGAGCCCGATTGACCCGGCTCCGCACTCCCGACGGAAACCAATCGCGGTACCCCATAAGGCGATCCGGCGAGCGGTAACTCGCCATCGGGCTGGGCGTCTAGCTGCGCTTTGATCACCTTCAGCGGCAGGTACTGGTCCCGCTGAGCCGTCAGAATGAACCGCAGTCGTGCGCAGTCATAAGCGGTGAACCGGCGATAGCCCGATGCCGCCCGCTGCGGCGTGACCAGACCCTCGGCCTCCAAGAACCGAATCTTGGAGATCGTCACATCCGGAAAGTCTGGCCGGAGCAGGTCGAGGACCGCTCCGATCGACATCCCAGCCAGTGCGGGGGCCTCCGGCGCGGTCACTAGCTTCCGGGCCCTCCGTTGTCGTCACCGACCTTGGGGCCGGTCAAGAACACCAGGCGAAATTTCCCGATCTGAACCTCGTCGCCGTTTGCCAGGACCGCCGAGTCGACGGGCTCCCGGTTGACGTAGGTGCCGTTGAGGCTGCCAACGTCCACGACTTGGAACTCGTCGGTTTCCAACCGGAATTCCGCGTGCCGCCGGCTCACGGTGACGTCGTCGAGGAAGATATCGCTGTCGGGATGGCGGCCCGCCGAGGTGGTCGGCTGGTCGAGCAGGAAGCGAGAGCCCGCGTTCGGTCCCCGTTTGACGACCAGCAACGCCGAACCGACCGGAAGTCCCTCGACGCCTGAGACCGCGGTCTCCGCGCCCGCTTGTGCGGGAGCGTCCAGTTCGTTGAGGAAGTCGGCGCGGAAGACCGATGTCGTCTCCACGGTGACTTCGTCAGAGGTCTGGTCGTTGTCCTTCTCCGTCACCCGCTGCTCCTCACTGGCCGCTGCTGCGTTGTCTGGTTGGGCCCGCTCGACCGGTTTCCCACCCGCCTTGACCGTCGATGTGTCGACCGTACCGCGCACGCGACGCCAATGTGCCGTCCCCCGCCGGATCGGCGCGTGCATCTCCCCCGGCGCGGTGCGTCGGCGGCGCAGGGAACGATAACAAGGGTCATTCGGCCAGGGTGGCGCGGTAGGTCTCGGCGTCCAGCAGCGCCGCGAAGTCCTGCTCGACGGACCCACCGTCGACTTCGAGGTCGATCAGCCAGCCGGCGCCGTAGGGATCGGAATTGACCAGCTGCGAGTTGCCATCCAGATCGCCATTGACGGCAACGACTTTCGCCGAAACGGGTGCGAACAAGTCCGACACCGACTTGGTCGACTCCACCTCGCCGAAGGACTCCCCCGCGGTCACCTCGGTACCCACGTCGGGCAGCTGGACAAACACCACGTCGCCAAGCGCCGACTGCGCGAAGTCCGTGATCCCCACCCGAACGGTGTTTTCCCCGGTACGGCGAATCCACTCGTGTTCGGCGGTGTAGTGCAAATCAGGCGGAATTTCGCTCACGGTGTTCCTGTCTTGGTCGGTTACTCACTTGACTGGCTGAGCGTATTGGCGCGGTTTTGGTTGCCGCAAGGCGGTGATGTCCACTTTGTCGCCCTGTTGGACCGACATGGTGCCACCGACACGTTTGACGCTGTCGACCGCACCGCCCGGAATGTTCATCGCCGCCGCGAGCGTCGGCGGATCGCCAATGGCCAGAACCGAATACGGTGGCATGAGGGTTTTGCTGTCGACGGTGAGGGCGCCGGGAGCTCCGACGATCCAGGTGTCGACACCGGCTCGCACCGCCTGGCGGCTGTCGCCGATCTGGATCGCCTCGGCCCCGGCCGCCCGCAACTCGTCGATCACGTCGAGCATCGCCTCGGGTGCCACACCTGGTCCGGGGTCCTCGATCCGCACGGTGACGCCCGGACCGGTGGCCCCGACGGTGCCGATCAGGATCGACAGCGCGGCGAGCCGAGCCTGGGCATTCTGGATGGCGGCCTGGTCGCTGGTGCCGGATGCCTGCAGGGTTGACAACGTGCGCTGCAACTCGGCGACTTCGGTGCTCAACGTCGCCTCACGTTGCCGCAGTGAGTCCAACAGCACCAGCAGGTCGGCCGGACGGGCGGTGTCCAACGAGTCACCGGAATTGTTTTGGTGGACCTGGGTGGCGATGGCGGCCCCCAACAGCAGGCACAGCAAGACCGCCAGCGTGCCGAACACGGTCCGGCCGCGCCGCAACATGCCGAAAAATCCCGTTGGCTTCAGCTCCCCGATGTCGGGACGCGGTTGGTGCGGCTGTAGTTCATGCCTGCCGTGCTCCGCAGGGTCGTCGGCGCCGTGTTCCTGCTGGGCCGGGGTCACGTCGGCTTCGGGCTCGGACTCCTCGGACCCGTTGCCCCGCGGTGCGCCTTCGGAATTGGGGTCGCTCATGACGGCCTCATGTTTGTTATGCCCCGAACAACCGGCGCCGCAACGCAGCGGCGTTACCGAAGATGCGGATGCCGAGCACGACGATGATCGCCGTCGACAATTGTGTGCCGACGCCCAACTGGTCGCCGACATAGACGATCAGGGCGGCGACCAAGACATTGAATACGAACGACACCACGAAAACCTTCGGGTCGAAAATCCGCTCCAGATAGGCCCGCAGCCCGCCGAACACCGCGTCGAGCGCGGCGACCACCGCGATCGGCAAGTACGGCTGGATGACCTCCGGCACGCTGGGATGAAACACCAAGCCCAGCACGATCCCGACGACCAGCGCCGCAATACCGATCATCGGTGCTCCGCTCTCCTCACCGGCAGTTTCGACGCTGCGCGTCGTGCCACTAGAAATTTCACCACTAAGACCCGATCTTCTTCGCGAACTTGACATCTCGGACCGCCCCGGCGGGCAGCGTGAGGCCGTCGCGGGCGCTGACGTCGACACCGACGCCGTAAGACCTCTCCAAGAGGCGTAGCCGGCGCAGGCCGGGGCTGTCGTCGAAAACATCTTGCATGGCATGCGGGGGTCCGACGGCTAGGACCGGGTAAGGGCTGCTGATCGGATTATTGTCGACCAATATCGCGCCGCCGGCCTGCCTGATGGTCACGTTCGGCCCGATCCGCACGCCACCGACAGAGATCGCTTCGGCGCCGCTGGCCCACAACGAATTGACCACCAGCTGCAGGTCCCGGTCGAGGATGATCTGCCGACTGCCGGCTACCCGCTGCTTGGACACGTCGGAAAGATTCGGGGCCAGGCCGGGATCGGTCACCGTCACGCTCAAACCCGGGCCGGTCACCGGGGTGCTCGCTGCGGCCAGGCTGAGCCGGTCGAGGTTGGCCAGTAGCCGCTGGCCCTCGGCGTCCTCGGCCAACGCCCGCCGCTGAACGTCATCACGTTGCGCCGTCAGCGCATTCCGGCGTGCCGTTAAGTCGCTGGTGGCCGCCTCCTCTGAACGCACGCTGCCCGCCAGCACTCGCTGGGCCGCGCTGACGCCCGGCGCGACCAGCCGAGCCTGGGCAACGGCGCCGGCGAATACCGTGGCCACCAGCAACGCCGCCAACGCTTGCCAGACCCAGTTCCCAACGCGGGCCAGTCCGGTCGGCGGCTCGGCGGAGTGCTCGCGTTTGGCTGCCGCGGCGGCGTAACCGGGATCCAGGTGCTCGGAGAGCAGCGCACGCAGCAACGACGGCACCGGGATGAACTGTGGTCGGCCCGCTTCGTGGGCGCTGAGGCCCGCGTACGGGTCGTAGCCGCCGAGCACCTGGTCAGCCATCGACGTCGGCCCTGCTCGCCAGCGGCTTTCCGCGGCCGGCCCGCACTGGGGGCAGCCGGCGCATCACCAACACCACCTGCACCGCATACAACACGAATGACCACAGGTAGAAGTACGTGCCCCAGATAAGAAAAGCCCAGCCGCAGGCCAACACGACCCGACTCCACAACGCGTCCCACTGGCCCAGCAGGATCAGCGGAAACGCCGACATCAGGGCGAAAGTCGCGGCTTTGCCGATGTAGAGCACCGGCAGCGCGGTGAACCCGCGGGTGCGCAGCAGCGGCAACTCCGCGGCCAGTAGCACATCCCGTGCCAACAACACGGCGATGATCCACCACGGGACGATGCCGCGCAGCCCCAATGCGATCGGAACGGTCACCATGTAGAGCCGGTCGACCGCCGGATCCAGCAACGCCCCCAGTTTCGAGGACTGGTTCAGCAGTCGAGCGATCTTCCCATCGGCCCAGTCCGATGCGCCGCTGAACATCAAGACGGCCACCGCCCAGGCGTTGGCGTGGGCAACCAGCAGCAGGTACACGAAGACCGGGATCAGCACCAGACGGATCCCGCTCAGCGCGTTGGGCACCGTGAGGAGCCGGTTGTCTGCGGGCCGCTGGCTCATGACCGGTGACCCTATCGGAAGGTGCCCGGCAGCCTCAGCGGAAGATGCCGGGCAGGCTCAGCGCGGAAAGCGAGTCGTCGGCCAGCGGGTTGTCGTGCACCATGTACGTCCAGGTTGACGTCGGGCGGGCCAGCTTGGACAGGTCGACACCGGGTTCGTCTTCAATCGCCGGAGAGGTTTCGAACGTCTGCTGGGCCGCCTCGATCGCGTCGGCGGCCAGGGACGCGAACGCGTCGACGGCCATCCGGTGAAATTCGTCCAGCGGGTTCTGCCGACCGAGGGCGCGCAGGTGGATGCTTTCCCGGATGTCGGCCAGGTAGGCCAGGTGGTCGGCCCAGCCGCGGTCGAGGTGATACAGCATGATCAGCCGGCAGATGGTTTCCAGGCGGTCTTCCGAAAGGTTTACCGGATCTTCGGAAAGCTCCTGGTAACGCTCCGGCGCCAGCTCGGCCAGCTCCTCACGGGCGGCGGCGGTGCTGAGCAGCGCGTTGCGCCGCTCGACGATGATCGCGCGCTGCGCAGCGGTCAACTGGTTGTAGCGCCAGGTGTTCGCGTGCACGTCCAGAAGCCGGCCTTCGGCAATGCGCTGGGCATGCTCCAGCAGCCCGGCGACCTTCGGGCCGACGATGCGGCCGTCCACGTCGGTCTGGGTCGGCAGCTTGTTGGGTTCCAGGTTGGCCGCCGCAACGTCGTCTTCCCAGCTGGAGAAGAACACCGACGAACCGGGGTCGCCCTGACGGCCGGCGCGGCCGCGCAGCTGGTTGTCCAGTCGCTCGGTGTTGTGGCGACCGGTGCCGACCACGTGCAAACCACCGAGCTCGACGACCTCTTTTTTCTCAGGGTCGTGGTCGCCCACGCCGGAGCCGCCGAGCCGGATGTCGGTGCCGCGGCCGGCCATCTGCGTCGACACCGTGACGGCCCCGAGCTTCCCGGCCTCGGCGATCACCCCGGCCTCTTCGGCGTCGTTCTTGGCGTTGAGTACCACCGCGGGGACACCGCGGCGCTGCAGCCGCTCGTGCAGCTCTTCGGATTCGGCCACGTCATGGGTGCCGACCAGAACGGGCTGTCCGGTCTCGTGCACCTCGATGATGTGGGCGATGATCGCGTCGTTTTTCGCCGCCGCGGTGATGTAGACCCGGTCGGCCTCGTCCTCGCGAATGTTCGGCGTGTTCGGCGGTATCGGTGAGACGCCGAGCTTGTAGAACTGCCGCAGCTGCTCGCCGGCGGCCAGCGCGGTGCCGGTCATGCCGCAGACCGTCGGATACCGGTTGATCAGCGCCTGCACCGTGATGGTGTCCAGCACCTCGCCGGTTTCGGTGGTCTCGATACCTTCCTTGGCCTCGACGGCCGCCTGCAGACCGTCCGGCCAGCGTTGCAGCTGGGCAATGCGCCCGCGGGAGGCGTTGATCAGATGTACCGCGTCGTCGCGCACGATGTAGTGCACATCGCGGTGCAGCAGGACGTGCGCGTGCAGTGCGACGTTGACCTCGGTGAGTGTGGTGCCGACATGCTCTTCGGAGTACAAATCGATTCCGCCGAGCTGCTTTTCGACTTTGTGCGCCCCGGCCTCGGTCAGGTGGACGTTGCGGCCGTCGGTGTCGGTGTCGTAATCCTCGCCCGCATGCAGCTCACCGACCAGCCGAATGATCTCCAACCGCGGCGTCTCGCGATGGGTGGTTCCGGCCAGCACCAGCGGAACCAACGCCTCGTCGACCAGCACCGAATCGGCCTCGTCGATCAGGGCTACGTCCGGGTTTGGCGACACCAGGTCGGCGACATCGGTGACCAGCTGATCGCGCAACACGTCGAAGCCGATCTCGTTGACCGAGCCGTAGGTGACGTTGCATTTGTAGGCTTCACGACGTTCGTCTGCCGTCGACTCGGCAGTGACCCAGCCAACGGTCAGGCCCAGCGCCTCCAGCAGCGGCCCCATCCACTCGGCGTCACGGCGGGCCAGGTAGTCGTTGATGGTGACGACATGGACGTGCCGGCCGCCCAATGCGTACCCGGCGGCGGCGATCGCTCCGGCCAGGGTTTTGCCCTCGCCGGTTGCCATTTCGATCACGTCGCCGGCCAGCATCCGCAGCGCGCCGAGCAGCTGCACATCGAACGGCCTCAGCCCGGTGGAGCGTTCGGCCGCCTCCCGTGCGATGGCGAGGAACTGTGGGATGTCATCGGATTCGGCGAGGTCGCTGAGGTCGAGCAGGCCGGCGGCTTTGCGTAATTGCTCGTCGTCGAGGTCGGCGGCTTTCTCGTCGAACTCTCCAGAAGCGCTGGCCTGGGCCAGTGAACGGCTTTGATTCTTCTCCGCGCTGGCGCCGAGCAGCCGCCAGAATCGGCTACTCAGGCGGCCCGACGGAGCGTTGGTGGTCTTCGGCACAGGTCAACGGTACCGGCCGGCGACGATGCAGGGCGGGACGCCCTGAGGTGGGGGCCCTCCGAGCGCGGACGAACCAGCGAGGCTCATCGCCCCGCCGGGAAATCGATCCGCAGCCAGTCGCTGACGGGCTCGAAGCCGATGCGTTGGTAGATGGAGTTCGATACCGGGTTGGCCAGATCGGTGAAGAGCACCACGTCGATGGCCCCGGCGTCGATTGCCCACTGCGCGGCTGCCGCGGTGACCGCCGAACCGTAGCCGTGTCCGCGCAGCTCGACGGGCGTGTACACCGGTCCGATTCGTGTCACACCGGCAACAGGTCCGCGGGCCGCCGCCAGGCTGACGGGCGCATCGTGCACTTCCCACAGCACGATGGGAGCCGCCCGTGGGCGCGGCTCGCGCGGCACATCGCCGCGGGCCTCGCGGTGGAACTCCGTCAGCCAGGCGTCAAGCAGGGTCGAATCAGCATCGGTAGCCATCCGGTGGGTGCCCTCCACAGCAATGGGCGGGCGCAGCGACCCCAACCGGTAGAGACGTTGCTCCATGCCCACCGTGCCTTCGCTTCCGGTAGCCGTCTGCCAGGCATTGGCGAATTTTCTTGCCGCGGAGCATAATCCGTGGACGCCGCTTAGCTCAGGTCTGATCCGCGCCACCTCGGCCACGACGCTGTCGATGGCGTGATCGGGCAGCCCGCTGGATAACAGGGGCCGGGACGGGGTCTGCATTGCCGCGCCAACAGGTGCTCCATCGCTGCAAACGATCAGCAAGAGCGGATCGACCGGCGGGATCGTGCCGTGCAGGACGGTCAGCTCGATAGTGGAGTTGACCGGATCGCGGCGGTAGAGCGGGTCCGCGGCCGCGCGAAACTCCTCCACGATGTCGTATCGCCGGATCTCCATGACTCAGGCCAGATTCGAGCGGCGGGGATAGGCCACGTCAGGGTCGGTGAGCACATTGACGACGGCGGGCAGGCCGCTGCCGAGGGCGCGTTCCAGCGCCGGCCGAAGCTCGGCCGGCGTCGACACCAGCTCGCCATGCCCACCCAGGGCACGGACTACTTCGTCGTAGCGGGTTCCGGGGCGCAGTTCGGCCACCACCGAATAGCCGTACAAGGCTTCCATGGGGTGTTTCTCCAGGGCCCAGATTCCGTTGTTGCCGATCACCGACACCACCGGCACCTGGTGGCGGACCAGGGTGTCCCATTCCATGCCGCTGAATCCGAAGGCGCCATCGCCTTGCAGCAAGACGACCTGACGTTCGGGCCGGGCCAGTTTGGCGGCCAGCGCATAGCCGGGACCCGAACCGAGGCAACCGAATGGGCCGCTGTCGAGCCACGCGCCCGGCACGTAGCTGTCGATGACCCGGCCCGCATAGGAGCCGAAATCGCCGGCGTCGACAACGATGATCGCGTCGCGTTCCAGCAGCGGCGCCAGTTCGGCGTAGACCCGCATCGGATGCAGCGGGCTGCGGTCGTCGGCCAGGTCGGCATGTTCGCGGTCTCGCGCCGTCGTCTCGGCCGCCCGCAAATCGGCGACCCAGTCGTCGTGGCCGGCTCCGCCGGCGTGGGTCGTTTCGCCCAGCGCGGTCAGGGTCGCCGACAGGTCACCGTAGAGACCGGCGGCGATGCGCCGCGGATG
>Ga0210386_10000869_pt1 | contig 27607 bp, 41 predicted proteins | sample IncBWH32OmetaG_FD_160091 | JGI IMG/M metagenome (GOLD analysis project Ga0210386, IMG submission 160091) | Forest soil microbial communities from Barre Woods Harvard Forest LTER site, Petersham, Massachusetts, United States - Inc-BW-H-32-O ...
AGATCGCGCAAAGCCTCCGACCATTCCGCTGGAGCTGACGCTTTGGCCATCGAATGACGCGATTGGCTCTTCACGATGGCGAAGTGACATTCCGCACATGCCTGGGGTCCGACATACTCGTCTCTTCCCGCTCTCCCATCTGTCGGCCACCATTTCAATCTGTCAATCCGCTCCCGGGTAGTCAGTTGCTCCGTGATAGTGGCGGGGACCTGACTAAAAGCGAAGGAGCTGATCAGTATCCGAATGACCAGCAGTAGCGCATAGGGAATCTGACAACGAGACATAGAACCTGGCCAGCAAATCAAACGTCGAAGATAATTCTTTGAAATTATCCCATAGCCGCAAACCACGGAAAACGCAGCATATACAGTAGCTCGGTTTTTAGGGAAAATGTTGTAAGATTTTCCTGCCCACGGGAGTAGCTGTATGAACGGGTCGGCACGCAATCTGGTGCTTCTGCTCTTCGTTCTGGCTCTCTTTGTTCACGCCTCTGACGAGCAACAGAAAGCTCACAAAGTCCTCAACAAACTGACAGCGATGGCGATTGATCCGTCCGGGAAGCGGGCTGTGAGTCTGGCTGTGTCCGAATATCTGTCCTTAAGTCGGGCAGAGCTTGCACAGCGCCGTCACATCACAAATTTGAACTACGGGGGTCTCTTCGTTGCGTATCAACTCGTGAAGAGTGGAGCAAAGATGGACGACATCGCTGCCCGAATAAAAGCGGGGAAGACAATCTGGCAAATTGCAGACGAAGCTCATACAGACTGGAAACAGATCACTTCTGAAGCCAAAAAGGTGAACGGCCGAGTGGACGCCAATCTTCTTCGACTCTTCAACAATGACCCGGATGCCAAACGAAACCAGGCAGACAACTACGATCCATTCCCGGATACGGTTGCGGCAGACAACGATGTAAGCCGGCAAGAAATTGATGAAGCGCAACAGAGGTATGTCTTCTTACGCCAACACGCGGGTGTAGGGTCCGATGCCATATTGGATACCTCCACGGAAAAGTCTGCCCGAATGGTCCGGACTGATCCGGTGCGGACCGGAGGGCCGAGCGGTGGTGGTGCTGCAACAACGCCACCGAGGAATTGAGGGCAGAATCCGGAATTGACCTCGCTGCCACTGTGAGTGTCGTATTCAGCCGATAGCAAGTTCTGCCCGGTGCGATCGAGGCTTTTCGCTAATCAACGCGGCCCGGCACAGGTTCCGAGAAACTTTCCCGACGGCCATTCCCGTCTCCTTATCTCCGAGCCCGTAACGCTGGTAAGCGAACGCATGTCGTCACCGACTCACTGAACTTGTAGCGGCGGCGCAATCGGGCCTGCTGTAGTTCATCAAAACCTTCCGCGCACAGAAAAAGGCTGTTAACCCTTGCCCCTTGTGTCCTCGAACGTTTGACGTGCTCTTGAGCCACTCGGCAAATCGAGTTGATCCCAATCCCACAAAGAAAGAAGGATGGGCGCCAAGACGACTCACCAGGGACCTTGGCCCGAAATGAAGAGCCGTTAGCCTACGCTGCCAGTGCGTAGCGATGATGCAGGCCGCCGAGTCGTGGGAAAGATTGTATGGCGTTTCCCATGGCGGGATGGTCCGCAGACAACCGGCCTGCCGGCGTATCCTTCGCGAGTCCCAGATGCGTCCGGTCTTCGTGATAGTAGCGTACATAAAAACTTGTGCAGAGCACTGAGTCGCCGGCGAGGTCGCCTTGTGCGCAAAGCCAAGAGTTGCTGGCGGAGGGCCAGGTTTTCGAGGATGAGATCCTCTCGCGAACGGAAGGCACTGATAACCCAGCCGATGAGGTGTCGGAGCCACGAGATCATGGCCAAGATCGTATCGAATCATCCCTCCACAAGCCGTTGGCAACTCGTTCATTCTCCGAGTGCACCAGGTTTTGATGAGGGACAGGGAGAGAAAATGCTCCCAAGCGAGCCGGGCCTCAAAGAGCTATACATTACGCCCAGAACTCTCGTACTGGCGGTTTGGGGTCCACACCTCCGGGCAGCTGCACATTCTCCTCTCAATGATTGGACAAACACGAGCGCTTTTCGTGAGAACAACCAAGCGAATGCGGGGGCCTGCTAACGCCGCAAACCGACACTGGGCTTGCTGATTCTGACGGGGCTATCGTGGTAGCCATGACAGACCGTGAGCTTGCCGTTGAACTACTTCGTTTCTGCGAGGGTCGAGTACTCGATTCGATGGCCAAGACCCCAGCTCGAAAACTTTGCTTGCAATGAAGCCTACGTTATCGTCTGGTTCTACTCTGAACGACGCCTATGTGCACTACCTGGAACAGTCTGCTGGGGATGCAGGTTGGACGATGATTCACGAACCATTCGAGAAATTAATTCAGTCTCTCAACCCCGGTAGCGATGCCACAGAGATTCTTAAAAGCTTCGAGAGCTTGCCGAAAAGCATTGATATCGTCCTCCAAATTGTTATCCTTTCTCTTGCGCCGAATCAAGACACCAAACATTGGCTATTGCGGTAGTGCGACCACCTCTCGCGCGGTGGTCAAGGGTAATCGGTGTTCCAGTTAATCCGCCTTACCGACTCGAAACCGCCTAAGAACGCTTTCCTGAAGTTCACAATCAAAGATATCGGCTTAATTGTCGACGCCTACAATTTCGGAAGTCGACCCCCGCTCGAAGGCGGAGGTATCTTTCAGTTCGGCGTACAGTATGGTGGCGGATTCAAGTACCAATTGACCCCCAGGGCATCAACTTCTCTAATCTCCATTCATTCCCTTCCGGCTATACTCCGGTCCATGTCAAATCCAAGAACTGAGCGCAGCAACTGCCGCTTTGCGGTTCGGGAATCCGCAGAACGGAAAGCGGTCGTGATCGTAGAGCTTCTCCACGAGACCATCCCCATGCTGAAAGGTACTACGATCGGATTTGGCCTACTCGGTGGAACGACCCCGACTCAAGCTCAAAAGATCGCCGATCTGCTGAATGAATATGTTCTTGAGCTATTCGTCACGATGTCAAGCCCCACCGGTGGTTCTGCATCTTAAGCGATGCTTCATTGGGAGCTGACCCAATGCCGCGTCCGGCAAGCGGAGTGGCGCTCAGGCCTCAATTGCAATCCCAAAGCACTCTGCAGACGCGTTGACGAAACCATTGCGGAGAACAAGCCTGGTGACGAATTCACTGCGACGTTGCTCGACGTAGCTGGCTCTCTGCAGGCATTCTATACAGGGGCACGCCACCACAGTCATCTCCTCTTGCTTCCACCTCAGGAAACGGTTTTTGTGGTTTCCGGATATCGATGTGCGGAGGGGTGCCTGTCCGGCAAAACGGACGGCGATCTAGTCACGCCCGAAACATAGGGGCTCCCGCATCAAATCAGTCGACGCGGCGAAGAAACGCGGTCAGATGACATGCGGAAGTCCCATCCGAGTAACTTGATGTCCTGCCGGTTACTTGCCCTGAACGAGCGAACAATGGGTCGAGGCCGATTTCCATGTACCGGAATCATTGAACCAAGTATCGCTGCAAATGACCGATCGCGCGCGATGCGTGCCGTTGATGTCAGCGTCGTAGGTGAACTTGTAATGGGCAACGGCGGTGTTCGAGCCAAAGGTCGCCACCTGCACGTCGCTGATATCGCCGCTCTTCCACTTATTCGTTTTGTTCTGCAGGTCCTTGATGAATTCTTCCTTCGTCTGCCATTGGCCCCAGCTGTGTCCCGCCACGAAGCCGTCCGCCAAATGCTGCTGCGCCCATGACACGTCGTTGTTCATTTGTGCTTTCGTGGCATCCTGTTGCAATTGCTTGATCTGCTGGGCGACATCGCCCTCGCCCTGGGCGTGAAGGTTGATGGATAGAGTGAGACAACAGAGCAGGGTTATCGCAGCCATCGCCGTTGTTTTTTTCACTGTAGGTGTCCTCCTGGGAGCGGCTGGGATTGTACACCCCGCTGATCAGTTAAGCACGCGCTGAACACCATTAGCCTCCTACGGGGATGCGGGGCGCAACCGGCAAGCAGGTGTTTGTCATCCATGGTGCGAAAGAAAACACCGTGGATGACAAGTAGAAGGCCGGGAGCAGGATCGCGACCCAATCAATGTGCATGAAGACGCGCGAAGTACGGGGACGAAGCGAAATTGAGATTAGCGATTCTCGAGGCTGGTCTAAAACGACGAAACCATGACACGTTTCCTTCGCTTCGTTTCTAATGCAGCCATGGAATTGCTTTGCTCCCCACACACTGGACGGGTAGGTGGTTCGAAGCTCCTCGGCAACTTTGCCCAGCACTGTGTGATCGTTCGTTGCTTTATAGTGCGCAACAGCCCGTCAAGTGCCTGGTCGAGGTCCCGGACATCGCAGTGAAAATGTGCACCACATTACTCGGCGATCTCGGGAACTCAAAGAGCGGCAACCCTGGTGCAATCATCGCTGCGATGTTGGCTTCCGAAGCAGCCTTCGTGATCGAGCACCCGGAAAGAACGAAAGACGTTGAAGCCGTTTACTTCGTTGGTGTCGATGGTGCGCCACAGCGTGTGCATTTGAAGATTACCATCGATTTCGCCGAAGCGTGCCGGCTCCTTTGACCGTAGAGTTCCAGCCTCGGCGATTGTCAGAAAGCCCCGCCGAATGTCGGGAATCTTACCTTCCGGCTCAGGATTGTCATTTAGCCAACCCACGATCAACTTTTCGAGATAAGGACCTATCCCGGAGAGTTCCGTCAGGCCTTGCTTATGCCGATGCATTTCTTCAGCTTCTTGCGGCCACAGAAACGCACGCCGAGCTGCGCGTCGCATTGCCCGTTGGAACGGCTGCTTTGCAGTTTCTGCAGATCGGGCCAACAGTTCGGCAATGTCGGAATTCCGCATGCTTTTTAGTTCCGCGTCCTCGTTCGTGATGCGAAGTGCCTGCTAGCGGACGGCCAACTCAGGTGTTTCCGAAAACTGAGGCACTTCGTCAATTTCTCGTCGTTGACACCAAACAAACCTTTGATGTCGCCAGAGCACCTAAGGGCTGACGCGTGTTTTTCAGCAGGGCGACGTGTGCCTCATGTTTTGAGAAAAGGAGCATTCCCATGACCGACGATCCAAATAAGCGACAAAATGACCCGAAACAGAGTGATGAGCAAGCCGGCCAGCAGCAACAGGGACACCAACCCGGCGAACAACAGCGCAATACAGACGAAAGCTCCCGAAAACGTCCTTCGCAGGGCGGAACGGATGTGGAGCAGGATCCAGAGAAACAGGACCAGGGCGGACAGCGGCGGGCGTCATAAGGGTGGATGCCCCGGCACAATCGTGTCGGGGCCGTCTTTACATTCGATTGTCAAATTTATGGTGGAGGAAACATGCCAGAGCAAGGATTAAAGGATTTGTATATCGACGAACTCAAGGATCTGTATAACGCTGAGCACCAACTGGTGAAGGCGCTGCCGAAAATGGCCAAGGCAGCCTCTTCCGACGAACTGAGACAAGGGTTCGAGGAACATCTGGAACAGACACGTGGCCATGTGCAGCGATTGGAGCAGATTTTCGAATCACTTAGGGAAAACCCGAAGGGCAAGAAGTGCGTCGGCATGGAGGGCCTGGTAAAGGAGGGCAGCGAAGTCATGGAGGAAGACTTCGAAGGCGCCCTGATGGATGCCGCCCTAATCGGTGCGGCGCAGCGCGTTGAGCACTACGAGATCGCAGCCTACGGCACGGCGTCCGAATTCGCCAAGATTCTGGGCGAGTCCGAACAGGTGTCGCTGCTCGAAGAGACCTTGCAGGAAGAGAAGGAGACCGACGAAAAGCTGACCAAGCTAGCTCAGGAAATCAATCCTCGGGCGAATGAGGCTGTGGAACAGTCCGACGACCATAAGTTAAAACCAAAGCGTCCAAAACGTGCGGCTTGAAGCCATTCGCAAAGGAGAGAAATCTATGGCAAGCCCGGCAAGTATTAAGAAACACCCTATCCATCCGATGCTCGTGGCCTTGCCAATCGGATTGTGGATCTTTGCGCTGGTTTGCGACGTGGTGCGGGCGGGAGGCGGCTCCGCGAATTGGGGGACCGTCGCAATGTATTGCGTCGCGGCTGGCATCGTCGGTGCGCTGATTGCCGCCGTGCCCGGCTTGATCGATTACTTCTCCATCGATGACGCCGAAATGAGGCGGATTGCGACCCTGCACCTGGCGGTAAATCTCGGCGCAGTTGTGATTTTCGCGATTAACTTGTGGCTCAGATTTCGCCTGCCTGCGGAGAGCAATGTTCCACTTGCACTATCCATCATCGGAGTTCTAGCAATCGGGCTTGGAGGATGGCTGGGTGGCGAGATGGTGTATGTCAAAGGCATGGCGGTCGAGGCGGTCGAGAAACTGGCGAAGAAGGTAGAGGAACCGCCGAGTCGCCGAGCCGCCTGACGTCGCCAAGATCATACAAATCCACATCGATGACAGCCCCCGCCGTAAAGCCGGAAGGCGAGCCTTTGGAGCGTCCTTCTGGTGTGGAAACTGGGCAAACCCCGTCAGGGAACCACTTTTTTGCTAAGCTCGGGCCGGGTTTGATTACAGGCGCCTCCGATGATGACCCGAGTGGGATAGCAACCTATTCGCAGGTAGGCGCGCAGTTTGGGTATGGGCTCCTATGGACCATGCTGCTGTCTTATCCGCTCATGGCAGCCATCCAGGAAATCTGTGCCCGTATCGGTCGTGTTACCGGCTGCGGCCTAGCGGCGAATCTTCGAAAAAACTATCCAAAACCGGTCCTCTACTTCGTGCTGATTGCGATGACGGCGGCGAATGTCTTCAATCTCGGAGCGGATATCGGCGCCATGGGAGCGTCACTGGCTTTGATTGTTCCCGCCAATGCCATGCTGTTAACGGTGACATTTGGACTCATCTCACTGCTGGCGGTTCTGTTCATCCCCTACTCCACTTATGCCAAATATCTGAAGTGGCTTACGTTTTCGCTCTTTACGTACGTCGGGGTAATTTTCTTTGTCCACATTCCGTGGGCCACCGTGCTGCGCGCGACCGTAATACCTCAGGTTGCGTTTAAGAAAGAATTTCTGATGGCGCTGATCGCCGTGCTGGGCACCACGATTAGCCCATATTTGTTTTTTTGGCAAGCTTGCAGGAAGTCGAAGAGGTAAAAGCCAACCGCGGCGAAAAGGCGCTAAAGCACGCGCCCGCGCAGGCGAGCGCGCAAATGCACCGAATCCACATGGACACGTATGTCGGGATGGCGTTCTCGAACGTGGTCGCTTTTTTTATCATTCTGACGGCAGCTTCCACACTGCATACCCATGGCATCACTGAGGTCTCAACATGCGCGCAAGCTGCCGCCGCTCTGAGTCCGATCGCCGGGCGCTTTGCGTCAGCCCTGTTCGTCTGCGGCATTGTGGGTACCGGGCTGCTGGCTGTACCGGTGCTTGCGTCATCAGCCGCCTACGGGATTGGCGAGGGTTGTCAATGGCGCGTGAGCCTCGAAAGACGGCCACTACAGGCGGTGGGCTTTTATACCATCATCGGCGTCGCCATTGGGACCGGATTGCTACTCAATTTTCTCTACATCGATCCTGTGAAGGCCCTCTTCTGGGCGGCAATTCTGAATGGCATCGTCGCAGCGCCGCTCATGGCTGTGATCATGATGATGGCTTCCAATCGGAAAGTGATGGGAAAGTTTGTAATTCCTCCTTATCTGAGATGGGTGGGGTGGTGTGCCACCGCCGTCATGCTTTGTGTATGCATCGGAGTTCTACTTAGTTGGAGGACTTGATCGATGGACTTGATAATTCGATTTCTGGTCGGTGGCCTCGTTGTTTCGTTCTTCGCAATGATTGGCGGCGCGCTGAAGCCGAAGAGTTTCGCAGGTCTTTTTGCCGCAGCCCCTGCGGTCGCGCTAGCGACGATCAGTCTTACAGTGCTCAAGAAAGGAGCCGAATATGCCGCGATCGAGGCTCAATCGATGATCCTCGGCTCGATCGCATTTCTGATTTATGACTGGCTGGTCTCGCGAGCCCTGTTTCGCTGGAATTTGCCCGTCCTTCCCACAACAAGCATTGGGCTTGTCGGTTGGATCGGGTTAGCTTTGGCCTTGAAGTTATTGATATGAGGATCGTCCGCAAATGCTGGTGAAATTCGAATCGTCGTCGGTCCGAGAGACAAAATGCAGCGAATATGCAACCCGCTTCATCTTTGGAGGCGTAGTCACACTGCTGGCCGGGCTGATTGCCGACCGGTTCGGTCCAGCCATCGGCGGACTCTTCCTGGCCTTTCCCGCAATCTTTCCAGCGAGCGCCTCCCTCATCCAGAAACATCAGCGCCAGAAAAAAGAAAGGACAGGTCTCGATGGCACCAAGCGAGGACGCCTCGCTGCCGGGATTGACGCAGCTGGCGCCACACTTGGCTGCCTCGGTCTCATGGCATTCGCGACGACCGCTTGGAAATTGTTGCCCCATTATCCCCTTTGGCTGGTTCTAATAGGTGCAACGTTGGCTTGGGCTGCGCTGTCGATCACAGCATGGTTTGTGCGAAAACGTGGCGGATACGGATTATAGGTTCAACGAATGTAGCAATGTGGAAGGTCGGTGTTCTTTCCCCCACTCTCTGAGCGTTTGCGTCTTATGCTCCGGTTCGTAACGCATGTCGGTTTCTTATTGGATTATACGTATAATCCTCAGATGCAAAGATTTCAGTCAGCGCGAAGTAGCTGCCTGAGAAGTTGAAGACAAGCGGATCTTCGGATAAACGCTGATGGTCGCGCGCGCAAGAGATTTGCGACTGTCCAGCTTGGGATTCGGCTCGGGAACCGCCGGGTATGGCCGCGCGAATTTTACTCGACCTCAATGCCGGGATTTGACCAAAGGTAGCAAAGAGGTCATCACTGTCGTAAGATTCCGCACTAGTGACTGATTCCATCTCCATAGTTGGCCGCACGATTTCGCACTACCGCGTTTTGGCAAAGCTCGGCAGTGGGGGAATGGGTGTGGTCTACGAAGCGGAAGACCTGACTTTGGGTCGGCACGTTGCACTAAAGTTCCTTCCCGAAGACGTAGCACAAGACGCGCAGGCTCTGGAACGTCTTCGACGCGAAGCGCGCGCTGCTTCCTATCTGAACCATTCGAACATCTGTACGATCTACGAAATTGCCGAAAATAGCGGACGTCCGTTCATCGTTATGGAGCTTTTGGAAGGACGGACGCTCAAGCAGATCTTGGACGGCGGACCGCTTCCTGTTGAACGAATATTGGATCTCAGCGTAGAACTTGCGGATGCGCTGGACGCGGCGCACGAGAAGAGCATCATTCACCGTGATATCAAACCTGCAAATATTTTTGTAACAAAACGAGGCCATGCGAAAATTCTCGATTTCGGTCTCGCAAAGCTCACCGCTGTCGCCGACGGCATTTCGGTTATCCCAACAATGACTGCCGAAGCACTTCTAACTAGCCCTGGCAGCGCAGTGGGCACAATCGCATACATGTCACCAGAGCAGGCCCGCGGCGAAGAGTTAGATACACGGACGGATTTGTTCTCGTTCGGGGCGGTGCTTTATGAGATGGCAACAGGGCGGATGGCGTTCCCCGGCAACACTGCCGCTGTCGTTCATGACGCAATCCTGAATCGAATGCCGATTCCATTGTTGACTCTGAACCCTGAGCTGCCTCCGCAGCTACAAGGAATCGTAGACAAGGCGCTGCAAAAAGATCGGCATCTGCGCTACCAGAATGTAAATGAAATGCGGGTTGACTTGCGGCAACTGAAACCCGGTTCAACTTCAGCGCGTCTGCCAACAACAAGAAAGGCCTGGACTAGCGCTCGATCTGCAAAGCTCTGGCCGATCATTATATCTGCCCTCGTGATTGTGGTACTCCTTGCTATTCGCTATTTTTATGTCCACCCCCTGCCGAAGCTGACGACGGACGATAGCGTCGTCCTGGCTGACTTTACCAATACAACAGGAGACCCCATTTTCGATGACACCTTGAAGCAGGCGATTTCCGTGCAACTGGCACAGTCGCCGTTCCTCAATATTCTCTCGAACGCCAGGATTCGATCCACACTGAAGCTTATGGCAAAACCGGCGGCCACGAGGCTAACTCCGGATGTTGCTAGTGAACTCTGTCAGCGCGCAGGCGGCAAGGCTTATATCTCAGGATCGATTGCAAGCTTGGGCAGCCAGTATGTAATTGGCCTCAATGCGATCAATTGCAAGACCGGCGATCCGCTCGCACAGGAACAGGTCACAGCAGAAAACAAAGAACACATCCTGAAAGCTCTGGACGAAGCAGCAACGAAACTTCGCGAGAAGCTCGGCGAGTCCCTCAGCAGCGTCGAGAAGTTCGACGCTCCTCTGGATCAGGCCACCACGCCCTCTCTCGAAGCTTTGAAGGCCCTATCGGTGGGAATCAAGACTCTGCAGGAGAAAGGCAGTGCGGCGGCGATTCCATCCTTTAATCATGCCATCGAACTCGACCCAGACTTTGCTGCAGCTTATGGGGCTCTGGGAATTTCATATTCCAATCTCAGAGAACCTGGTTTGGCCGATGAGAATTTGCAAAAGGCTTACAATTTGCGCGACAAGGTCAGCGAGCGGGAGAAACTCCGTATCTCGGCTTCCTATTACCTCCTCGTCACCGGCGAACTAGAGAAAGCCATCCAGACGTATGAACTGTGGGCTCAGACTTACCCTCGGAACAGCGAACCTTTCGGAAATTTGGGGGTCGACTACACATACCTGGGACAGTATGAAAAAGCGATTGCCTCAAGCGTCGAGGACCTGCGCTTGAATCCGGGGAGCGCGGCAGCCTTCACTAATCTCGTGGGTCTCTATCCTGCGGTGAACCAGCTGGACAACGCGAAGACAAAATATCAGGAGGCTATCGCGCACAAAGTTGACAATCCGTTTCTGCACGGGAATCGCTACGGTGTGGCTTTCCTTGAAAAAGACGCAGCTGAAATGGAGCGGCAAGTCGCCGCGGTGGCTGGCAAGCCGGGAGAGGACGTGCTCCTTTCATTCGCATCAGATACCGAGGCATTCTACGGGCGCCTGACAAATGCGCGTCGTCTGTCTCAACGCGCTATAGACTCCGCTCAGAGAAATGACTCAAAAGAAACAGCAGCGGCCTGGAGGATGAATGCAGCCCTTCGTGAAGCGGAGTTTAACAACACCGAGCGAGCTCGCCACGATCTCGGGGCCGCCCTGGCCGAAGCTCCCAGTCGGGACGTGAGCATCCTTGCAGCTCTGGCATTCGCACGCATCGGAGACATCGACCTGGCAGACCGTATGGCACACGATTTAGCCGATCGGTATCCGCTCAATGCGGCGATAAATCGTTATTGGCTGCCCACAATCTACGCTTCGATAGACATCAAGCGCAGCAAACCGACGAAAGCTCTCGAAGATCTTGAGACAACAACACAATACGAATTGGGTAGTCCGCTTCCCCAGTTTGAGGTCGGCGGTTCCCTCTATCCGGTCTTTGTTCGTGGTGAAGTCTACTTGTTACTCCACAGGGGAAAGGAAGCCGCAGCGGAATTCCAAAAGTTCCTGGACTACCACGGGATCGCCCTGAACTCCCCCCTGGCTGCACTGGCACGGTTTCAACTCGGCCGCGCTTATGCACTGCAAGGCGACGCCGGTCGATCTCGGGGAGCCTACCGTGATTTCGTCACACTGTGGAGTGGCGCGGATTCGGACATCCCGGCACTCATTCTTGCCAAGTCAGAGTACGAAAAGTTGAAGTAACTATGGATATAAAGCGAATTTGAAAACCACACATTGACGCTTCGGACACCGCGTGCAAGTCCGTGGTGCCTGCGCGGATCAACCGTCCGATGACAAATTAATTTGGGGTTCATCGCAATCCGGTAGCGCAAGGCAGCACAATTTCGCACGCGCTCGTGTACTCTCTCTGGGCCGCCAGCCGATTTTCTTACGCTCTTGTATCCGTCGTTACCCGATTTCATTCTGGGGTGAATGTAAGTCCTCGAATGGCAGCCCCAGACCAGGGGTTCATTTTGAATTGGTCTGGCTCTGGCCGTGAAAGAACCGGGTCAACAGATGGCCCGCAGCTTGCCGCGATGTTCTATACCAAAGCCGTATTGTAGGTCGCGGGGAGTGCGGTGGCGTCGGCAACCGGGTTACTGGATGTGGCCGCAGGTGTCCCGCGATCCCCCAATACAAGAACATCACCGTTAATCTCGTCGCCAGCAAAACAACGTAGAACGAGGGTACAAAACATCTCATTCGGACCGGCATGACCGAATACGTGATCACGGGCGCCAGGGCTGCAATTGACGCAGCCTCACTCATATTTGCGCACTCCATGCTCGACGACTGCGCTTGAGCCTTCCTAAGGGTGTGCTCCCTTGCATAACCTTACGGCAAAAGCATCACGTTTGTTCTGAAGTGCAATCCATGCTCAAGCGCAAGCTGGGGGATGTGTGGCGGAAGATCAATAGTCTCTGCCGATTGGAATCGGAGCTTGCTAAGGCGTTCCGTAATTTCAACCGCGAACTGCGCCTCAACTCGGTAATTTTCCGCAGGCATTGACTCACCATGCCCTCATCACGCCGCGACCTTGATCGTGAACTGTCCCGGAAGGAACCCGAAGCCTGGCGTTGAACTGGCTCGCAACCTCTCGAGTCGGCTTTGGTCGTTGCTCCCAAAAACGTCACCCTCGGGAACATCACCCCAAGTTCCGCGAGTCGAGAATGTCAACCCCGTAAACCCCTAGAGCCTTGTCGGTATCCGCTGCGCCCCAGGTTCCCTTTTGTTTACACGAACCACCTTACGCCTGCTTCGCAGTTTCACATCATCTTACGAACAACCACAATTTGTTGAGGTCCAGCGTCCACCCTCGTCGCAGAAGCTGATTCGGAGCGTGCACTGGAATGGGTGAACGGCCATTCCTTTATTTAAGGGGGATCAACATGACAATTAAATCAGGCTGGTCGCAAAGAATTACAAGCGGCCGGCAAACATTTAACTCCCTGCTGGCAATTGCTGCGCTGTCGCTCGCATCGTTTTGCCTGTCCGCGATGGCGCAAGATCAATATCAAGGTCAAAACGACGACCCCCCGGGTCGTGTGGCGCGACTCGGATACATGCAGGGTTCAGTTTCCTTTGAGCCGGCGGGAGAGTCGGAATGGGTGCAAGCGGTTCCGAACCGTCCTATGACCACCGGGGACCGACTATGGGCCGATCAAAACTCGCGGGCGGAAGTGGAATTAGGCTCAGCATCGATCCATCTCGCACCCAACACCGGTTTCTCCTTTCTTAATCTCGATGATCGCACCGTGCAGATCGAACTTAGTTCTGGAACACTCGATATTCGCGTGCGAGGCCTGGATCAAAATGATGTCTTCGAAGTCGACACACCGAATCAGGCTTTCAGCGCTCTAGCACCCGGCCGCTACCGAATCGAGGCTTCTGAAGACGGCAACTCAACGTTTGTAACCATTCGCGAAGGCGATGGTCAGTCGACTGGGAACGGCCAGGCTTATACCTTGCGTGCCGGTCAGCGCATTCTGCTCAGCGGAACGAACTCCTTGAATGCAGAAGTGCAACAAATCGCCGAACCCGATGACTTCGACAATTGGAGCTATTCGCGCGAGCGTCGTTACGACAATTCTCGTTCTTCGCGCTACTGCTCACGCGACCTCGTGGGGATGGAAGATCTGGACGACTACGGCGACTGGAGTTCGAACTCAGCATACGGAGACGTCTGGTATCCGCGCGTAAATGCTGGTTGGGCGCCATACCATGAAGGAAGCTGGGCGTGGATCGATCCGTGGGGATGGACTTGGGTTGACGATGCCCCCTGGGGATACGCGCCATTCCACTATGGACGGTGGGCCTCGATCGATGGACGGTGGGCCTGGATTCCCGGTCCGCGCCAGGATCGGCCCGTCTATGCTCCTGCACTCGTCGCTTTCGTGGGTGGCGGCTTGGCGGCCGGCAATGTTGGATGGTTCCCACTCGGCCCGCGCGAAGTTTACGTCCCGTCCTATCGGGTCAGCCAGGCGTACGTGACCCGGGTGAATGTTACAAACACTAACGTCAACACCACAACGATCACGAATGTCTACAACACAACGATCGTCAACAAGAGCACCACGATCACGAATGTTAATTATGTGAACCGAAACGTTCGGGGTGCAGTGACAGCAGTTCCTCAGCGCGCGTTTGCGAGCGCGGAGCCTGTCGCGCGCAATGCCGTGGCTGTCAATTCTAAAGAGCTCGGGGCGGCGCCCGTCAATGTGCGCGCAGCAGTGCCTCCCGCACAGGCAGCGGTTTTGGGAGCACACGCCAGCACCGCGAATCACGTTGCTACACCACCGCGTGCTGTGACAGAACGCACAGTAGTTGCGAAGGCGACGCCGCCACCGCCACCCGCCTCCTTCGCCACCAGGCAGCAAGCGTTGCAGGCACATCCCGGTCAGCCGATGGACCGGACTGAAATGCAGAAACTACATCCCGCTGCGGCAGTGCCTGCTCCCGCGGTAAAGCAGGCGCCTCCAGCGAAGCCGGCGACTCCAACGCAGGCGAACAATCAGCCGCCAAATCGGCCTTCTCCAGCGAATGAGCGGCCAGGAGCAGTAACTCCTGCAGTCCCGCGTCCGGGAAACGCACCGGCGCCCAATAATCGTCCGGAAGCTGCACCCAATAACCGGCCACCGGAAACAAACAGACCGGCTACAAATCCTGCCGTTCCGGCTCCGCCACGTAACGACCGGCCACCTTCCGCTGAGCCGGCGAATCGACCGAACGCGCCTGCGCCCAGCCCGAACAACCGACCGGAAGCCAGTCGCCCGGAGAATAATCGGCCCGAACCAAACCAGCCCACGCCGAACGCAGCGCCGCCGGCGCCGCCGCGGAATGATCGGCCAGCTACCGCACCAGAGAATCGCCCTCGGCCGGCCCCAACCAATCGACCCGAATCGCGGCCACCTGCAGAGCCGCCACGCAACCAACCGGCTCCGCGTCCGCAGACACCGCCGCCTGCTGCGCGTCCGGAACCTTCGAAGCCGCCTTCAAATGCGCAGGCGCCTCGGCAGCCCGAACCTCAGCAAACAAGGCCCCAGGATCCAAATGAGAAACAGCCGCAAAACGAACAACGCAAGAAAGATGAAGGTGCGCCTCCGAACAAGTAGCGCACTTCCGACCTCGGGAGGCATCCGGACGAAGCCAAATGGCGAAGTGGTTGTTGCAACGAAGCCGGCGAACGAATCTACGGCAGAAGTTCAGGAATCCCCAAAGTCTGCAGCAGGTTCACAGTAACAGCCTGATGTCTTCCTTTTTTTCACTTCGTATCAACCCAAATACCATGCCGGCCTGAGCAAGGCCAGCCGCTGCTCGATTTGTGCTTTCGAAGTGTGCTATCACGCTTTGAGTGCTCAAATCGCTTGCAGCAAATTCCGCACTGATAGACATACTTCGGCCCCGAACGTGAAGTTCTCGGAGCGCTGACACGCGGTGTATAAGCCGCCATGGGCGCGGAAATCGGCCCAGTCGGCGTCAGTTCAACGGCATATTGCGGCGTGAATGTTTCTTGCGTTGTGCGGGCGCCGCGTATGCGATCAATCCGATAGCTGCGATGTTGCCGATTATCGGATCGAACCGCATGAAGGATGATGTCTCCGGCCTGGGTACGCCGCAGGGAATAAGGTTCGATAATTCGGACGCCTCGGCGTCCCTGTTCATCGACGTAGTCGAGTTCCACGCGCAGGCGGTTGGATGCGGAAAAGCGGATGACTTCGAGCGGCGCCGTACTCGGCAGACCCGGAATTGACACGGACCCTGCAGGCGGGCGAATTACGACGTCGCCGGGAGCGAGCGGATACGCGGCCGGCGCCACCTGAGGCCTTCCGCTCTCAATCCACGCGAACAGCGCCGGCAGTTCGCCCCAAAACGCATCGACTGGTGGTAAAGCCGGAAGCTGCTGGGTCAGCATGACGGCCCAATCACCCTCCAGCTCCGCCCGGAGTGGCGTCAGTGTAGCCACGGTCGGCAGCCTCACGCCCTTGAAATTGCATTTCTTCGTCAGAGCATCGTGTATAACCGCTGCGGCCGGATGAAATTCGTCATGCCTGAAAAGATTGATGACGTCGTATAGATCCCGTGGACGTGCCCGTTCACCCAGGGCGCGCAATTTCTCGGCGAATACTTCTTCATAGCTGTAACACCGCGCCGTGATCCCGCCCTCCGGCGCATCCGAGTACGGATGCGAAACAGGACGATCAACTGCAGGCAATACCAACAATTCGTCGCTCGTCAGATCAAGCTTGATCCGCGGCAGGTCACCCGAAGTCGGCGCGATAGGTCCGCGATAGGAAACCCGTCCCTGGCAAGCGGTTTTGCCGCGACGGTTCTGGAAGATTTCGAAATACAGCTTGTCGGCAGGAAGTTCGATACCGGCCTGCTCATAGATCCACGCTGCGACTTCACGAAACGTCCCGAGGAGAAAGTCACTGTTTAGATGAGATTCGTCGGCTACTGTGAAATCAAGATCTTCCGAAAATCGATATGTTTCGAAATAGCACTTCTTAAGGCACGTTCCGCCTTTGAATACCCAATTCGGCGCGAGCACCGGATGATTGAAAATCCCGGCCAGCATCCAGCCGAGGACATAGTCCTTTTCGACAACGTTGGGCAGCAGGCCAAGGTTGGCTGCGGTCGCAAGAAGTTCGCGCCGGTCAATCATCCCCGCGCCCCACAGTCCATGTTTTCGGAATCCACAAACGCCACGCCTTCACGAGCCGCTGAGAAGGCAGTGCAGGATCAAGCTTTGCGTTGCCCTGCGTCAGGCGCTGCCCACACAAATCAATCCAGGTTTCGTTCCCTGGCTTCTGCGAAAGCAGAAACCCAAGCCGCTTAAACACGGCCCCGTTGCCCAGTTTTTCCGCATATTGAATAAGGATGTTCGTGTCCGCTTCTGAGTCCTTGAAGTAATGCCACAGACAGCTCTCAACATGTCGAATGCCACCGCCAGATTCAGGATCGGCCAACAGATCGACGATCGTTCGATGTTTATCGGCTATCTGAACCCGAGCCTGGCCGCGCCAGATGCTCTTCGTTCCGAAAATCTTGTCCTTTGGAATTCGTTTCAGAACAAAGGACACGCCTTGAACGGATTGTTCCTTCTTGCGGAAAGGCTGCGCGGTAAAGACAAAGATGCTGCGAAAAAGCTGTTCGGTGAAATCCCAATGCTCGGCGGCCGTCCAGCCGCCGATATATCCAGGAGCGTAAAGAGCAGGAACGAGTACCCAAGGATCTTTAAGCACCTGTTCCGACGTCATTGCATCGACAGGAACAGGAGCGTAAAGCCCAGGCCCGACACGTTTGAGCCAGCCTTGCTGTTGCCACCGCGCGAGGGTTTTCGCAGCGGTCTGCCGATCGACGCCGAGAGCCTTTACAGCATCCTCAATGCTGACAAGCTCTTTGGCGGTCTGCAGCACGGTTGAAAGGCGTTCCCGTGCACGCGAGGAAAATCTGCCGGCAGATTTATTCAATGGTATATCCAACTTGCTAAAATTCTCCTTTTTAGCGAAATAATGCATATACGTTATACCAATTCCATCGAAAGGGCTAGGCAACTGGTACATCCAATAAGCGAATATTCACAGATAATGGGTGTTTTTGCAGGTGTGATATACCTCGGTTGATTGGAAGGCGAACAAAAGACGAATATGTTAAATTCGTCCTTTTGCCTCTCAAGTCCTGCACGGTGACCACGATTTGAACCAGGTGGCCCATTCGCTCGATGTCACCGCCGCGACACTCTACGAAGCTGTTGCGCAGGCCCTCGCAGCTTTGCGCACACAGGACTGGGTAGGCGAGATCGGCTCAGGTCTCACGACCGTCACCGTCAAAGTGCGGCAACCGGAAGTCACCCATGTCGTGAAAGCCTGCGATTTTGAAAATTGGCTAAACGCCAGAGGCAAGTCTCCGGCGGAAATAGTCCTCAAGGAACGGCTGCGCCAAATTCTCAATTCACGCAATCGGTAGCTGAAAGCTCCAACACTCAAATCTTTTGTCCTTCCGTGCTTGTTGGTTTTCATGCCTCAGCATGCCAGGTGCGCCCTCCGCATCACGGAAAAATTCGCGCAGACACGAAGAAAACCGCTTGAAAGGTTCACTGACCAAGCTGCGACCCGAGCTAAGATCGCAGCTGCTCCACGTGGCACATTGGCCCAAGTGAAAAAGAGAGAAGAAGTCCTAGCGCGAGCGACTGCTAGCTGGACGAAACATCCATGGCCGCCAAGAAGCGGGCTCGAAAAAGCGAGCACCTGAAGTTCCGCCGAAGCTAAGGGAGACTGAACAAGACCTGCTCTGGCATCTCGAGCACGGGTATCAACTCGAAACCGATTCGCTCGGCGGCGACCCTGTGCTCCGCAGCTTGAGGGTGACGAGTAGTGCGTCCAGCATCGGCAAATCGCAGCACGGTGGAGGCGTTCGCGGAGCGTGGATTTAATCACCGAGGCTAAGAGTGACAATCCATTCAAGTGTGGCGCACGAGGTCCGGTCGAGGTTGATCTCAAAACAATAAGACAACCCGCCGCATGGTCACCTGGAGTGGCGAGCTGCCGGCCATGTTGGTCAGTTCGACCGCGGAGAAAGATGGGAGGACAATGTTGTCAGAAACTGTTGAAAGGACATGATTCTATTCGCCTTTTGCCTGTCCCGGCGCCACCAGCGCCCAAGCATATACGCCGCCCCGGCCCAACCCGGACGCCGTTCCCTGCTCAGGGTGCCGCAAGACAATCCCGCGAGGCGCGCCGCGAGTAACCCGCGGGAGCCCGAAACTAATATTCATCACCTGTGGCCACTGCAATCACGTTTGGAGCCACACAGGCCTCTGCCCGACCGCCCTAGCGATCCAAACCTAACTCGCGTGAAGCCGAAATGGGGCCTGAACGTCAAGACCGTCCCCGACTACGCAGAGCCGCTACCGTAGAAAACCCCGCGACTAGAAGCGATGTAAGCCTCGCCACGACCCGGACGAGCCACAGCCGACCGCAAACGCCACGGGGCTTTTAAACGCAAAATGGTGGAAATCGCCCAGCAGAATCAGCAACTTACAGGAAATTTTGGCGGGTCCGACCTGCCTCAGAAAGCCTTCCAAACGTAGTGTCCCAACAGAGCGAACAACAACAGACCTCCAACGCCACAGACCCAGAAGAGAAAGTTAGCGGTCAAGTTCGGAGAATTAATTTCCTTTTTGTCCATTGCCGGAGCTTATGGGGTCATAGAGCGCGCACGATAAAAATAACCAACGCAATTACAACAAGTGTTCCTATCAAACCGTAACCTAACATAGTGCCTCCTAGTCCTCACTTTGTATCTAGTCAACTATGACCGTGATCGTGGGTTATTGCTGCTCAGTATTGCTCATGGAAGAGAAGTAAATACGACCGCCGTTGAGGGAAAATCCCATCCCAAGCCCACCCCGCGGCTAAGGCACACGCTGATTGCCGCGCACTCGCACCGCGTTGATCGTATCGCAACCGTTGTTTCAGGAACTTGGCGTATAGGCTACGGCGACAAGTTTGACGAATCGAAACTCAAGGTCTTGCCTTCGGGAAGCTTCTATACCAACCGCTCGCGGGAGAGGTCCGGATCCGGGTTGCTTTCTCAGGCGTAAGTCCGGGCGACGTGAAAAAACGGGAGGACGCGTTCGGTATGGGAATGCCATATCCGCGCGTCATTCCCCACAGCGACGGCTCGGGGTACCGTCGATCGAGTAGGAGAAGGAGTATCCAACGAGTGGATCGGTCGCAGCGTCTGGTGCTACTGTGTATCCTGCAAATCCCATTCGAGCGATATGCGGGAAGAGAACTGGAGCCTGGGGTTAAGAAGGTAACCGGGAAGTAACAATGTGACATTCGACGGGAAACCGCTGGATCGAGTTTTCGGTAGGCACAACCGAGTAGGTCACGGCTTAATTACCGTGGCAATGGTTCGTTTGAGCCCACGTCACCGGTTGATTCTTCCGTCCACCCGCTACCCGCGTCGCCGCAGAAGCGAAATCGCGAGAAAGGCCAGCAGCGTGAAGACTGCGTCCAGCCAACTAGAAACCAAAACGTTCCACGGTTGCGCCATAAGCCCGCCATTGTTCAACTTATGGGGCCGATTAGAACGCGCACGACTTTAGGACAGGTGCTACGCGCTGTCAAGATAAAAGAACATTATAATGTGCCACTCTATTCCTGTGTAGACGTTATCGTGTGCAGCCGCAATCATCTGTCACGTGCCCTCAGATCCCCGCCGAGCATTTGGCAAAAGGTTGCGAGAACTCAGAGTGAAGGCCGATATTTCACAGGAGAGGCTCGCGGAATTGGCGGATCTGCACCGAAACTACGTCGGCCTTTTGGAGAGGGGCCTGCAGAGCCCGTCGTTGACGACCATATGCCGTCTGGCACATGCGTTGAAGGTGAGACCATACGAACTGTTGAAGACTCTGCCCTAGGTCCGCCATGCCTCGCAAGCTACCGCCCGTGATCAGGACTTCGATCGAACAGCTGCTCACTGGGACAAGCCTTACCCAGGTCACTATCGCGAAGAGATGCGGAGTCTCGCCCACAAGGGTTTCCGGTATAGCGCGTGCGATCGGCATTAGCCCCTGGGCGCGGAAGTCAAAACGCAAGCCCAGATCCCCTGCGCAAAGGGCACGTGATCGCGAGATCTCCCGCCTCGTCACGATGGGACGAACCTACCGCGAGATTGCGGAGCGGTATGGAATCTCACGCCAGCGCGCGCACCAGATTGTGCGCCGATACACTGACGAAGCGCGGGATTAGGACAGGCCGCGCATACAGGCCAGGAGTAAAATTCCACTCAATTATGGACGAACTGGTTCCCGCCTGCACGACCCAGGAAACGATGTTGAACGCCGAAGTCGCGGCGTGGTCCGCTTACTGGTCGAAGTTCTACAACCAAAAGACGCCGAAAGCCGAACTGGACCGCCTGATGGACACGGCCGCACAGGCCAGCGCCGACCTTCATAAGCACATCGCACAATGCGCTGTTTGCGCAGCGAAGAAATAACCCCGGAGCTAAGAGTGCGCAGGTACTGCAACGAGCCGAGCGGCTTCTGTGTTCTCATACCGGAAAAACCCCATCCAGCTACCGACTTGGCCGTATTTGAAGCGTGGCCAGCAGTGAAGTAGCGTGCTCGCTAGCAAGACTTTAGGCCCATGTTGGATGACCAGCCCCGCGTCGTCCATGCGGCTTTTCCCAAGATAGTCGCCCCAACCCGACGCGGGGCTCCGGTTTTAATCAGCGCGGATGTTAGTTTCGCTAGTTCGCGGCGCTGCTTCTGGTCGGACGCTGCCGTCTTGACAGGATTGCGCCTTACCGGGGTCCTCAATACTTTTGCGCCCAAGCTTGGGGAAGTTGTGCCGAAGCGTATCCTGATCGCCGATGACAATGAATCCGTCCTACGAGCAGTTCGTGCTTCGCTCGAATCTAATCCGGATTGGATTGTCTGTGGCGAAGCAGTGGACGGCGTAGAAGCGGTAGCAAAAGCGAAAGAACTCTATCCGGACCTCATCATTCTGGATCTGGCAATGCCGCGCATGGATGGACTTGAGGCAGCTAGGCAAATTCATAGCCTCATGCCATCGATTCCGATTGTCATACACACGCTTTACCGATCGGCGTTGGATCTCATGACAGCCGACGACTTTGGAGTCCGCAAGGTTGTGGACAAGACGAAAGCCGGTAGCTTGTTCTCGATGGTTAAGGAGCTTTTGAGCGAGGAAGTGCCATCACAGTCAGGAGTTCCCAACGAAACCTCGGAGACCTAGCCGTGATATTGCGTCACGAACGAACGAGTCGCCTGCCAGATGATCTACATTAAAAAATGGATGACTTTGCGGTGTTGAGGTTGTCGCAGTCGCGGAAAAGCGACTTCTAACGGTCGGCGGGTTGGGCGAAAGCTGTAGAGGAGGCTGTTATGACGAAGAGAAAACGCAGGAAGATGCGAGGCACGGTGCAGGAGGTGCTCAAGCCTCTCCTTTCAGACGAACCGGAAAAGGCCCAAATCAGCGTTCACGAGGGTGAAGAACTGTATCGCGAAATCCGGATAGAGAACGTCTTGACCGATGAGACTGGCGAAAAGGTTCGGCTCAAACCCGGAGCCGATGTTGATGTCGTTGTTGAGGCGGACACCGACGCTACTATAAAGATGCCGAGCGCCTGAAGCAGTCTGTCACAACCGTAGCGGTGAACGGAAGGGCTGAGCACGAAACTCATTTACTTCCGCCCAGGCTTGCGCAGCGTGGATTCCAGCAAGAGCTGCTGGAGTTCGGCGGCCAACACTTTCAACTTTTCGGGATCGCGCTCGCGTGCAAAGAGCTGTATCAATTCACGAATCCTGATCTCGTATTCAAAAACACTGAACATATGGCCGAGTTTTGCGGGAGCAGCTTTACTGGAGGGAAGACAGGGAGGGACTGCTCAAGAGCGTGGCACAGCTTTGCATGTTGGTCAAGCTACGTCGCCAATCCAAGGGCTTGAGTTGATCGGCGGAGGGTGTCATCATCATCTGAACTGGTCGCGGAAAGCTGGTTCCGCATGCGGCACAATGAACTTGATCGCGAATTTCCTTGCGACGGCGAGTTGGTCGAGACTGAGCAATGCACCGATATTCTTACGGTCTGTTTCTGTCTCAAGTGCTACACGGAGTTGCGGTACACACCTGGTTCCAGCTGGGTGACCGTCATTTATCCGGGCATGCTGAAGTCGATGGACAGGCCGACGTGATGGTGCGTTTGCTACAGATGGGGCAGTATCCGGCTGCGATCAATTCTTCGCGCGTTCTTTTCTTCGATGACGCCATCACGACTCACTGTTCTTCTCTAACGCTTTGTGGCATGGCTGACAGCAGACGATGACGTTGGAACGCTCGAATCTCAAATGTCGGTGTGTTCTCACTTTCTTGATATGGTGCAAGTGAAGTTCCCGACCCTTGTCATTAGCCAAAATTTAAAATGCGCCGTTTTCTGGGGAGAAGTTAGCGGTTACGCTGGCAAGGATCAAGAGTCAAGACAATGATGGTGCAACTAAGGCTATTTCGCGCCGCAATGAGGAACATTGTGCGCGCAGATGATTCGCCAGGGCAGGAACTCCGCTGCTCAGCCCATCAGGCAGCGCGCTCGTAACGATGATGAAGACCTCCGACACGAGGCCACGCAACTACCGAGCCTCGACCCGAGCTTCGCGGTCGCTCCTCCGGTGTCTGTTTTTGAAGTCCACAGTGCGTGCGGTCGTGGTGATAGTAATCGACGTAACCCGCGAGCAGCCGCTTCAAATGCGATTCGCTGATGGCAATCACGTGGTCCAGCAGCTCGCGACGGCAACTGCCGACCCATCGTTCGGCGACCCCATTCTGCCAGGGACAGCCAACCGCGGTCCGCACCGCCGTGATCCCCATGGTGCGAATCGCGACGGGAACTTCGGTGCCGTACTTGGAGTCGTGATCGAGCAGAAGAAACTTGGCTGGGGACTCGTAAGGAAATGTCTCACGTAGCTGTTGCGCAATCCAGGCACTCGTCGGATGGCGCGTTACATTGAAGTGGAGGATGCGTCGCCGGTCGTGTCCCAGGACAAAGAAGCAGTACAGCTGTCATTCGTCAAAACTTTGTGCACTCGCAGAATCAACGCTTTGGCGATAAGGTCGATGCAGAGAATTCCGGTAAGATTCTCGCCATGATCGCACCACTCCGGCATCTCCTCGGCTGGATTGTCTCTGCTTTTGGTTCCCGAGAGGGCCTCATCCTCGAAAATCTGGCTCTCCGCCAGCAACTGTTAGCTCTGCGCGCCAAACGACCTCGCCGTCGGCTCACTGCGCTGCACAAGCTGTTCTGGGTCGTGTTGCGAAGGCCTTGGTCTGGATGGAAAAGGCCGCTCATTCTGGTCACCCCTAGAACGGTGATTGGTTGGCATCGGGCTGGCTTCCGGCTGTATTGGAAGTGGCTCTCAAGAGCTAAACAGATGGGCGGTCGAAAACCAGTGACCAAGGAGGTCCGAGCGCTAATCTTTCGCATGGCGGCCGAGAATCCGACCTGGGGAGCACCGCGTATCCACGGCGAATTGCTAAAGCTCGGCTCCGACATCTCGGAGCCAACGGTCTCGCGATGGCTTCGGCGAGCTCCGAGAAACTTGGATCCGGCCAAGCGTTGGCTAACGTTCCTGCGCAATCATCGCGAGGCCATCGCCGCCAAGGACTTCTTTACGGTACCGACGATCACGTTTGGCGTACTGTACTGCTTCTTCGTCATCGGCCACGACCGGCGCAAGATTCTGCGCTTCAGCGTGACCCGCAATCCTAGCGCCCTTTGGATCGTGCAGCAGATGCGAGAAGCGTGGCCCTACGCCACCGCTCGCACGTTCTTGCTGTTCGATCGCGATTCGAAGTTTGGCTACGAAGTGCTCTCCGCCGCAAGGGCAATCGGAGCCCAGCCGATCCGCACCGCATTTCGCAGCCCCTGGCAGAACGGGGTTGCGGAACGCTGGGTAGGAAGTTGCCGACGAGACTTGCCCATCGTGCCACCCCCCCGGTCTCGGTCCACACTGAATGAAACTCACAAAACTCACAATGCTCAACGTTGAGCATTGTGAGTTTTGTGAGTATGAGGTTGCCGTGCTTCCAGAGCCCAATTTTCCCGTAAAACCTGACGAATTCATTGGCCGACGAGTTCACTTAGACACCTTCGCAGACGCGCTTCAGTCCAGCGCAACGACTGGCAGAATGGCGTCTTTTGCTGTGTTGGGCGACTGGGGGATTGGAAAGAGCAGCCTCTTGCTGAAGCTAGCGGCGGCGTGCTCCGATTCGACACCTCGGATGCTGCCGGTCACGGTCTCTGTATCGAAAGACATCTCGGATTACATGAAATTTGCCGAGGCACTCTGCGACCGACTTGCAAATGCCTTGCTCGCATCTGATTCGCTGGGAACGAGGATTCGCGCGGAAATTGAAAATTGGAAGCTGACGAAAATCAGTATCGGCGCAATAGCGCTTGACCGCAAGACCAAGCACTATTTCCTGAGTTCCGGTAGCGCTCTGTTACGTCATGCGCTATTAGAAGCGTGGAGTCATTTCATCCGCCCAACATATTCAGGCGCAATCTTCTTTCTTGATGACCTCCATAATTTAGCAACTCCAACTATCCAAGACACGGCACTGATAGTCAGAGATCAATTCCAGAGCTTCGGAATAGAAGCGGTGAACTTCAGCGTTTGCTTTTCCGCAAAACCTGATTACTTCTCCGGTATCCGCAGCTTCGCAGAGCCAGCAGTCCGCTTCTACAACAAATGCATCCTCGAACCGTTCACGCCTGAGGAGACGCTTGAATACACACGTGCCGTCTTCGGCAGCACGCGTCTGGACTCGCAAAAGATGTCTGAATGGCTCTACAGCAAGACCTTCGGCCACCCCTACTTTCTCGCATTCATCTGCCGTGATCTTTGGAGTCAGTACCATGCCCGGCCGTTCGCAAATGCGGCCCACCTGTGGCCGGCTGTGTTCAGCCGCCTCGAACGGGGGAAATTCAACACCGATTTGGCGCAGCTCTCGGAAAAGGAGGCCGCACTTCTACGGGCGATTGCAAAAAACGAGGAGAATGAATTCAATCCTGCTCCATTCGTTCAGAAATTCCACCCGCAATATTTCAAGCGATTAGGCGATAAAGGATTGCTGATCCGAGCAGGGCGCGGGCGATACAAGCTCTATCACCCTCTCTTTCGACAATTCTTGAGGCAGCAACCGTGAACTGCGGAGTGACTGAGCGCTGACGACCACAATGACGAATGCGGCTTCTGCGGCGGCCAGCAGGCCGCCGCGAGCGCTGCAACAACCACCACAGGGCGGACCCCCTTCCCTTAACCCATGCTCCCTTATCCATTGGCCTACCGTTCCTTCCCTTTAGTGAAACGGAGCTGGAGGTGCCTTACTGTGAGCAAGCAACCCGATCGGCAACCGACATTCGCAACTGCCGCCAAAGGCGAATTCGAGCCTCTCTGGGTCAGCGAATCGAGCAAAATCCGGTCCGACCGAACCGCCATTTTGGCACTCCCCGACGATGCCATTCTCACTCTCAGGGAAGTCGCGGCGTGGCTCAAGCTACATCCCAAAACGGTCTCTCAGATGGCACGCGAACGCCGTATTCCCGCCATAACACTCCCGTTAGGCAGCAAGCGTAAGCAGTTCCGATTTGTGAAAGGCGCAGTTGGCAAATGGCTATCGTCCGCGGTAGTCTCGTCTCTGACGCTAGTCGTGCCAAGCCAGAAAGGAGAGAAATAACATGGCACGACATTCAGAGTTACCAAAGGGTGAATACCTTTCGGAGGTAAAGCGCAGCAACCGAAAGGTGTTGGTTTATCGCCGGAGAAATCCAGTGACGGGCAAGTCACAAAAACTCGTGATTGGGAATGCCGCCGATTTCCCTCGCGGCAGCGACAAGCTGCAGCGAGCGATCGACCAGATCCGTTCTCGCATAGAAAAAAGTCCCACCAAACTCGCCCCCACGACGATGCAACAGCTCATCGATCATTACAAACAGCATGGTTTGGTGTCGTGGAAAGAAGACGAGGAAGACGGCAAATCTTTCGCCACCATTTCTCGCCTTCAGACGGTGCTGAAGGTTTGGATTGCTCCGTATTGGGGCAAGCACCTGCTGAGTGAGGTGGAAGCCCTGGACGTGAAAAACTGGCTGAAGAGCTTGCCGCTGGCGCGCAGCTACAAGTGCAAAATCCGCAACACCCTTTCTGCCTTGTTCAGCCACGCGCGGCTCTACAAGTTCTATTCCCCCGAAAACCCCATCGCGGAAGTGAAGCAATCGGGCAAACGGAAGATGGAACCAGGTGTTCTCTCCAAAACCCAGCTCGAAGAACTGCTTTCCAATCTGGGAATAAGGGAACAGCTCTTGGTGCTGACGGCGGCAACCACCGGACTGCGCAGGAGTGAACCGCTGGTTTGAAGTGGTCAGATATGGACCTCGTCAACGGCTGGATCAGCGTAAACCGCAGTGTGGACAACAATCTGGAGAACCCTTGCAAGACCGAGGCCAGCAGGAAGGCGGTGCCACTCGATTTGAGGATCGTGCCTTTCTTCCAGCGTTGGTATGAGGTCTCACTGTTCAAAGCACCAGACGATTATGTGTTTGCCGCTGGTTGCAATCGAGCAGGGGGGAAGAGAGGAAAGCAACCCATCTCTTTGTCCGTGGTTTTCCGGTATCACATCAGGCCAGTAGCTGACCGCTTGGCAATCAAGCCTGCAGTTTTCGGCTGGCACACATTCCGAAGGTCGTTCGCTTCGATGGTGGTGGGATCAACAAAAGATGTGAAGGCAGCGCAAGAACTGATGAGGCATTCAACATCGAAGCTGACGTTAGACCTTTATGCCCAGGCATTGCCTGAGAATAAGGTCGCAGCTTCAAAAGCGATTGCGGGAAGCCTTTTGCTGCCACAGCCTTCGACTTGTACCGCGGTACAAAGCGGGCAAGGCGCCGAGGAACCTGTTAAACTCAATGCAGTCAACCAGTCCCCGTCGTCTAGCCCGGCCTAGGACATCGCCCTTTCACGGCGGTAACACGGGTTCAAATCCCGTCGGGGACGCCAAACCTAATCAATGAGTTACCGAGATTTCC
>Ga0210386_10000872_pt1 | contig 27551 bp, 26 predicted proteins | sample IncBWH32OmetaG_FD_160091 | JGI IMG/M metagenome (GOLD analysis project Ga0210386, IMG submission 160091) | Forest soil microbial communities from Barre Woods Harvard Forest LTER site, Petersham, Massachusetts, United States - Inc-BW-H-32-O ...
ATGGGCACCTGTTTGGGATTTTTTCCACAATCCGTTCAAAGAGAGTTTTCCCATGGATTGAAAATAATCCCTTCGGTGCCAAAAACCCTAGCCGAGTCCCCTGCCCCCCCGCTAAAATCAAACATCCCACCCGAGAAATTTTTCCTTCTTTTTTTGCGCTCGCTTTTGTACATCTCTTCAAAGGAGAAAAAGGGCGGTTCAAAGGAAATAACTTGTCGTAAACCTCGCGCGCAGAAACGGTTGACAAATCACGATCTTTCCCAATCAACGGGCTATGCGTCAAAAGAGGATTAGGAGAAAGGACGCCTTGTTTCAATACGCCATGGTGGGGATCTGCCCAAAGAGAAATCACCTGAATAGGAAAAATTTCATCAAGATAATACACCATCGACAAAATGCCCGAGTCGGGAACAATCAAATGATCGCATCTATTTTTAATCACCGAAATCAGTTCCAATAAACTCGTCTTGCCTCTTAAATCGATTAACATCGGATGTTCAAACGGAGGAACGCTTCCAAAACCAAACAAAAGAACTCGGATTTGCGGATTTTGTTCCAATAAAACAAACAGCTCTTTCCATTTTTCTTCTGGCCAATTGCGCCAAAGGCCATAACTAGTTTCCGCTACTGCCTGTATGCCGATATATACAAATCCCTCTGGCAGATCGAATTTTTTCCACAAATGATCCAGATCTCTACTCCATCTAAGCTTAGGTACCACCTTTCCCAACTGCCAGCGAACCCAGTCAGTAGGACTTGGTTTTTCTATCACAAGATCAAACTTAGCTTCCTCTAAATGAAGTTTTTTCAAGGTTTCCCAGACATCATAAGGCTCGCCTCTCTTCCAAAATGGCGCCTCAATCGTCTGCACTCCCTCCAATAAAGAAAATCCCTCGCGCAAATTTTCCCGGATTAAAAAAGTAATTTCCGCATCCGGCACCAACTTTCGAATTCGCTCCACCATCGCATAAAGCCCTAAAGCGATATCGCCAAGCCCCCGATTCCAAGCAAGCAAGATTTTTTTTCCCTTGCATCTTTTCAAAAGTCGATCAAAAGGGTTCGGTAAGAAAAAACGAGCGATTTTTTTTAACATTTTGACGATCTGCAATTCATTGTTTTTTTTGGAACGCTGTCCCAATATTACTATCTCACAAAGAGCGCTTCAAGAAAAAATAAGATTTACTTTTCCAGTATATTGCGAGCTCGATGCAACACTTCGTTTACGGTGATTTGGCGCATGCAGCGAAAATCAATAGGGCATACACGCTTAAGACAAGGAGAGCAGCTTACTCGTTTATTGATGACTGCTTCTGGATAACCGTAGGGACCTGTCGCATGATCATTTGTGGAGCCGAAAAGTGCAATTAGAGGGATTTCAAAAGCGGCGCCAATATGCATGGGTCCGCTGTCGTTGGTGATGAGAAGATCGCAGCTTTTAATAATGCATGCCAATTCGCGAAGAGAAGTGACCCCAGCCAAATCTATAGCATATTCCGGAAGCCCTTTACAGATGTTTTGGATGAGAGATTTTGTCGATGCATCTCCAAAAAAAACAACGTAAACATCTTTATCTAGCAAGAGATTTAAAGCGAGCTCTCGGAACCTTTCGGGAGGCCAACATTTTGCCGAGCCATAAACAGCTCCTGGATTAATCCCTACGAGTTTTTTTTCTTTTTTGTACCCACGTTGGTAAAGAAGCTCATGGGCGCGCGATATTTCCTCTTTCGATACGTAAAGGCGAGGCTTAGTATTAGAAATAGAAATGCCAAGCGGCTCTAGTAGGCGTTTGTAAGTAACAACTAAATGTTCCGGTTGTTTTGACCTCTTGACAACATCGGAAAGAAGAGGAGTTCTAAGCCCATTGGCAAATCCTATCCGCCGCTTCACTTTTCCTTGCCAAAACCACCACGCCGATGAAAAAGAATTCGGAAGTAAAATACCTAGGTCGTATTTTCCCCGAACAATTTTATCAATGACATTGCGTTTTAACTCACGACGCAAAAAATCGTTTTGAGGTTTCGTAAAACAAAACAATTCATTGATCGATACATCTTCTTTCAAAAGCTCACAAAGAGGGGTCCGGCACATAGCAGTAATAGATGCATGGGGATATTGCCGCCGTAAATCAACCAAAATGGGAGTTGCCATGACCAAATCCCCAATCCAATTGGGCATCCGAACTAAAATCGTTTGAGGAACCATAAATTCTCGAATAAAGAGTCTCTTCCTACTATACGTCGACCAGGAATAGCTCAAAAGAAATTTCTGTTAATAGGTTCGTTCTTTCGATAGGATAAATATAAGAACCGATAAAAAACATCATGCAAGAAAAACCAACGATTATTTTAGGGATTGATCCTGGCACGCGCATCACAGGCTATGGAGTTATTCGCTATACAGCTCATCAGACCGAACCTTTAGACTTTGGATGTATCCGCCCCCCCCCACAGCTTCTTCTTCATGAGCGCTATCATATCCTTTTTGATGCAGTTGAGCAGATTATTCAAAAATTCCAACCGGATGTCATTGCCATTGAATCACAATTTTTTATGAAAAACGTCCAAAGCGCGATGAAACTTTCTATGGCAAAAGCCATGGTTTTATTAGCAGCGGCGAGGAAAAAAATACCCGTTTTCGAGTATGCTCCTAAAAAAGCCAAGCAAGCAGTCGTTGGAAAGGGCCAGGCAAGCAAGGAACAAGTGCAAAAAATGATCCAGTCCTTATTGCGCTTGCCAAAACTTCCCGAACCAGAGGACGCTGCGGATGCGTTAGCTTTGGCTATTTGCTGCGCTCATAACCTAAGGTTTGCAACATGTACGAATCCATTAAAGGAACCCTTAAAGAAAAAGAACCTGCTAAAGCAATCGTAGAAACAGCAGGAATTGCCTATCGCCTATCGATTCCGCTAAACACTTATACGCGTTTGCCTCATTTAGAAGGTTCCGTGCATTTGTATCTTTCCCAAGTTGTGAGAGAAGACGCTCACACTCTGTATGCTTTTGATTGCAAAGAAAACCGCGATTTATTTGAAGTATTGCTGACCGTCTCAGGCATTGGCCCAAAAACTGCTTTAGCGATTGTAGGCCATATGGAAATCAGCGCCTTTCATCAGGCGATTCGATCCTCTGATATCCGACTTCTTAGCAAATTGCCAGGAATTGGAAAAAAAACGGCGGAACGCCTCATCATCGATATGCGGGACAAATTGAAAGGCAATGCAAGCAAGCATTTTTCCAGCGCTCTTTCTTCTTTAACTATTGAAAGAACTTTAGAAACCGATGCAGCCAATGCGCTCATCAATTTAGGGTACCATCCGCTAGACGCGCAAAAAGCCGTAGCTTCCGTCCGATCAGAAAACGAAGAGACAGATCTAGGCCGCCTAATCACTGCTGCTCTGCAAAATATTTAATTGTTTTTCTAAAAAAATCTATCCACAGACAAAAAAATGTCATTCCTGTGATATAAAAATAGACCTTAAATTCGCATCACAGGAATGACATATGTCATTCCTGTGATGTAAAATCGTGAATTTTTCGAATTTTCTAAATATCTGACCCCTCCCCTTTTTCAAACAAAATTCCCCTGTCGGCCTTTTCTCTTTCCTGGTAAAATACAGAACCATGACGCATTTTAACCATAGACCTTTTCAAAAAAATGATACAATCGCAGCCGTTGCAACGCCGCCTGGAGAAGGAGCGATCGCGGTGATCCGTATTTCAGGGGCCAATGCGATCGAGGTGGCTGCAAAAATTTTTTCAGGCCCTGTTCATAGCTATAAGAGCCATACGGCTCATTTCGGGAAGATTTTGGCAGAAAACGGGCAGGTAATCGATAGCGTTTTACTTTTGGTGATGAGGGCGCCACGCTCTTATACGGGAGAAGAAACGGTGGAAATCAACTGCCATGGGGGCGGAATTGTCACAAGGCGTGTATTGGAAAGAATTTTTGAAGCGGGAGCTCGCGCAGCAGCGCCTGGAGAATTTTCTCTGCAGGCGTTTTTGAATCAAAAAATTGATTTGGCGCAAGCGGAAGCCGTGCAACAACTCATTGCAGCGCGCAATGAACTAGCTCTGCAGGCGGCTGAGCAGCAGCTGCAGGGGGCTTTATCCAAAACGATCCAAAAATTTCAAAAAAATCTTACCGAAGTAGCTGCGATTTTAGAGGCCTGGGTCGATTTCCCCGAAGAGGGGTTGGAGTTTACCAGCATGGAAGAGCTACTTCAAACGCTACAAACCATTTGCGCCGATATGCTGCGTCTACAAGAAACTTTTCATGAAGGCAAAACGATTCATCAAGGACTATCGCTTTGTTTGCTCGGTTCTCCCAATGTAGGGAAATCTTCGCTTATGAACGCTTTGCTCGGAAAAGAGCGGGCGATTGTCACCGCGATTGCAGGGACAACCCGCGATCTTTTGGAAGATGAGCTTACATTATCGGGCCTTCATTTCCGTCTTGTGGATACAGCCGGAATCCGAGAAACGGAAGAAATCGTGGAACAAGAGGGAATCCGCCGTTCCAAGCAGGCGATGCAAGAGGCAGACTTAATTTTACTGTTGTTAGATGCCAGTCGTCCTTTATCAAAAAATGATCGGGATTTATTACAATCTGCGCCTAGGAAAAAAACAATTTTGGTCTGGAATAAAATCGATGTGAATCCTCCGACGGAGTCCATCGATTGGGACTCTACCGCGCTCATTTCAGCAAAAGAAAAAATCGGATTTTCTTCTCTTCGCGCCGCAATTGAACAAATGATCTGGACAAAAGGGCCTCCTAGCAAGGAAGAAATAATCATTACCCAACAGCGCCATTTTCAAGCCTTAAAAAATGCAATTGAAGCTTGCCAATTGGTGATCGAAGGGCTCCAAAACGGTCTTTCGCCTGAATTTATTTCCTCTGATTTGCGCCATGCGCTTAATGAACTAGGAACGATTATAGGCGTCAATGTCACCGAAGAAATTTTAACCTCCATTTTCTCAAAATTCTGTCTTGGCAAATGAACAAAAAAACGCGTTGGATCGGTCAAATTTTAGATACATTGTTTCCTAATCCAGCCATCCCTTTGCAGCACAAAAGTCCCTATACCCTTCTTATTGCAGTGCTTCTTTCGGCTCAATGTACGGACGTTAGAGTCAATAAAGTCACTCCTCAATTATTTGCAAAAGCTTCTACACCGGAAGAAATGATTTTGCTTTCTGCCAAAGAAATTGAAGACATCATTCGCCCTTGCGGCCTTTCTCCCACTAAATCACGTGCGATTTGGCAGCTTTCGCATGATCTCATCGCACACCATAATGGAAAAGTGCCTAAAAGTTTTAAATCTCTCGAAAAATTGCCAGGAGTCGGACATAAGACAGCATCTGTTGTGATGGCCCAAGCCTTTCATATCCCTGCATTTCCTGTAGATACCCACATCCATCGCTGCGCAGAGCGTTGGGGATTGAGTTCGGGCAAAAATGTAAAACAAACAGAGATAGACCTAAAAAAAGCATTTCCTCGAAATGAATGGATTCGACGCCATCTTCAAATCATCTACTTTGCGCGGCAATATTGCCCAGCGCTAAAACATGACCAAAAGACATGTCCTATCTGCAGCAGGCTGGCTCTTTAAAAAAACGGTTAAATCAACTGAGATAAAAAGGTGCGAGCTGGGACAAGAATCGGTCCTTTTTCTTCAAAGCAATTTTTTTCGACAAAAGGAAGATCGAAAGCAACTTGAAATGCATGAGAGGCTCCCGTTTCTTCTAAAAAGCGATAAAGGGCCGGAGTCAAACCTTTGGCTTTCGTTTTAACTTCCACAAGAAACCACGGCTTTTTATCTTTTGTCACAAGAAAATCCACTTCGTGTTGATCTTTTGTACGCATATAATGAAGCCTAAAATCTCCCAGCCAACGACATAAATTCCTTTTATAAACCAGCTCCTTTCAACAAATCCGACTGGAATTCGGCCAATAGCAAATCAAAATTTTGTGCATTGACTTGTTATATAAAACTGCGATACAAAAATAAGGTATAGACCGCTCTTAATTCAAAAATTGGCTTTTGGGATGCAATCCCAAAAGCCAATTTTTGAATGATTAGCAGTATCCACTGTCTTTCTCTATATTTTTTACAACTGAGGATGTTTTATGCTCACAGAATTATTAGCCCAGTGCGCACAAGTAACGGTTCCCGAAGCAAGCGAACAGGCGATGCGTTTTTACAATAGCGGCAATATCTTATGGATTGTGCAACAAGTCTGGGGATTTGTGATTCCTTTGCTGTTCTTAGCCCGCGGCTTTACCGGAAAGCTTTCTTTATTTTCTGAAAAAATTGGGAAAAATTGGTATTTTTCAATCGTTGCTTATCTCTTCTTTTTTGTTGTCTTATATCAAATTTTGAACTTCCCCATCGCTTTTTATGCGGGGTATTTAAGGCTTCATGAATATGACCTTTCCACCCAAACCGTTACAAGATGGTTTAGCAATTACGGCAAAGCCACAGGCATTACATTCCTTACAGCCGCTGTCTTTGTCTGGATCTTTTATCTTCTATTGAAAAAAAGTCCAAAAAGATGGTGGCTTTACGGCAGCTTGGCTAGTACTGCCATCGGCTTTTTTATGATGTTTGTCCAACCCATTTGGATTGATCCTCTCTTCAATGATTTTGGGCCTATGAAAGATAAACAGCTCGAACAGCAAATTTTACAAATAGCCAGCAAAGCTGGCATTGAAGGGAGTCGTGTACTTGAAGTAAATAAGAGCCAAGATACAAAAATGCTCAATGCTTACGTCATTGGATTTGGCAGTTCGAAACGGATCGTTCTTTGGGATACGCTCATCCAACAAATGACTCCCGAGCAAATTTTATTTGTGATGGGCCATGAAATGGGGCATTATGTTCTAGGCCATCTTTGGTGGTTTTTTCTCTATATTGCCGTTTTATCTTTTGCTCTTTTTTATCTTACCTATAAAACAGCTACTTTTTTAGTCGGTAAGTATCATGCACGCTTCGGATTCACCCGTCTCTCCAATATTGCGTCTCTTCCCCTGCTTTTGCTACTACTGGGTGTATTTTCACTAGCCACAGACCCACTTTCAAATTATATTTCTCGCTATATGGAACATCAAGCAGATGTCTTTGGATTAGAAATCACCCACAATAATCAAGCCGCAGGTGAAGTTTTTTTAGTGTTGCAGCAAAAAAACTTGGCCAATCCCCGCCCAGGCAACCTCTTTAAATTTTGGAGAGCAACTCATCCTCCCTTAGGAGAAAGGATTGATTTTGCAAATAGTTATTGTCCTTGGACAAAAGAAGAGTGAAAAATGTTTCCTATGTTGGGAGCCGCATTAGCTCCCAACAATTTTCCGGAGTCAATAATTGAAAATCGCCAATCTTTTGAGTTCGGTCTCCAGCATAAATCAAAGCGCCTCCTTCGGCTTTTTCTGGCGCCTGATCATGAAAATAACGTAATCCTTCCAGAAAAGAGGGAGAAAATGTTTTGCCGCTTTTTATTTCGATAGGGAAAAGCCTACTTCCCTGCTGAACAATCAAATCTACTTCCCGTCCAGCAACATCTCGATAAAAATAAAACCGAGGATCCAAAGCTTGGTTATAACGAGCTTTTATTAACTCTAAAATCACCCAATTTTCAAAAATATTTCCATAAAGAAAATCTTTAACAAGCTGTTCCGCTGTTTCAATGCCAAGCAAATAACAGACAAGCCCAGTATCTGTAAAATAGATTTTAGGAGATTTAATTAACCTTTTTCCAAAATTTTCAAAATAAGGTTCAATTCGAATGAGAATATAAGTCGCCTCCAATACAGCAACCCATTCCTTAATCGTCACAGCGGATACGCCGACGTCGCAAGCTAGACTTGAATAATTGATTAACTGACCAATGCGGCTAGCTATTAATTTAATAAATTTTTCAAATTGAATCAGATTTTTAATTTGTAAAATCTGACGAATATCCCGCTCAACATATGTTTGAAAGTAACTGCTATACGCGTTAGAAACAGGCAAATTTTCTTTGTATATTTTTGGATATCCTCCCTTAAGAATAATATCTTCTAACCGATCGGATAAATGAGCCTTGCGTATTTCCTGCAAACTTAAAGGAAGAAGGCGTAAAATCGAAGTTCTTCCAGCTAGTGATTGAGAGACGGCAGAGTGCAGTTCAGCTTGATGACTGCCTGTCAAAATAAACATTCCTTTTTGATCGGCTTCGTCTACCAGCACTTGAATAAAGGATAGTAAATGAGGCGTTCTTTGGACTTCATCTAAAATGGCCCCATCTGGATAATTTTGCATGAAACTTTTAGGATCTAAGGTTGCAAGAGCCCTATTATCAGCATCTTCCATATTGACATAAACTTTCTCAGGAAAAGCGGATCGAACGAGCGTTGTTTTACCCGATTGACGCGGACCTAGAAGCGTTATTACCGGATATTTTTTTGCAAGTTTTTGAACATAAGGCGTTAAAAATCTTTCAAACATATCAACTCAGATAATCTAAAGTACAACTTCAGATTATCTAAACTTCTATTTATGGACAATCTAAACTCATACGCCACTTCTTGAATCACGAACGGTATACATAAAAACATTCTGAAGCTTGCACAAAATTTCCCTGCATTAGAGTATAGTAAAATAAAAATTATCAGGAGGGTTTATGCTACTGCCGCTTCTTTTTGCCGCTTCTATGTTAATGGTCAGCGATCGAGCCAATTTTTGGGATGACGACAAAGTGGCTCCGCATACACAATTCGGAGAAGTCACGGATCAAGGAATCACAAAACTGCTCGATCCAAGTGAGGTACAACGATTTGCCGGCAAACGTGTTTTAATTCTTGTTCATGGTTTTGCAACTCCCGAGGCCTGTTATCCTTATTTCACAGTGCAGGCAAATATGCTAGATGATGGGTCTCCTTATGATGCAATCATTGGATATATTTGGCCTTGCTACACAAATCATTTAGCCTACTTACAGGCAAAATCCCATGCAGATTTAGTAGCGCCCCGCTTAAAAATTTTACTAAAACTTCTTCAACCAGTCGCCTCATGCATTGATGTGGCGGCGCATAGTCTAGGAAACCGCTTAGTTCTCAAAGCTCTTGATTTTACAGAAAACACTCCTGTATTGATCCATAATTTTCTATCGATTGCTCCAGCGGTTGATAATGAATCAATCGAAATGGGAGAAGAGTTTTTTGATTCAACAAAACATTGTTCTAATCTCTACATCTTTTTTTCACAGCGAGACGATGTGTTAAGATGGGCTTATTTTGCTTCCGAATGGGATAAAGCGCTTGGATATGATGGAGCAGAACACCCTAAAAAAATCCCGCAAAACGTACAAATGGTCGATTGCACGAGTATCATAGATAGCCATGACGGATATCTTTTCTCAAAACCTATTTTCTCATTTATCCAGCAAGCAGCATGGATGCTCCCTAGCGAGCTGGCCATGGCCAGAAACCTATTTTTTACGCCGGATGGGATGTTTCAAGCTCTTCATTCAGAAAGCATGCGTTAGACTATTTTCTGAAAGAGGCCGGTTGATCGACAAATCAGTAAGTTGTATTGTAAATATAATTTATAAAAAATGGTTCTGAATGAAAGCTCTTTTTTTTCTTTTCTGTCTGGTGAATTTGCCTTTAATGGCTACGAACCTTTCCGACGATAGGGCATACACAAAAAACGCTCCGCCGGAATACATAGAAAAACTGACCGAATCTTTGCCTGAGCAGGCTGTCGATTTTACGGCCCCCTTGCTTCAGCTGCAATTGGAAGATTGGTATTACAATGTAGTGTGGGGGACTGACACAACAGGAAATACCTTCGTTGTACGTCCAGTGATTCCTATTCCTGAAACTGCCCTGATTCCTTTTCAGCAACTCGTGAGATTAAGTGCCTTTGTTGAGACAACACCAAAACTTCCCACCCGCGTTACGGGACTCGGAGATACGCAGCTATTCGATTTGCTGCTTTTTGAATTCCCTAATTGGGGGCGTATTGGATTTGGCCCAATGGCCATTTTTCCAACATCAACCAATCATAGCCGAATTGGCCAAGGAAAATGGCAAGCGGGACCTGCTTTTGCTGCCATGTTTTTATCAGTTCCTCATTGGCAATTTGGGTTGTTAGCCCAAAATCCGTGGGCTTTTGCAGGCCACGACTCTATACCAAACATGGTCTCTTTATTTTTACAGCCTTTGATTGCTGTCCATTTCCATCACAACTGGTATTTGTTCTCCAATGCACAAATGACCTTTCAATGGCGGCCCCAAGTCATCGAAATCCCTATTAATATTGGAATTGGAAAAGTAGCAACAATCAAAGGACAACCGATCAATGCATTTTTAGAAACGGAATGGGTCGTATATAAAAAACATGCGAACTTTACACCCCATTTTACAGTCAAAGCAGGCTTTAATTTCCTATTCCCCACAGGCTGCGTAGATTTAGAAAAAGCAGGAGTGCGCTAAAAAAATCAACGGACGGCCGAGGTTCCTGCAATAAATCCAGTCGTCCATGCATTTTGAAAATTAAATCCTCCGGTGATCCCATCGATATCAAGAATTTCCCCCGCAAAAAATAGGCCGGGGCATATTTTGCTCTGCATCGTCTTAAAATCCACTTCTTTCAATGAAACGCCGCCGCAAGTTACAAATTCCTCTTTATGCGTTGTCTTTCCTTCTACTTGATAAAAGCTAGCATGAAGCGAGCGCGACAAAGCTAGCAGTTCAGATTTAGAAACATCGTTCATTCGTTTGGGTAAAGCAAAATGCTTCCAAAGATTTTTTGGGAATCCAAACACATTTTCTGAAACCATCGTCTTTTGAGGAGCCTCTATTTTAAGCTGAGACAGCCGTTGATAAATTTGCTCTTCCTTTAAATCCGGAAGCCAATTGATTTGCAAAGGAACCTTGTATCCTTTGGAATGCAAAGCTCTCGCTCCCCAGGCAGATAATTTTAACGCTGCAGGGCCGCTAAACCCAAAATGCGTGATCAAAAGAGGGCCCTTCATGGAAAACCCTTCTATCCTAAGCTCAACGGAATCCATAGCCACTCCGCTGAGCTCTTTTAAAGGAGACGTAGGCACATTGAACGTGAAAAGAGAAGGTACGGGCGCTTCAAGAAAATGCCCAAACTGCATGGCTTGACGATGGCCATCCGGCGCACTTCCGGTTGCGAAAATCATCTTTTTTCCAATGACAGTGCTATTTACCAAAAAACCCTCGTCCACTTTTTCAATCGTTTGTACATTTTGCCTAAGCCGGATTTCAACTCCGAGCTTTAACGCTTCTTTCAGAAGACAATCAATGATCGTTTGGGAACAATCTGTCACAGGAAACATTCTCCCATCTGCTTCCCCTTTCAAAGAAACTCCCCTGGAAGAAAACCACTCGATCGTATCTCTGGGCTGGAAGCGACAGAACGGGCCTAACAGCTCTTTTCCCCCTCGAGGGTAATATTGAACCAGAGTTTTGGGCTCAAAACAAAAATGTGTGACATTGCATCTCCCTCCGCCCGATATGCGCACTTTGGCTAATAAAACAGCCGATTTTTCTAAAAGCAACACACGAGCCTCGGAACGAGCCGCTTTTGCAGCCAAAGCGGCAAATACACCTGCCGCGCCGCCACCCATCACAATCACATCATAACAAGAATTTTGCTGAATCAAAGAGACGCACGCCCTAGAGACTCTCCAAAATTTGCGCGAGTCTCTATCAAACGATTAGAATGGCGAATAAGATCTGCATCAAATTGGACACGCCCTTTTTCAAAAAGCAGCACCACGCAGGATCCTCCAAATTCAAAATACCCTTTTTCATCCCCTTTTCGAACAGGTTGATCTGGACAAAATGTTTGATGAACGCTTCCTACAGCCGTCGCTCCAATTTCAATAAAAAGCAAAGAACCAAAGATAGGGTTTTCGATTTCAGTAATGAATCGCTTATTTTCCCATAAAATGGATAAATTTTTTCGCAAAGCAATCGGATTGACCGAAAAAAGAGGACCATGAATTCGTTTGGTGTTAAGAACATTGCCATCGCAAGGAAAATGAAAGCGATGATAATCCGTAGGACAAAGCCTTGCGATCACCATGGCGCCATCACAAAACCGTCTAGCCAAAATAGGATCTTTTAAAAAATCTCCGAGAGAAAATTGCTGTCCTTTTACAAAAAAACCCTCCACATAGCGCAAATCAGGATACACCAAATAACGCCCATCAGCTGGAAAAATCACTTGGCAAGGATCAGGGGCAATCGGACGGCAGGAAGATTTTAATTTACGAATAAAAAAATCATTAAAAGACAAAAAAGAATGGACAGGGTCAGCAAATTCTTTCTCATCAATTTTATATTGATCGATAAAAGGACGGATTTTTCCACGACTTGTAGTTTTTTTTTGAAAATACCCATAAAGCCGAGAGGCAAAGGGAAGCTTGGCAATCAAAGGAAGGAACGCTTTGGAAAAAAACCGGGGGGCTAGGCCCTCCCCATAAAAAAGTTCAAGAGCCTTAGCTCCATATACTTTTTCCACAAGCTCTTCACCCGTCGACCGCTCTATATATCGCAGTTCTTTCATTGTTGAATAGTCCCCAGGTTTTATAGTCAATTACCTATTTAGAAAGTACTCGTACAGTTTAAACTGATTATAAAATTAAAACAAGGGGTATGAGACAACCTTTCCTCAAAATAACAATATATTCAATTTTTTATGCCGCAATTTAAGCCTTGTAAGAAAACCACATCTCTACTAAAATCTTGTCAAATCTACATGAGATATAATTCATTATGTTCGGCATTTTAAAAAAAATTTTTGGCACCGCCCAATCGCGACTTTTAAAAAAATACGCTTCCCTGATCCCCCTTGTGAATAAGTGGGAGGAGTCCTACCAAAATTTAAACGATGACGAACTTTGCCATAAAACTCTTGAATTCAAACAGCGCCTTTCCCAAGGAGAAACACTTGAGACCCTGCTTCCTGAAGCCTTCGGGGTGGTAAAAAACGCCTGCCGACGCCTTTGCGGCACAGAAGTCCATGTGTCCGGATATACGCAAAACTGGGACATGATCCCCTATGATGTGCAGATTTTGGGCGCGATTGCGATGTTTTACGGCTCGATTGCAGAGATGCAGACGGGCGAAGGAAAAACCCTAACCGCTTCCTTGCCTCTTTATCTCAACGCTCTTTCAGGAAAGCCGGTTCATCTGGTGACCGTCAATGACTATTTGGCTAAACGAGATTGCGAATGGCTGGGTTCTATTTTCCGTAAATTGGGACTCACTGTCAATTCCCTAACAAACGACGTTCCTTCTTTCAAAAGAAAAGAAGTTTATCAATCTGATATTGTGTATGGAACCGCCTCTGAATTTGGATTTGATTATCTGCGCGACAACTCCATGGCGATGCACAAAAATGAACAGGTGCAACGGGGACATTTTTTTGCGATTGTCGACGAAGCAGACTCTATCCTCATTGACGAGGCCAGAACGCCTCTGATTATTTCAGGTCCAATTGGAGAAAGCCGTCAGATGTACGACGAGCTAAAAGAAAATGTTTCGCAATTGGTCAAAACGCAAAGGGATCTTTGCAACCGGTATGCGACTGAGGCTAGAAGGGCTCTTGAATCGCTCGAGCTGCTAGATGAAACACTTAAGCCCAAAAAATTATCAAAAGAAGAAAACGAGAAAAAAACAGAAGCCTTTAAAAGGCTATGGCTTGTCAGCAAAGGAACTCCCCACAATAAAATCCTGAAACGAATCAAAGAAAATCCCGATATGCGCGCCCTGATCGATCAGTGGGAAACGTATTTTTTCGGGGAGGCCAACAAAGAAGAAAAATCCAATACGCTTTCTGATCTATACATGGTCGTGGACGAGCGCAATAACGAATATGAACTCACGGATAAAGGGATCGGCGCCTGGAGCGAGTATAAAAAAGAAAGCGAAGCGAATGATTTTGTCATGCTAGATCTTGGACATGAATATGCCACGATCGATCAAAATCCCGATTTTTCAGAAGAAGAAAAAATGCAAGCAAAAATCAGGCTTCGGGAAGAAGATTCCAAGAGAAAAGAAAGGGCGCATAATCTACGGCAAATGCTGCGCGCGCATCTTCTCATGGAAAAAGATATCGACTATATCATTCAAGACAACAAAGTCATCATCATCGATGAAAACACGGGTCGTCCTCAGCCAGGGCGCCGTTTTTCCGACGGGCTTCATCAAGCGATTGAAGCCAAAGAAAATGTGGACATTCAGGGCGAGACGCAGACCTATGCGACCATTACGCTGCAAAATTATTTCCGGATGTATGAAAAGCTCGCCGGTATGACCGGTACAGCGATGACAGAGGCGAATGAATTAAAAGAAATTTACAAACTTGAAGTTTTAGAAATCCCTACTCATCGCACCTGTCAGCGAAAAGACGCCGATGATGAAATTTACATGACCGAAAGGGAAAAATATAATGCGATCCTTAAAGAGATCAAAGAAGTACATGAAAAAGGACGTCCTATCCTCATTGGAACCGAATCTGTCGAGGTCTCTGAAAAACTTTCCCGCATTCTAAAACAAAATAAGCTAGAACACACAATTCTCAATGCAAAAAACCATGCAAAAGAAGCGGAAATCATTGCTGATGCCGGCAAACCTGGCTCTATTACTTTAGCCACCAATATGGCTGGGCGTGGAACGGACATTAAACTTAAAAGTGGAGTTGCTTCTCTAGGCGGTCTCCATGTGATCGGCACAACACGCCATCAATCTCGCCGGATCGATCGGCAGCTTAGAGGCCGTTCCGGGCGCCTTGGAGATCCAGGTTCTTCCAAATTCTTTGTTTCGTTTGAAGATTCTTTGATGCGCCTTTTTGCATCGCCTCGCATGACAGCTCTTTTGCAAAGATTCCGTCCGCCCGAGGGAGAACCTATTTCCGCAACGGTGTTAAACAAATCGATTGAAACAGCCCAAAAACGAGTAGAACAGCGCAACTATACCATCAGAAAACACACGCTTGAATATGACGATGTCATGAATAAGCAACGAAAAGAAGTCTATTCTTTCCGCAATGATCTTCTATTTTCCTCCAACCCCATTGAGATCGCAGAAGAACTTTTCCAATCTGTATCCGATCAAATGGCACTTCCCTTTTTGGAAAAAAATCCAAATTTGGAAGGCTATCGGCAATCTCTTATGACGCATTTTCCTGTTCGCTTCGAAGAAGATTTTTTTCAGGGAGAAGGCGCCGATTTAAGCAAACGGGCAACTCAGCATATTTTAGCCACCTTTCATCTCAAGCTCCAGCTGCAGAGGCAAATTCTTTCCGCAGTCCGCACGGACCTAACAGACGCAGAGAAAGCGCAAGCAGTATTGCAAGAAGTGATTCGCAATCTCATTGTTCGAAAAATCGATCAATCTTGGCAAGAGCATCTCTTATCGATCGATCATCTTCGCTCCGACGTGCACATGCGGACTGTTGGACAAAAAGATCCTTTGCTTGAGTTCAAACACGAATCTTTCGCTCTTTTCGAAGCCCTTTCCATCCGGCTACGTCAAGAAATCACCCGAGATCTCTTTCGTTTTGAAATGATGCCTCAAACTCCTCAGCCACTCCAAGAAGTGCTGAAACAAACAAAACCGCGTCCATCTCCCACGCTGCGATTGACCAAGGACTCTATAGAAGAAGCAGCCGTTGAGGGATTACACACTCCCCATTAAGCTGACTCTAAAAAGAACCCTATAGCCTATTCAAAAAATTTTTACTTTAAAAAAACCAGCCTCTCTGCAAAGATGACAAAAAATATTTTTGTGGAGTTCCGGATGTATAAGCTGTTTTTCTTGTTTCTGATTCCGTTTACCATACTGTATGCCTCATCGGTTCCAAATTTCAAAGAATTAGACAAGACCCAGGATGCGGTTTTCTTTTTATCCACGCCTAGATCTGGGACAAACCTTGTGTCAGCCAGCCTTTCCGCCATCACAAGAAAACCTATTTCTTGGATTTCGTGGAAGGAAAAAATCTTCAAACCCAATACTCCTTTGAAAGATCATCCATCCTATAATCGATTAGGTCTTCCTCTAGTGACCGAAGAGCCCCTTTTTTATCGTACGCATGACGATTTTCTCCAATTAAATCAAATTCCTTCCCGATGCAATAAGTTGATTTTTATTACGAGAAACCCAAAAGAATTGTTGTTTAGAAAATTTTTAACGCAAAATTCTTCTGAAAAAATTCCCGATCGAAAATTTATAAAGGAGTATTTAGATAAATACTTACAAACTTTCCAAGTATATGACAGCTGGTTTTCGGCTAACAGATCTCTTGTTTTCTATGAAGATTTTATCCGTCGAGGAGATGAAATACTGCTCGAACTGGTCCAGTTTATGGGGGAAAAGCCTACTCACCTGCTGGATTTTCAAACAAATAAAGAAAAATACATGTCCATGCTGCTAGCAAGCTATCAAGAGCAGCATAAAACAGTTTTAGGAGGTCTGTCTGCAAGAAGAGGCCCGACAGAAATTTACTATACTAAAAATGCCCCGTTGGAAGTCCTCACCTACATTGATGACTATATAAAGAAAACAGCGCCGAATATTTGGGAAAAATATTTGACGCGCTTTCAATCTTAAGAAAATAAGGGCGGCTGTGACAGATTTTTATATCAGAGAAAATGGCGAGTTCACAGATGATCCCATCAAAAATATAAGGCTGACTCTTTCTAACAAAGAAGCCATGTTAAAAGTAATTCATCGTTTGATGAAAATTCCTACAGTTGGTTGATCAAATTCCAAAATATAAAATCCATAAGGAGCCTTGGCTCTTTATAAATCAAAAGGGTTGCAAGGGAGCTCGCTCCCTTACCAGGATTTAAAGGACGGAGTCCTTTTTTGTACTCTATATAATACTTCAAACTATAGACATTTTTTCGATGAACTTTTATGGTGCGGATAAACAAATGATTGAGTGCGATGCTTTTTTCTTTCTTTGCGGACATGACGAAACATCCTGCAAAATTTGACTGTTTGAAACATCCTCAAGTACTGCAGTTAGAAAATCTTGAATTTACCATTTTTCATTTAATTTCCTTGGGCTTATTTATTTGCGCGATTATTCACACTTTGTCCGTTACTAAAATTCATTCTTGGGCAAGATCTCTCGAATCGAGGCAAGCGCCTCAAAGAATATTAAAAACCAGACAACGGGGTTTGGGAGTTCAGGCTCTTTATTTTCTTTCTGAAATCGAGATTGTATTCGGAATTTGGGTAATTCCTCTTTTCTTTGCAATGAGCTTTTTTTATGGCAGCCATATTGCTTTAGAATATATTAACACCCGAGATTACACCGAAGCTCTCTTTGTTGTGGTGATTTTAGTCTTGACTGCCACTAAACCTATTGTAGATCTTTCTCAGCGATTTATTGGAACTGTAGCAAAAAAATTTGGCAATTCTTTATCTACCTGGTGGTTTACTCTGTTAACAATCGGTCCTATTTTAGGATCTTTTATTACAGAAGTGGGCTCGATGACCCTTGCGGCAATGCTACTTTCTCGCCAATTTTATCTTTATCATCCCAGCACAAAATTGGCTTACGCAACGTTAGGACTGCTTTTTGTAAATGTGTCGGTAGGTGGCCTATTGACTAATTTTGCATCTCCTGCTGTGTTAATCCTTGCACACTGCTGGAATTGGACAACTTTGGACATGTTAGTCGATTTTGGATGGAAGGCAGTGCTGGGCATTGTATTATCTAATTTTCTTTATTATCTATATTTTCGAAAAGAATTTGTTCGCCTAAACGAAAAACATAGAGCAAGTAAAGCACTGTTATTACAATCTCCCCCAAAAGAGCAAGAATCAGCTCCTGTTTGGATTACAGCCACGCATGTTCTATTCATTGTGCTGATTGTAGCTACTTCTCATTATCCTGCGATTTTTATCGCCAGTTTTATCCTTTTTTTGGGATTTTACCATTCGACCCGCAAGCATCAATATGGAATCGATCTCATTCGTCCGATGATGGTCGGGCTCTTTTTGGCAGGGCTGGTGATCCATGGAGGCCTTCAGGGCTGGTGGGTAATTAAAATGTTAAGCAAGATGACGCCGCTCGGCGTGATGGGAACATCTATGGCCTTAACGGCATTTAATGATAACAGCGCCATCTCCTATCTTGCGATTCTCATTCCCAATTGGGGCGACATTTATCAGTATGCTGTATTTACGGGAGTGGTCGCAGGAGGAGGGTTGACAGTGATCGCAAATGCACCCAATCCGGCAGGATACGTCATTTTAAAAAACCATTTTGATAAGGGAATCAATCCCATCAAATTATTTTTGGCAGCTCTTCTTCCAACCATGCTGCTTTATATAATTTTTTATCTTTTTGGACCTTTATACCGTTCGTGATTCAAAAAATTCTAATCTATTTTAGACAACGAGCGATATCCAAAATAAAGAAGGGGGCAGGAAGCTAGTACGTAGAAAAACCAAAAGGTGCCATCCCATCTTAAAAGAACCACTCCCTTATGAGAAAAAAGAAGGATAAACATCCCCAATAAAAACATTTGGATCCCTAACGTAAATAAAATCGTAGGGAAAATGACGCGAGAAAGGCGTTCATTTGAAACGGTCTCTTCTGGATTATGAAAAGGGAGTTCTTCTTCTAGCTCATCTTGAGCCACCTCTGAGCGGGAGGCAAAGGGCGAAGGATAAAGAGATTGCGAAGTTTGCTGATTCTGTAATTTTTCAGGGGTTCCAAAAGGCTGATAGACAGATTGAGACTGCTCTAGCTTTTCCGTTCTTAGATCCGCGGCACAAAAAGGACATACAATTACGTCGAGATCAATCTCTCCTTCGCAGTTATAACATAATTTTTGACGTTTTTTTGGTTTCATAGCAAATCCTCTCTATTCTAAGGTTATAACACCCTTAAGACTTTTTTCCTATTAGCCTATTTTTTCATTCTCGGGTAAAATTCTGAGTAAATGTCATTTAAAGGAACCTATGTCGGAAAGAAAAACCTATGATATCGCCGTAATTGGCGCAGGGCCAGGCGGCTACGTCGCCGCAATCAAAGCTGCTCAGCTTGGCAAATCCGTCGCTTTAATTGAAAAAAGCGAGCTGGGAGGCACCTGCCTTAATGTGGGCTGTATCCCCACCAAAACCCTACTATCCAATGCCGCTGTATTAAAACAAATCCGACACGCAAAAGATTTTGGCATTGAAACGGGCCCCATTTCTATTCATTACAACAAAATGAAAGAGAGAAAAGACGCTGTGATCGCTAAAATGCGCACGGGCCTTGAAGGACTCATCAAATCCAATAAAATCGTCATTTATCGAGGCTCTGCACAATTTGAATCTCCCCGCGAACTCAAAATCACCGGACAAGATAACCTCTACGTACATGCCGATCAGATCATTTTAGCCACTGGATCTATCCCTTTAGATATCAAAGCGTTCCCATGCGATCATCATCGTATTTTAAACTCTACATCCATTTTAGAGCTGACAGAGCTGCCGAAAAGCCTCGCCATCGTAGGCGGCGGCTATATCGGCTGCGAGTTTGCTTCGCTGTTCGCAGAGCTGGGGGTTAAAGTAACAATTTTAGAAGCGCTCCCTTCTATTTTAGCCACGCAAGGGTCGACGATTTCCTCTTTTATGACCAAATCTTTTACCGCAAAAGGGATTGAAATTCAAACGAACGTCTCCGTACAAAGCATCGAAAACAAAAAATCCCACGTCCATATCACTCTTTCGGGAGGAAGTACCTTAGAGGCTGATTTAGCGCTCGTTGCCGTTGGCAGATCCGTCTACACAGAAGGTCTTCATTTGGAAAAAGCAGGCCTGTTGACAGCAGGCAAAGGGATCGTCGAGGTCAACGAAAAAATGCAAACAGCTGTGCCAGGTATTTACGCCATTGGGGATCTCACAGGTAGATGGATGCTTGCCCACGTCGCATCTCATCAAGCAATTGTCGCAGCGTCTAATGCAGCGGGCCAAACAATGAAAATCCACTACGAGGCAGTCCCTGCCGTGGTGTTTACTTCGCCGGAAATCGCAACTGTCGGATTTACCACACTTGAGCAAGCAGAAGCTGTAGGCCACACTGCCGTACAAGGGACATTTCCTTTTCAAGCTCTCGGGAAAGCGCAAGCAAATAAGGACACAGAAGGATTTGCGCAAATCCTTTCCGATAAAAAAACAGGACAAATCCTAGGGGCGATTGTGATCGGACATGAAGCTTCCAACTTAATTGCTGAAATGACGCTTGCTATCCAAAATGAACTCACGTTAGAGTCCGTATTAGAAACAATCCATGCCCACCCCACCATGGCTGAAGCCTGGCATGAAGCGGCAGCGATTGCCAATGAAACACCGATTCATTTTCCTCCTAGGATAAAAAAAACATGAACAAACTAAACATTTTGCCTCCTAATCCGGAAGCTGAAGAGAGCAAGGGACGCTTTCCCTCCTGGCTCCATAGGCGGCTTCCTCCGGGAGGGGAAATTTTTCAGACAAATGCAATTTTAGAAAAACATCGACTCAATACGGTCTGCGAAGAGGCAAAATGTCCCAACCGTCTCGAATGCTATACAAAAAAAACCGCTACTTTTTTAGCGCTTGGCAAAGAATGCACGCGCAATTGCGGTTTTTGCGATATTGATTTTAGCAAAACTCCCAAAGCACCCGAAGCGGATGAGCCCGATCGAATCGCCGCCTCTGTTCAAGATCTAGGCCTCAAACACGTCGTGATCACAATGGTTGCCCGCGATGATTTACCCGATCAGGGGGCCGCTCACATTGCTGCCATCATCCGTAAAATTCGCCTTCTCAATCCCACCGTTTCCATCGAAGTGCTAACATCGGATTTTTCCGGAGATGTCAAGCCGCTTTACATCGTACTCGATGAAAAACCGGATATTTTTAATCACAATCTGGAAACAGTCCGCTCCCTTTCTCCCCGCGTTCGGCATAAGGCAGAGTATGATCGATCCCTAAAAGTCCTCCAAAACGCCAAACAGTCTCAAAAGCCTTATTTTGTAAAATCGGGTCTTATGTTGGGGTTAGGAGAAACCATCGAAGAAGTCAAAGAGGCTATACGCGATCTACATAAAGTCGGCTGCGATATCATCACCCTCGGACAATACCTCCAAGCCAGCCGCACAAAGCTCCGAGTCAAAGAATTCATCCATCCAGATCTTTTTAAAGCTTATGAAGAATATGGGTTGAGCCTTGGCATCCCTCATATGTACTGCGGACCGTTCGTTCGATCAAGCTATAATGCAAATTTATTTGCCCCGCATTTAATGCATCGGATTGAATCGACTTAAGATTTTTGGGACACCGTCCCACAACAAAAAACCTTCCAAAGGACTTTCGTCCTTTGGCATTCTAATTTTTAATGGATATTCGTTAGAAAATCTTTGGCAATGTCCTTAGGAGTTCTGGAAAAAAGAGGATGGAAGGGATATTTTGGGTAAATTTGGCCGAATTTTTTCTCTGTTAATTGTGTTAAAGAGGTAATGTCGTACGGAATCGCATATTCAATGCGATCATCTAAGGTATATTTTCCTGTTGAAAAATCTGTGAAATAATCTTTCAAAGAAGTCCAGGTTGAAGCAATTGTCGGAATTCCAAACCGCGCCGATTCAAGGTATGTGTATCCTGGCAGCTCATAAAAGGCTGGATGAATATGTAGACCTGCATGAGCAAATGCACTAAGCAGCATCTCTTTTGGAAGAATATTTCCATCCAGAGTTGGAATCACCCTTAAAGGACCAATGGAGTCCGAAGCCGATAAATGTTGAGAAATTAAAATCGTAGGCGCTTTACGCCATTTTAAAACAGCTGCAACAAATAGTCGTTCATACAAGGGATTGCAATTGTTCATAGCGATAAAAACTAAGGGGATATCCAAGTCTTTTGTTGCAATGACCGTCGCGATCTGATTTTTTCGACTGGACAATCTGCCAACTTGTAAAATATAACTTTTTTTACTCAAGCCCGTAAATCGTAAAAACTCTTCTGTCGTTTCTGTTTGTAAATTCCCAGCATGCCCTGCTCCTAAATACACTATTTTTGCATTGCATCCAGGGGCGTCTCGAAATAACGTCTTTTGCTCCATATGAGAATGTGCAATGATCCATTTAGCTTTTTTTAAAAAGTCATAATTTTTTAGAATCGTATCAGGCGGTTTTGATTGATAATAAAAAATAAGATGAGGCCGTTCTAACAAATCCTCTAAAGAAAAATCTGTTGCGGCTCCATTATTTTTCTCTAAAATCTGAGCAATATAATAAAGAAACCCAAAACTAGCTCCGGAATAAAGCAGCTCGTCTTCATGAAACGCGATGCAACCATAATCACGCTGCATCAAACGCATAAAATTAAGTCCTGAAGATTGATCAAATAAAGTTCCGATAAAAATCACAGTCTCTGCTTGCAGAGCTTTTACATGATCGTCCGTAATAAAAGAGCTATACCCAAACTCTTGCAATCCTTCCTGCAGATCTAAAATAGCTTTTAAATCCCCTCCCCAAGCGCTATATTTCTTAGGACGAATAAATGCGAACTGCATATTTTTTTCCTTTTTTGAAAAGTAAACTTTTTTCGAAATTATACCGTTCACAACTCAAAAATCATCTATGATTATTTTTGAGTTGAAATAGCGGCAATTGACGTCGCTAGTCAAGACATTTGGGGTGGCCAGCAATGGCCACCTCTACTCGTCGGCAACGTCCGAAAAGCCGATTTTTGAATCACAAGTGATATAAGAATCAGGAAAAACAATTTGCTTGAAAACAGAATAATCAATCATGCTACTTATGTATCTAAAATGAGATAATACATGCACAACGACAAAAAAAATCTAAAAATCTGGGCCATTGGCGATCTTCATTTAAGTTTTGGCGTTGCGAATAAAAGCATGGACATTTTCGGTCCTACCTGGGAAAGCCATGCTGAAAAAATTGCTGAAAATTGGAAAAAAACAGTAGCTCCGGAAGATTTAGTGCTCATTCCAGGAGATATTTCTTGGGCCATGAAACCACAAGACGCTGTAGCTGATTTGCAATGGATTCATGAGCTTCCTGGCACAAAAGTGATGATCAAAGGAAATCACGATTATTGGTGGGGCTCTCTTAAAAAAGTAGTGGAAATCCTCCCTCCTTCTATTCATGTTGTGCAAAATAATGCCTTTCTTTGGAAAGGGGTTGCGATAGGCGGCGCCAGGCTATGGGACACGCCTGAATATAATTTTCATGGCTTCATCGAATTTAGAGAAAACCCTCGGGCAAAAGACAAAGAAGAAGCGATTCAAGAGGACCTTTCTGAAAAACTTTTTGAACGAGAGTTGCAACGCCTTGAAATGAGCCTGTCCGCTTTGGACAAATCGGCCTCTTTGCGTATTGCAATGACTCATTATCCTCCAATCGGCGCTGACATGACCCCTTCCAGAGCCTCTCGTATTCTTGAAAAATACAACATCGATATTTGCGTCTTTGGACATCTCCACAATATCAAAGCGGGCGTGACTTTATTTGGAAAGAAAGATCATATTCTCTATGAACTCACCTCTTGCGATTATCTTCATTTCAAGCTGCTTGCATTATAAAAAACCTTTCATTTCAGCAAGCAACAGAGCATAGGCCATATGGTAATCCCGACAAAAAGCGACAATTTTTTTTCCGTTTATTTCTATTTCAATTTGCCCCTTGCACAACGCTTCTTTCGCTTCCTGTTTAGAAAGAGCAATCACCGATGCGATCACCTCGCCCTTTTCTCGAGCGGTATCCCCTAAGTCTTCGGTCTTTGCAAAATAAGCGTCAAAAAATTGAGGACAGGTGGCGCTATCCATCGGATAAGTCCCTATGTGAAATACCGTGTCAACTAAATAGCCTGTTTCTTCCTGCACCTCTCTTTTGGCTGCATCTGCTGAAAATTCTCCTGGCTCAATGCCTCCTCTTGGCAATTCAAGCTCCCAAGAGCGAGTGCCGTTTCTAAAAATAAGGTTCATTGCAATTTTTTGATTCGGCAGCTGAACAAGCACTACAGCACACATCGCAGAGCGACCAGGAGCTCTCGCTAAGGAACCCTTGGGAATAAATCGATTGTAAATATCGCAATGCCCAGACGGAAACAACAATGCTTCTCGAATCCAAACCCAATAAGCATCTTCAGCTATAATTCCTAACTGGCTTCGACGATCGGCCTCCTCTTCCAAAACACCTTTTTTAAGAAATTTTTGGAAATAATCGGCCTGAACTTTACAGATTGTTTGATAATCGAAAATCGTTTCAATTTCTCCTTGAAGCCAATTGCCCTTCTCTCCAAAAGTTACAGGATAACAGTTGTGCAGCTCCAAATAACGGTCAATCGCATGTTGCGATTGACAAAAGATAGGCAACTGCAGCAAAAAAACTCCAACAATACAAAAAACAATTCGCATATCATCCTCTTTTTAATTACGTTCAGAATATAAAAATTTAAAAGAACCGATTTCTATTTCAAATCATTTCATTTATTTTTAAAAAACAAATAAAACATAATCTTATATAAAAAGCAAATAGAGGGAAAATGATTAATAAATAACAAGAATATAAAAGCGATACGACTGGACTACATTAGAAAAAATATCCATACCCTTATAGAAATTACAAAGAGGAACATAATCAATCATGCCTAGCTGTTTGCGAATATACTTTAACTCATCTCCACTTAGAGAAGATTTTTTATGAACAATAAATTCTAAAACAAAACGCATGAGAGAGTTCATATCAATGTCAAGGCACCAAACTCCAGCAGCTTTCTTCATAGGCACGTTAATCAGCTTTATTGGTATACCTAACCCTTTATATACAAATGTTTTCACACAAGTTGTCGCTTCTTTATTTTTCTTAACCCCATGTTTTTTCATGACTCCACCATAACAGTAATAATTACCATTTTATTTTCAAAAGTAACAATCACTCTAATCCACTCCCCGTCTAAAGTTTTCCCATGGATCGCATATTTCCATGATTGCCTCTTCCCATCAAATTGATCGTAGTCAGGCATTCTAACGCCTTTGTTCAATACATACAAAATATCATCCAAAGATATGCCCGCAAAACTTGAAGAATTTTACCAAGACCATCCTCTTTACAAAGCTGTTGTCAGCCAAACCATCGAAGCTATGCTTGGAAAATATTCCTTCGGCATTCATATGCCCAACTACGGAATCGCTCGGAAAGAATTGTTTCAGCTTATTGAAAAAATTATCTTAAATCCCGCCCTTTCAAAAGATGAAGCAAGAGTTCTTCTTCAAGAATTTGATGCTAAATACAGCATCCTCTAAGACGTTCCAGCTATAAGAATCTGGCTTTGTAATATGTATAAAAACAGTCAGATTCTTTCTATAACCACTCTACAAGCCCCGTATCAAAGTCGTAATAGGCGCCAACAACTGCTAATTTTTTCTCTTTGATCAAAGGAGCTAAAGTTGAGGCCTTTTGAAGCTGCTTTACTACTGCTTTTACATTCTCTTTGATCGCTTTTTCTAAAGAAATATCTTTTTCCTTGCGTAAAGAACGAATAGAGGGCTCGATCAATTTTGCCACTGCAGGAATGCCTTTTGTATTTTTTTCAAGTACAGCATGAACTGCCCCGCAATTTTCATGACCCAAAACGACAACAATAGAAGAATATAAATGAAGCACAGCATAATCAATGCTATCGAGCTCAAGATCTCCCGCAACATTGCCTGCCACACGCACAATAAATACATCGCCAAGCCCCTGATCAAACAAAAGTTCTGGAGCTACCCTGGAATCAGAGCAACCCAAAATGGCCGCAAAAGGCTTTTGTAATTCCGCCACGATTCGCCTTTGCTCGCTCGTTTGATTCGGATAAATAGATTGCTCGCTTGCAAATCGTTTATTTCCTTCAACTAATGCTTGTAGTGCCTTGTCCGGTGTCATTTTTTTTTCTAAAACAACATTTTGTTGATCAGATACCTGAATAGGATCAGCAAATAGACTGACAGATAAAAAAGAAGCTAGAAAAACAAACAGACTTTTCATTAAACAACCTCTTGACTTTAGAAGTGCAAAATAATTAAAACGCAATTTATGAGACAAGTCACAAAAATAGCTTTTATTACCCTTGCAGCCTTGCTCATCGCTACTCTTTCTATTGCTCTGTTTGTTTTTTTTACGCAAAAGAAAAAAAATCACAAAATCGTGCTCTACGGCAACGTCGATGTCAGACAAGTTGATATTGGATTTCGAGTCTACGGAAAAATAAACTCCATGCCCTTTGAAGAAGGCGATTTTGTCCCTAAAGGAGCTTTTATGGCCTCCATTGATGAAGAGCCATATGCCAATGAAGTTCTTAAAGCGGAAGCAAACGTCAAAGCTGCTCGATTTTCTTTAGAAAATGCAGAGCTGATTTTCAAACGTCGGCAACAGCTGGTCGAAAAAGGAGGCGTCTCTCAAGAAGATTATGAAAATGCTTTAACTGCGCTAGCGATCGACCAAGAACAATTACAACAAGCCCTCGCCTCTTTAGGTGTCGCTTTGACAGATTTAGAAAATACAAAAGCTTACGCCCCCGACAACGGAACGGTTTTAACGCGAGTAAGAGAACCAGGTACGGTCGTACTGCAAGGAGAGCCTGCCTACACGCTGTCTTTAATCTCTCCTATCTGGATCAGAGCGTATGTGCCAGAACCTCTTTTAGGAGTCATTTATCCTGGAATGGATGCAGAAATTCAAACAGATACACAAAGAGGACGTACATACAAAGGAAAAATCGGCTTCATTTCGCCTGTTGCAGAATTTACCCCGAAAACAGTGGAAACAACACAGCTCCGCACTGATCTTGTCTATCGCATTCGCGTCTATACGGACAATCCTGATTGGGAATTGAAACAGGGGATGCCTGTAACTGTCAAACTTCACCGCGAGAAAATTAGTGGCCGACCTCATTTCCATTCAAAATCTAACTAAAACCTTTCATCACCAAAAAGCCCTCGATCAAATCACCGCCACTATGGCCCGGGGCAAATTCATCGCATTAGCAGGCCCTGATGGCGCTGGAAAAACAACACTTCTTCGTATGATCGCAGGCCTGCTCTTGCCAACGGAAGGAACCGTTTTGGTGGATCACCTCGACACAAGGCGGGAAGCCGCTGCAATACATGAAAAAATTGGCTACATGCCTCAAAAATTTGGGCTCTATGAAGATCTAACCGTCATGCAAAATCTTTCTCTCTATGCTGATCTACAAGGAGTCGTCGGAGAGAAAAGAGATCACATTTTTGAAAAAATCTTAAAAATGATGAACTTGGCTTCCTTTACTAAAAGGCTTGCGGGAAATTTATCCGGAGGCATGAAACAAAAGTTAGGACTTGCTTGCACGCTTATTCAAAAACCAGTTCTTCTTTTATTGGATGAACCCAGCGTCGGCGTTGATCCTATATCAAGGCGTGAGCTTTGGGATATGATGCAAGAATTTTTAAAGGAAGGCATCACTATTATTTGGAGCACTACTTATTTAGATGAGGCAGAAAAGCGGATATC
>Ga0210386_10000874_pt1 | contig 27530 bp, 23 predicted proteins | sample IncBWH32OmetaG_FD_160091 | JGI IMG/M metagenome (GOLD analysis project Ga0210386, IMG submission 160091) | Forest soil microbial communities from Barre Woods Harvard Forest LTER site, Petersham, Massachusetts, United States - Inc-BW-H-32-O ...
CGATCACGTCAGAAAAGCTTTGGTCAAACACGGGCAAGTGGTGTTCTCGCCTGCTGGTCCCGAAAGCCTTGCTGTGTTGACCTCCTCTTTGCCTAGCGCTTGCGCGACCTACATCTCGCGGGGCAAATCGCAATCCTTACAATCCTAAGTTAGACGTGAATCGAAAACAGAGCATTAATGAAATGATTGACTCGACCTTCATGTCGTCAAGCGTTGGTCGACGCCTACGTCTACACCGACGCCGGCATCTGAACGCAACGCTCGAACATGATCGAATATAAGCATGAATCGAAATTTAAAGACGAATGCTCAGCAGAGCTCCACTCCATTATGAGAAGCGCTTACCCACGATGGAGTATATCCAAAAAAATCAAACACACGTCTTAGAGCAGTCGCGCAGCTCACGACCCAGGTTCACGAGGCTGCTGGCGAGAGCGTCATCGATGACGCGCATCGCGTCACGCGAAGTCCCGTACCGGTAACGAGAGAATCGCAACGCATTAGACCGAGTTTTCCTAACAGGCGGTCAAGCGGTTCGCGCTCCCCACGAATTCAGACAATGATGATGCGAAGCCCACACACGTATGCTTGTCAGATCGCAAGCCGTTATTGGTGCCCGCGAAAATGATACCACAAAAGTAAAGCCGGTTGATGAGGTCGATTGGCCCTGTAAGTTGACGTCATCAGATATACACGCTAAGGTTGTGATAGTGCAAAACGAACCCAAGGTTCAGTTCGGTTTGACGACGCGGATGTGCAGCTCGCGCAGCTGCATCGGCGTTGCTTCCGACGGCGCGGTCATAATCGAGAATAGCCAGCGCAAGATTGCGGTGAACATCGGCATTCTCCGGGTCGTAGCTTATCCCGAGAATCGGTGTCCGCCATCACATCGAACGACCCAATCGGATTTTATGGATGCTAACCGGTGACGCCGATCCGTCACTTGCGCGTTCAGAATAGTGGCATCGCCCGCGGGAAAGATTGGGACGTTACATGCCGGCATCACAACGTGTAGGTTTCCGTAGAGGTTTGGTAAAATCGGGGGATATCCAATGAACAAGCCGCTCCAGCCCCCAGAAGCGTCTGTTGCGATCCCCAAAAACGACCGAACCGCCGGCGCTCCGCATACGTCTGGATTCGGCGCGGTCACGCGCAGGGCGGTTTCGGATTCCATTGCTGGCGTCATCGCCTCTGTCGTCCTGATCGCCAATATCGTTTCGTTCGGTGCGCTGATGTTTCCGGGCGAACTGAACGGGGGTATCCCGATCGCAATCTGGGCGATGCTGATAGGAAGTTGCGTCGGCGGCATATGGATTGCGCTGGCGACGTCTCTCCCGCCGCTGTCCGTCGGGATCGACTCACCAACAGGCACCGTTCTCATCTTGCTGAGCGCGATGACGGGCGGCCGCATCCTCGCGGCCGGCGGCGACCCGCAGGGTGCCGTTCAGGCCATCATGCTGATTTTCGTCGCGGCGACGTTTGCTTGCGGCGCACTGCTCTACTTTCTCGGCGCCTGCCGGCTCGGATCGTTTTTCCGCTTTGTGCCTTCGAGCGTCGTCGGCGGCTTTCTGGCCGCCACAGGATTTTTTCTGCTGGCCGGAGGCGTGCGCATGACGACCGGGCGAACGGTCACGCTCGACGGACTCACGGCGCACTGGAGCGCGCCCGAGACAATCAAAATCGCAAGCGCGGTCCTCACGCTGATCATACTCTTGTCGGTGCGCCGCTGGATCAAATCCGCGTTCGCTCTGCCGGCGACGCTTCTGGCGATGTGGCTGGGATCAATGGCCCTGTTGCGCTCGCTTGGGCTCAATGGCGTCGAGCACGGCTGGTATTTCCATTCGCTCGGGGCGCTGACTCGCTGGTCGCCGTTCACCGCGCTGCATACGTCGGCCCTCAATGGCCCGATGCTGGTTCGGCTGCTGCCCGAAATCCTGGTCACCGCCATCGTGGCGCTGATTTCGCTGATCACAAAAGTTTCCAGTATCGAGACTGCGCGGCAGGCGTCGGCCGATCTCGATCGCGAACTTCGTGCCCACGGCGTCGCCAGCCTCGTCGCGGTGCCGCTTGGCGGCATCGGCGGCAGTCTCCAGGTCGGTACCAGTAGCCTGCTCGAGCATCTTGGCGGTGCGCGCATGAGTGGCGTGGCATGCGCCGTAACCCTGGGGATCGTCGGCATGGCCAATTTCGACTTGCCAGGGCTGATTCCGATCCCGCTGGTCGCCGGCCTGGTGTTTTATCTGGCCTACAGCTTCATTTTCGATGCGCTTCGGCGGCCCTATCAGCAGCGCGCCTGGTTCGATCTCGGCCTTGCGATCGTCATCGCCGTCGTCTGCCTTCAGTACGGCTACCTCATCGGCGTGCTCACCGGCCTTGTCTGCGCCTGTATGATCTTCACGGTCAGCTATGCCCGACTTGGCGCGGTACGCCGGCATGCGACTCGTGCGGAGGTGCCGAGCCACGTCGTTCGTCCCCGCGAGGCGACTGCGTATTTGCGTCAGAACGGCGGTGCGATCCAACTCTACTGGCTCTCGGGTTATATCTTCTTCGGCTCCTCTGAAGGCCTGTTCGAGCGTATTCAAGCCGATATCGGCAAGCTCTCGCCGCGGAAGGTAAGCTACGTCCTCCTCGACTTTAGCCACGTTTCCGGGTCCGATAGCGCCGCCGTTTTGAGCCTGGGCAAATTGCGAAACTTCTGCGTCCGGCACGGGGCGACGCTCGTGTTCTGCTCGCTGTCGGCCGCAAGCCACAGAGTCCTGGAGCGCGGCGGATTTTTTCGCGGCAAAAATCCCTGTCAGGTGTTCGACGACTTCCAGACGGCCCTGTGCTGGTGCGAAGGACAGTTGCTCGACAAGTCCGACATCGTCACCGATATGAGTCAACACGGATTTGAAGCCTGGCTGCAGCAGCGTCTTGGGCCGACCGCCTCGATACCGGAGTTGATTGGCTATCTTGAGCGAAAAGAAATCGGCGCCGCTCAAATCATATATCGGGAGGGCGACACATCCGATACGCTCGATCTCGTCGCCGCGGGCAATCTGAACGTCGATATCGCGACCGAAAACGGCGGCACCCGTCGGCTACGTCGCCTTGCGACACACACCGTCGTCGGAGAAATGGGTTTTTTCCGGCGGTCGACGCGTTCCGCTACCGTGTCCTCGGATGGTCCCGCCGTGCTGTTTGCTATGACGCGCGTCAATCTGGAACGGATGCGGCGCGAGCAGCCCGATCTCGCCGGGACATTCACCGACTTCATTGTGCAGGTTATTGCCGACCGGCTTGACGCGACGAACCGGGAAATCGTCGCGCTGGAGTGATCGCGCCCAAAAACCGGCCGTCGCGGGCGCGGTTCGGGGTCGCGGCGATGACACGCTAGTCCTGCTTGACGACGCGGATGTGCAGTTCGCGCAATTGCTTTTGCGTCGCTTCCGACGGCGCGCCCATCATCAGATCTTCGGCGCGCTGGTTCATCGGGAACAGCACGACTTCGCGGAGATTTTCCTCGCCGCATAGCAGCATGACGATGCGGTCGATGCCGGGCGCGATGCCGCCATGCGGCGGCGCGCCGAGCGACAGCGCATGCAACATGCCGCCGAATTTCTCTTCCAGCACGCTTTCCTCGTAGCCGGCGATGGCAAAGGCCTTCTTCATCACTTCCGGACGGTGATTTCGGATCGCGCCGGACGACAGTTCGATGCCGTTACAGACGATGTCGTATTGGATGGCTTTCAGGGCGAGGATCTTGTCCTTGTCGTTCGCATCGAGCGCCAGGAACTCCTCGACCGACGCATTCGGCATCGAGAACGGATTGTGGGAGAAGTCGATCTTCTTCTCCTCCTCGCTCCATTCATACATCGGGAAATCGACGATCCAGCACAGTTCGTAGCGGTCTTTTTGCACGAGGCCGAGGTCTTCGCCGACCTTGGTGCGCGCGGCACCGGCGAATTTGTAGAAGTTCTGCGGCTCGCCGGCGACGAAGAACACGGCATCGCCGTCTTTGAGACCAAGCTGCATGCGCAACGCTTCGGTCCGCTCCGCGCCGAGATTATTGGCGACCGGGCCGCGGCCCAAGACGGCGCCGTTGTCGAGCGCAAAGAAGATATAGCCGAGCCCCGGCTGGCCCTCGCCTTGCGCCCAGGAATTCATGCGGTCGCAAAACGCGCGCGAGCCGCCGGTCGGCGCCGGAATGGCCCACACCGCACCTTTGGCGTTGGTCTCGAGAATGCGCGCGAAGATCTTGAAGCCCGAGCCGCGGAAAATCTCCGACACATCCTGCATGACGATCGGATTGCGCAAATCCGGCTTATCGGTGCCGTATTTGGCGATCGCCTCGGCATAAGGAATGAGCGGAAATTTCGCCGTCACCGGCTTGCCGTTGGCAAACTCCTCGAACACGCCGCGCATCACCGGCTCGACGGCATCGAACACGTCCTGCTGGGTGACAAAACTCATCTCAAGGTCGAGCTGATAGAACTCGCCGGGCGAGCGGTCGGCGCGCGCATCCTCGTCGCGAAAGCACGGCGCGATCTGGAAATAGCGGTCGAAGCCCGACACCATGATCAGCTGCTTGAACTGCTGCGGCGCCTGCGGCAGCGCATAGAACTTGCCGGGATGAATGCGCGACGGCACGAGATAATCGCGCGCACCTTCCGGCGACGAGGCGGTCAGGATCGGCGTCTGAAATTCGAAGAAGCCCTGCTCCTTCATGCGCCGGCGGATCGAGTCGATAACCGCGCCGCGGGTCATGATGTTCTGGTGCAGGCGGTCGCGGCGCAGGTCGAGGAAGCGGTATTTGAGCCGGGTTTCCTCGGGATATTCCTGGTCGCCGAACACCGGCATCGGCAGATCGCCGGCGGGGCCCAGCACCTCGATTTCGTTGATATAGACCTCGACCACGCCGGTCGGCAGGTCGGGGTTTTCCGTGCCGCCAGGCCGCCTGCGCACCTTGCCGTCGACCCGGATCACCCATTCCGCGCGCAGCGTCTCGGCCACTTTGAAGGCCGGGCTGTCGGGATCGGCCACCACCTGGGTCAGGCCATAATGGTCGCGCAGGTCGATAAACAGCACGCCGCCGTGGTCGCGGATACGGTGGCACCAGCCGGACAGCCGGGCCTCGATGCCGATGTCGCCCTCTCGGAGCGCGCCGCAGGTGTGAGTGCGGTAGCGATGCATGCTCAATTCCGCCAATGCTGGGAAAAGCCGGCGCACAACCGCATGCGTCGCGCCGAATTGTCAAGCGGGACGAGCCGAAAGCCCGTTGCGCCCCAAGCCCCGCCTCGACAAGACCGGACCCTTTCTGCACAAGTGTGCAGGTGGGGAACCTCCATGCCACGGAAGACCAAGGCCGCCGAAACGCTGCAACAGATGACGGCGGCCGAAGCCGTCGTCGCAACCCTGATCGGCCACGGCCTCGATACGGTCTATGCGCTTCCCGGCGTCCAGAACGACCACTTATTTGATGCCCTGTTCAAGGTTTCGGACCGGCTCCGCACCGTTCATACCCGCCATGAGCAAGGCGCCGCCTATATGGCGCTGGGCGCCGCCCTCGCCACCGGCAAGCCGCAGGCCTATGCGGTCGTCCCCGGCCCCGGCTTCCTGAATTCCTCGGCCGCGCTGCTCACGGCCTATTCGATGAATGCGGAAGTGCTGGCGCTGGTCGGGCAGATTCCGTCCGCCACTATCGGCAAGGGGCTCGGCCATCTGCACGAGATCCGCGATCAGGCCGGCATCATCTCGCGCCTCGTCGACCACAACACGATGATCCGGAGGCCGGAACAGGCCTCGCGCCTGACGGCGCAGCTCCTGCAGGCGATGCACACCGGCCGGCCCGGTCCCGCCGCGCTCGAATGCGCGATGGACGTCTGGGGCAAATCCGGATCGGTGACAGTGCAGGCGCCGCTGCCGGCGCCGTCGGCCAAGATCGATATCGGTGCGGTGCGCCGGGCGGCAAAGCGGCTTGGCGCGGCAAAGCGGCCGCTGATCATTTGCGGCGGCGGCGCGCAAGATGCGTCGGCCGAAGTCACCGCACTGTCCGCCATGCTGCAGGCGCCGGTGCTCGGCTATCGGCGCGGCCGCGGCGTGCTCGACAGTCGCGATCCGCTGAGCGTCACTTTGCCGCTCGGCCGCGATCTATGGGGCGAGGCCGATGTCGTGCTCGCGGTCGGCACGAGGCTTTTGATTCAATTTTCGCAATGGGGCATCGATAAGGAACTCGCAATCATCCGCGTCGATGCCGATCCGCTGGAACATAATCGCCAGCATCCGCCGGCGGTGGCGCTGACCGGCGAAGCCAAACCCATACTCCAGGCGTTGCTCACCGAATTGCCGGCGCACAATGCGAAACGTCCGTCGCGCGCCGCCGAAATGCGCGAGCGCCAGGCAGCGTGGCGCAAGCGCCTGGAAAAGCTCGGCCCCCAAATCGGCTATTTGGACGCCATTCGCGCCGAATTGCCCGAGGACGGCATTTTCGTCGACGAAGTCACGCAAATCGGCTTCGCCTCGCGCTTGCTGTTTCCGGTCTATCAACCGCGCACGTTCATTTCGCCCGGCTATCAGGACAATCTCGGCTGGGGCTTTGCCACCGCGCTCGGGGTGCAGCATGCGCGGCCCGACGTGCCTGTGGTGGCGGTTTCCGGCGACGGCGGCTTCATGTTCACGGCAAGCGAGCTTGCGACCGCGATGCGGCATCGCATCCCGCTGGTGACGGTGCTGTTCAATGACGGCGCCTTCGGCAATGTGCGGCGCATCCAGCAGGAACGCTATGGTAACCGGCTGATCGGCAGCGATCTCGCCAATCCGGATTTCGTCGCCTTTGCCAAGAGTTTTGGCGCCGAGGCAAGCCGCGTGCAAAGCCCCGGCGAATTGCGCCAGGCGCTCCGCCGCGCCCTCGTCCACCGCGACGGCCCGACGATTATCGAAGTTCCGGTCGGGCCGATGCCAAGCCCTTGGGAATTCATCCTGACGGAGCGAATACGCGGGCGTTTAGTGGGGTTCCCATTTCGCCCCTAGTTGCATTCCGGTCTTGCCACACCTGTGGCACCTGGACGACACTGTTTCTTGCCAATGATGTTTGATTCCTCAGCCTCAGTTTCAATGCAGCCGATCACGACGACGTCCGCGCTCGCCGCCGCCTGCACGCGGATGGCGTCGCAGCCGTTCGTCACGATCGATACCGAGTTCCTGCGCGAGACCACCTATTACCCCCTGCTCTGCGTGGCGCAGATGGCCTCGGCCGACGAGGCTTTGGTGATCGACGCGCTGGCGCCGGGCATCGACCTCAAACCTTTCTATGAGCTGATGGCGAACGAGAAGGTGATGAAGGTCTTTCACGCCGCGCGCCAGGACATCGAAATCGTCTGGCATGCCGCCAAGCTCATTCCGCATCCGATCTTCGATACGCAGGTCGCCGCCATGGTGCTCGGCTATGGCGATTCCATCTCCTACGACCAATTGGTGCAGCGCATCACCGGCGACACGCTCGACAAGTCGCATCGCTTCACCGATTGGACTCACCGGCCGCTGTCCGAGGCGCAGCTGCGCTACGCCATTTCCGACGTGACGCATCTGCGCGACGTCTACCAGGCGCTGGTGGCCGATCTCGGAGGCCGCGGCCGCGTCGACTGGGTACAAGATGAGATGCGCGTGCTCACCTCGCCCGAGACCTATCGCATGGATCCGGAGAGCGCCTGGCAGCGGTTGAAGACCCGCGTACGCAAACCGAAGGAGCTCGCCGTTCTTATCGACGTCGCCGCCTGGCGCGAGCGCGAGGCGCAGTCCCGCGACGTGCCGCGCTCGCGCGTGCTGAAGGACGAAGTCATCGCCGATATCGCGGTGCAGGCGCCGACCACGATCGAGAAGCTGAAAAGCCTGCGCTCATTGCCCAAAGGTTTCGAGCGCTCGCGCTGGGGCGAAGCCATCGTCGCCGCGGTCAATCACGGGCTGGCGCGCGATCCAAAGACCCTGCCGCATCAGTCGCGCAGCCAGCCGGCGCCAAACGGGGCGGCGACCGTCGAGCTTCTCAAGGTGCTGCTGCGCATGATCTCGGAACGCCATCACGTCGCCGCCAAAGTGATCGCCACCGTGGACGATCTCGAACGCATCGCCGCCGACGACGCCGCCGAAGTGCCGGCGCTGATGGGCTGGCGCCGCGAGTTGTTCGGCGAGAAGGCGCTGGCCCTCAAGCACGGCAAGCTCGCGCTCGCCGTCGAGAAAGGCCGGGTCGCGGCGATCGAGCGGGAGTAAGGCTCGCGTATTCACCGAGCTTTTTTCTCGCGCCGACCTTATATCCGCTTTGCCCGCGAAAGCGGAGAGCCGAGTGCCCCAACTCGATGTCTGCTAAGGGCGGCCAGATGCGGACATTCGCATTTGGCCTGATGTGAAAGAGACCGCAGATCAAAAAATCGTGCCTGGCCGATGTGTCGCGCTGCTCCGGGGTTTGAAAGCACGCTCCACGCACCTACGTCGCACGTGATACTGATGAGCATCCCGCTTCGGTCCAACTGATGTTTTGAAGCCGACGAATTGGCGGGAAGTGCCGCGAACCATCGGCTCAATGGGAGGCCGAACGCTTTATCGGCCGCCGCGTGATAAGCTTGGGACCATCGGCGCCCCCTATATGCGTGCAGGGAGGTTGGTTCATATGTTCAACGCAACATTGATAGTTATAGAAGCCTTCATCCGCGAGCTTCGAGCGATGTACGAACGGACATACGGGACTATGGAGCCCGGATATCCCGGAGTGATCAGCTTTGTCGCCCAGCTTGCTCTTGAAAATATCGCGACCAGCGATGCCGCATACCACGATGTCAATCACACCATCATGGTCACGCTTGTCGGGCAGGAAATTCTGCGCGGCCGGCACATTAGCGTCGGCGGTGTAACTCCACACGACTGGCTACATTTCATCATCTCACTACTGTGTCATGACATCGGGTACGTGCGGGGAATCTGTCGAGGCGATGGGGACGGCTCCTATGTCACCAACCTGGCCGGTGATAAGGTGACCCTCCCGGAGGGCGCCACAGACGCATCAATGACGCCGTATCATGTCGCTCGGTCCAAACTGTTTGTACGCGAACGCTCCGCGAAGGCCCTCGTCCATTTGGATGCCGCGGCGATCGAAGCCAACATAGAACACACGCGCTTCCCGGTTCCCGAGGATGAGCAACACGAGTCCACTGACGATTTTCCGGGCCTCGTGCGCGCAGCGGATCTGATCGGCCAACTCGCGGACATCAACTACCTGCGAAAGCAGGCTGCCCTATTTAACGAGTTTCGCGAGACCGGAATGAGCAGCAAACTAAAATACAACAGCGTCGCAGATCTGCGAGCCAATTATCCGGATTTTTTCTGGAAAACAGTCCGGCCTTACATCGGAGATGCTTTGCGCTACCTTCGAGTCACGCAAGAAGGCCAACAGTGGATTGCCAATCTCTATGCGAACGTATTCTCGATGGAGCACAGAGGCCAACTATTTTAGGTGAATCTCACCAATTATCGACGCGCGGATGTTCGCTAAGCGCGGTTTTTAGCGGGACACAAATTGAAGGTCGCCCCGGCGAGCGCGACATTTAGCTTAAGTCCTAGACACAATTTTACGGGCCGGAAGGACCCATCGGGTACTGGCAAAGATATGCCTGGTCCGCGTTTGCGAAAGTCGTAGCGTTGATGAGCACGCCCGTTCTCCCGACGCTGCTGGCCATCACGGTTTTCACGCCGGCTCTCGCCGGATGCCTTCTGCTGCTCTCATGGCTGCAGCACCGAAGGATCGTCGCGCTGGCCCTGTGGGGATCCGGGTTCATCACCGCATCTATCGCGACGGCGCTTATCATCTTTGCCCGCGGCACAATCCCCGACTTTTGGTCCATCATTGTCGGCAACGCGCTTCTGGCTGCCGCATACGGGATCCTATGGTACGGAGCGCGCAAGTTCGACGGCAAGGAGACCTCGATTATTTTGGCACTGGCAGGCGTGCCGCTTTGGATATTGGCTTGCTCGATTGCACCCATCTATGCGCGGGTGGAAGCCCGGGCCGCCGTGATGGCGGCAATCGCCGTGTCTTACACGCTGCTCGCTCTTCTTGAACTCTGGCGCGGACGTGGCGATGGCGCATGGCGCTGGCCCATCATGTTGCTCTTGCTGGGACACGCAGCCGCCATCCCATTCCGAATTCCGATTGCCGCAGCCTGGTTTCACCCCGAACCTTCCGACGTGAATTTGTTGACCTTTATGATCTTTGAGAGCGCATTTGTCTGTATCTGCGGGGCATATCTATTCGGGGGCCTCGCGAAGGATCGAATTGCCGCAAGTTATCGGCGCATCGCGTTGACCGATTCTCTGACCCATGTTCCTAACCGTCGTGGCTTCTTGGAGACGGCCGAGCGGGCATTGATGAGAACCCGTTTTGCGCGCCGGCCGGTCGCGCTCCTGCTGTTTGATCTGGATCGCTTTAAAAGCGTCAATGACAAATACGGGCACCAGACCGGTGACGAAGTGCTTACCGCATTTTGTCGGTTGGCGACTTCGATGCTGCGGCCGACTGATCTTTTTGGCCGCATCGGCGGCGAGGAGTTTGCAAGTCTATTACCGGGTACGGAGCAGCAAGATGCGCTCTGGCTCGCAGAACGACTGAGAACCGCGTTCGAAGGCACTTTTCACACAGCGGGAGGACGAACGCTCAGTGCCACTGTGAGCGTTGGCATCGCAGTCTCGGACGATGCCAGCGTTGATCTCAGCGCGCTTCAAAAGCAGGCCGATCAGGCGCTTTATCGCGCCAAAGCGCAGGGTCGCAACCGTGTGGAAATATCGGGACAGCCGGATGAGCCGCTGCCGACAAAGCAGCGGAGTGTTCTGTTCCCTGCGGTTCAATAGCTCTAAACCGCGTGCGTCAGACGATCACTTCAAGAAATCGCGGATGCTTTCGGCGATCTCGCGGGTATGCGTTTCCAGCGCGAAATGCCCGGTGTCGAAGAAGCGGACGACGGCACCCGGAATGTCGCGCTTGAACGCTTCGGCGCCGGGCGGAAGAAAGAACGGATCGTTCTTGCCCCATGCCGCTAGCAACGGCGGCTTGTGGGTGCGTAAGTAGTCCTGGAATTTCGGATACAGTGCAACATTGCTCTTGTAGTCGCCGAACAGGTCGAGCTGGATGTCATCGGCGCCGGGACGGGCCAGATAAAAGTTGTCGAGGTTCTGACCGTCGGGCGACACCAGCGTTGGGTCGGGAACACCGTGGGTGTATTGCCAGCGGGTGGTCTCCGGCGTGAGGAAGGCACGAAGCGCATTTCGGTTCGCCTGCGATGGATCTTCCCAATAGGCGCGGATTGGAGTCCAACCGTCGCTGAGGCCCTCCACATAGGCGTTGCCGTTTTGCGAGATGATGGCGGTGATGCGCTCAGGATGGCGGACAGCAAGCCGAAAACCTGTCGGTGCGCCATAATCAAAAACGTAAACCGTGTAGCGATCGAAGCCGATGACTTCGGTAAAGCGCTCGATCACCTGGGCAATATTGTCGAACGTGTATTTGAATTTATCTCGTGGCGGCATATCGGACTGGCCGAAGCCGGGAAGGTCCGGCGCGACGATATGAAATCTGTCGGCGAGAAGCGGGATCAGGTCACGGAACATGTGGCCCGCGCTCGGGAAGCCGTGCAACAGCAGGAGCTTCGGCGCGCCGGCGGCGCCGGCCTCACGATAGAAGACCTTGAAGCCATCGGCATCGGCCGTGCGGTACTTGATAGGCGCCATCAAATCCTCCTCTGCAGCCCAAGAGACTTGCTTCAGTCGACTTGCTTCAGTTGGCTGGCTTCAGTTGCTAGTTATGGAGCGGATTGCGTCGCGGATGATGTCGACCACAACTCCCGGAGCGGTGACGCTGGGCGTGTGATCGACGGCATGCGCCTTTATCTTTGCCTTCATGCGCTCCGCCATGTAGCGCTGCGTCGCGGGCACGATCATTCGATCGTCTTCGGCAACGAGAAACCAGGCTGGAACGTCCTTCCAAAGCGGGCGCCCCGCTGCAACGGTGATGCAGTTCACCGAGATCGGCCGCTGCACGGCCGCGAGCACCGCCCGATCTTCCGCACTTGCGTTCTGCGCGAATGCCGCCGCGAAAGCTTCCTCGGGAAGCCAAATCAGGCCGTTGCCGTCCGGCGCAAGCTTTGGCGCCTGAGGATGGGGGTCGAGGCGATAGAATACATCGGCAACCTTCTCGCCCTGGTCGGGAGCAAGAGCGGTCACATAGACCAGCGCCTTCACGCGGTCGGGACGCGCGAGAGCGATCACCGCACCGGCATAGGCGTGTCCCGCCAATACGACCGGCCCTTCTGTCCGATCCAAGCTGCGATTGAGTGCGGCCACGTCGTCGGCAAGAGACGTCAGCGGCAGCGGCGCTGCAAACACCTTCACCGCGTCCGCCGCGAGCGCCGTTATGACCCTCGCCCAGCTTGACCCATCCGCCCACGCGCCATGGGCAAGCACCACGCTCACATCCTTCATCGCCATCCTGCCGCTCCTGACATCGTAAGGTCCGCTTGACATAACCGGATCAATGGTATTTGACAGGTTATGATTGCTTATGTCAGGTCACCGGATAACTTGTCAATGATCGCCTGACAGGTTAGCGATTGGACCCTGCTGCGAAAGGGCCAATCGTGCAACACCGACCGCCTGCAATCTTTATCGCCGACTCGCTCGGCCTCGATTTCCTGAACTCCATCGCGACGCCGGTCGATACGCCGATTGACTGGCTCGACAGCGGCGATGGCCTCTTGAAGTGGCTGGCGCAAGCCAAGCTTGTTCCAGTCGATGCATTAAACGCTTTGAAGGCACGAGCGATGCCAGGAGAACTCGACAAAATTGCAGACCAGGTCCGCGCCCTGCGCGAATGGTTCCGAGCCTTCGTTCGCAAGCATATGGGCCGGCCGCTCACGCCGAAGGCGCTCAGGGAACTCGGTCCTCTCAACAGGATCTTGGAACGCGACGAAGCGTTCAGCCAGATAGTGCGGCGTCGCGACGCCGATGGTGACCGCTTGGAACTTCGCGTGCTGCGGCGCTGGCGCTCCCCTGACTCTTTGCTGCTGCCGATCGGTGAAATTTTGGCGAGATTTGTATGTGACGAAGACTTCACCCGCGTCAAAGCATGCGAGGGACCCAGCTGCACGCTGGTATTCGCCGACCATACGCGCAGACGCGCGAGACGATGGTGCAGCATGGCGATCTGCGGCAATCGCGCCAAACAGGCCGCGCACCGCAACCGGCTCAAGACTAGGCACTGACGTGCTGACGAATTCTGGATGAGGGGCGACAACACGCAGGAGTGAAAGAACATGGCTGCTCTTCCCTTGATCGTCTTTGATGTCAACGAGACCGTTCTCGATCTTGGAACAATGGAACCAACCTTCCAGCGCATATTCGATGACAAGGGCGCCATGCGTTTGTGGTTCGCCAACCTCATCTTGTATTCGGCTGCCCTCACCGTGGCCGGCTGCTATGTCCCGTTCACCGATATCGGCGCGGCTGTCATGAAAATGCTGGCGGATACCCGCGGCATCAAAATTGGAGAGAACGACAAGAAGGAGCTTACGGAAAAGTTTTCCACGATGCCGCCTCATCCCGAAGTTCCGGCAGCGCTACGCAAGTTGCGCGCCGCAGGCTTCCGGCTCTTCACCCTCACGGACAATCTGCTTGAAGTTCAAACGCGCCAGCTTGAGCATGGCGGCATCGCCGATTTGTTTGAGAGGCGATTCAGTGCGGACGGCGTGAAGCACCATAAGCCGTCGCGGCAGGCTTACGCTTATGTCGAGAAAGAGCTCGGAGCGAAACCGTCCGAGTTCTGTCTTATCGCCTGCCACACCTGGGACACGCTCGGCGCTGTCGCAGCGGGCTGGGAGGCGGCTTTGATCAAGCGTGTCGGCAACGATGTCCTGGGCGTCGGTCCTCAACCGCAAATCGTCGGCAACGACCTCAACGACGTCGCCGATCAGCTCATTGCGCGACACAAGAAAGCGGCCTAACGCGCCGCCGATCACACCTCAGAAGTATCGAAGCCGATGTTGATGATGCGACACGTCAACATCCGCTTTGGTCGTCAGCAGCCGAGCAGGCACTGACGGCTAGCCCATCAGCGTCACCGACTCCCGTCCGATCAGGCGGGCGAGCGAGCGCAGCCGGTTCAGCACGCGCTCGCCGTTGAGCGCGGCGAATTCGCCGGGAAGCCGGAGCGCGAGGCGATGGCGCTCTACCGCGAGCGAGGTTTCCGGCAGGACGCCGGGCATGGCGGCGGACACGACATAAGCAAGCCGCATCGCCGCGCCGAGCACACGAGCACGATCCAGCATGCGCGTCGAGACAAGCTCGCGCAACCGCGGCGACAATTCGTCGTCCATGACGAGCCCGACATGGCGGAAGAACACCGCCAGCGCCAGATAGGCGCGGCCTGGATGATCGATCCCCATGAAGCCGCCATGGGCGATGATGTTGAGCGACTGCTCGCCGCGATAGTCGGGATGCGCGCGCCAGCCGATGTCAGCAAGGAGGCACGCGGCATGGCGCAACCTCCGCTCCTCGCCGTTTTCGTCAAGGCCCGAGGTCGCCATGAAACGGTCGGTCCAGGCGATCAGCTCCTCGCCGTGCTGCGGCGAGCGCGAGCGCAATTGATTGAGATGCCGCGCGGCTTCGATCAGCGCGTCCTTCTCTTTTTCTTTTTTCTTGAGCAGCGAGAACAACAAGCCTTCGCGGATGCCGAGCGCCGAAAACACGATTTGCCGCGGCTTGCCGACGCGCAGGATATGCTCGAGCACCAGCGCCGCGTAAGGCAAGAGCGGCCGCCGCGCATTGTTCACCACTTCGATATTCGACAGCGTCTCGACATCGACCCGGTGCAAAAGCTTGGCGAATTCCAGCGCCTCGTCGGCGGCAATGGAATAGCCGTGCATCACATGCAGCGGATAGCCGGTCTGCCACATGTGCAGCCGCGCCACCGAGCGCCAGGTACCGCCGACCGCATAGAAGATGCGGTCCTTGCCGGCCTTGAGCATCGACAGATCGTTGAGCGTCTTGCTGACGAATTTCTCCGCCTTCTTCACCGATTTCGCAGAAATATCGGCGAGCGCCAGGCCGCCGAGCGGACGGGTCACGCCGTGGCGCGCCTGGGTGCCGCGCACATCGACAAGCTCAAGCGAGCCGCCGCCGAGATCGCCGACGATACCGTCGGCGCGGTGCACGCCGGAAATCACGCCGAGCGCGGTGAGATCGGCCTCGCGCGTGCCGGAGAGCACTTCGATATCGGTGCCGATGGTCGCTTCAGCAAGCTTGATGAAGGCCGGGCCGTTCTTGGCGTCGCGGCAGGCTGCGGTGGCAATGGCAAGCGTTCTCTTCACGCCCATGGTCTCGCACAGCGCGCGAAAGCGCTTCAGCGTCGCGAGCGCATGCTGCACCGCGTCGGCGGCGAGCAGCTTGGTCGACTGCACCTCGCGGCCGAGACCGCACAAAGCCTTCTCGTTGAAGATTTCGGTCGGGCTGCGGGTCAGCCCTTCATAGGCGACAAGCCGCACCGAGTTCGAGCCGATATCGATCACGGCGATCGGCGGGCCGTGGTCGAGGCGTCCTTGAGCGTCGTCTTCGGTAAGCGTCATTTCAGCAAGCGTCATGGGCCGTCATCGGTGCAAACTTCAGCGACGGGTGTTCCGCCCACTAGTCGGAGATCACGGGCCGCGGATCGTCTGTCGCAGGAATTTCGGCTTGCGTCTCGCCGCCTGGGCCCGGCAGTGCGGCGTCTCTTGATTTTACGCGATTCGGCGTTGCCGCCACATTCGCCCGGTCAGACCGGTTCGGGCCGGTGCCGCAAGCGCGGCACGGCGTCCTTCGGCGATTTGCCGCGACCCGACAGGCTCGGATTGGTCATGAAATAGGTGGTGCAGTTGAACACTTCCTCGCCCGGGGCTGGCTCGATGCGCGACGAAGAGCCATCGGCGAGAAGCTGCCAGCTCTGCTCGTTGTCTTTCAGATTGGCGACCATGATCTGTTCGAGCACCTGCTCGTGCACCGTCGGATTGAGGATCGGGCACAACACTTCAACGCGGCGGTCGAGATTGCGCGGCATCATGTCGGCAGAGGCGATGTAAACGGCCGCCTTCGAATGCGGCAGACTGTGGCCCGCGCCGAAGCAATAGATGCGCCCATGCTCCAAGAAGCGGCCGACGATCGACTTGACCCGGATGTTTTCGGAAAGTCCAGGCACGCCCGGGCGCAGGCAGCAGATGCCGCGCACCACGAGCTCGATCGGCACGCCGGCGCCCGAAGCACGATAGAGCGCGTCGATAATGTCGGGATCGACCAGCGCATTCATTTTCATCCAGATCGCCGCCGGCCGCCCGGCTATGGCATTGGCGGCCTCTTCGTCGATATGGGCATGAATGCGGTTGCGCAACGACAAAGGCGACACCGCCATGCGATCGAGCTCGGCCGGCTCGGCATAGCCGGTGACGAAATTGAACACGCGAGCGACGTCGCGCGCGATGATCGGATCGCAGGTGAAGAACGAGAGATCGGTATAGATGCGCGCGGTGACGGGGTGATAATTGCCGGTGCCGACATGGCAGTAGGAGGCGAGCGAGGTGCCCTCGCGGCGCACCACCAGCGAAAGCTTGGCGTGTGTCTTCAATTCGATGAAGCCGAACACCACCTGGACGCCGGCGCGTTCAAGATCGCGCGCCCAGCGGATATTGGCTTCCTCGTCGAAGCGCGCTTTCAGCTCGACCAGCGCGGTGACCGACTTGCCGGCCTCGGCCGCTTCAGCCAGCGCCTTGATGATCGGGGAATCGGCCGAGGTGCGATACAGCGTCTGCTTGATGGCGACGACATCGGGATCGCGCGCCGCCTGCTGCAGGAAATTCACCACCACGTCGAAAGATTCGTAAGGGTGATGGACGACGAAATCCTTCTGCCGGATCGCGGCGAAACAATCGCCGCCGTGGTCGCGGACGCGGTCCGGATAGCGCGGCGTATAGGGCACGAATTCAAGATCCGGCCGGTTGAGACTGGCGATCTGACCCATCTCATTAAGCGCGAGCACGCCGTCGACGCTGAACACGCCCTCGTCGGTCACGCCAAGAATATGCTGCACGAAGCGCCGCAACTCGACCGGCATGGTCGCCTCGATATCGACCCGGATCACCAAACCGCGGCGGCGGCGTTTCAGCGCCGTCTCGAACACGCGCATCAAATCTTCGGCTTCTTCGAGGATTTCAACTTCGGAATCGCGGATGACGCGGAAGGCGCCGAGACCCTTCACGGCATAGCCGGGGAACAGCTTGCCGATGAAGAGAGAGGTGACGCCTTCGATCGAGATCAACCGCACCTCGCCGGTGTCGCCTGACTGCGGCAGGCGCACGAAGCGCTCGATGCGATTGGGCATGCGGATCAAGGCGTTCATCGCCTTGCCGTCCTTCGCGCGCGACAGCTGCAAGGCGATGGTGACGCCGAGATTGGGAATGAACGGGAACGGATGCGCCGGATCGATGGCGAGCGGAGTCAGAAGCGGAAAGACGTGGGCGAGGAAAAAGTCCTCGAGCCAGGTTTTCTCCGCGCGCGTCACGTCGGGGCCGTCGATCAGGACGATACCGGCCTGGCCGAGCTCCTTGCGCAGCTCGCGCCATTGCGCCTGCTGGTCTTCGACCACGATCGACACGGCTTCGGCGATGCGCTCAAGCTGCTCGGCAGGCGCAAGGCCCTCGGGGCTTTTGGTGGTGATGCCTTCGCGGGCCTGCGCGCCGAGGCCGGCGACGCGGACCATGAAAAATTCGTCGAGGTTGTTGGCGGATATCGCCAGGAATTTAAGCCGCTCGAGCAGCGGATTTTTGCGGTTGGCGGATTCTTCCAGCACGCGGCGATTGAAGTTCAACCAGGACAACTCCCGGTTGATGAAGCGCCCTGGACTGGTCAGAAGATTAGGGGTGGCCGGCCGCGAGGCTTGCTCCGCCATGCGGTCTTCGGCGCGCCGCAGCGTAGCGGATTCTCGCGCAACGGCAGTGGCTTGGCCGCGGTCGGCCATGGCTTTCTCATGCTCCTCGAAGGCGACGTTTGCCACTTATGTAACAACCCTATGAAGATATCCTATCCGTATAACGCGGCTCCGTCCCTAAGCCGTCAAGTCGGTTAGCGAAAACATGCGGCAGACTTCGCCGAGACTTCGCGGATAAGGCGACGAAATCGGGACGGCTCAGAAATCGGCCCCGTCGCGGAACAGTTCGGCGGCCAAAGCGCGGCTCGGCGGCCGCCCCTGCCGCAGCGCTTCCTTATCGAGCACGATCACTGCGCTGCGCACTGCCGCAAATGAGCGCTCGACATGGGTCAGCAAGTAACGGATGACGCTGTCGTCGAGCTTAAGCTGGCGATCGGCGGCGAGCTTGACCAGAACGCCGTGCAACAGCGCATCGTCGGGCGCGTCGAGCGCGACCGCCAGCAGCGCGCGCAGCCGCGATGCCAGATCCGGCAGGCTCACCGGCCAAAGCGTCGGCGCGGTGCGCGCAGTGAACAGAAGGAAGGCGCCCTCCTCCCGCGCAAGATTGATAAGATGGAACAGCGTCGGCTCGTCGTCGAGCATAGCAGCATCCTCGATGACCAGCGCGCCGGTCGCGAGCGCCGACGGCAAATCCGTCTCGCCGAGATGCCGCCCGGATACGACGCGGGCGCCGGCCGCCGCCGCCCAGATTGTCGCGAGATGGGTTTTGCCCGAGCCTTCGGGCCCGATAAGCGCAACGGCACGTGCCGGCCGGTCAGGCCAAGAATCAGGCCACGAGTCGATCAGCGCCAGCGCGGCCCGGTTCGACGGACCGGACAGAAAATCTTCGCGCGCGTAGCTTTCGGCGTGATCGAGCCCGAGCGCAAGCTGACGCGGAAATTCCGGCATACGCGGTGACACCGAGACGGATAAGGACGTGGATACAGACATGGCAACGACATAAACGATGGCGCGACGCGCGACTAGAAATATCCTTATGCGCTAGGACAATCCCTCTCCCGTGTAGAGCGGCGAGTTCAGGTAACGCCGCACCGCAAAGCGGATCAGCACGCCCGCCGCCGCCGCAAGCGGCACGGCGAGGAGCAGCCCGACAAAGCCGAACAGATAGCCGAACGCGATCAAGGCGAACATCAGCCAGACCGGATGCAGGCCGACGCTATGGCCGACGAGATAAGGCGCCAGCACATAGCTTTCGAGGAATTGACCGATCATCACCACGCCGGCGACGATAAGAATGCTGCTCCAGTCGGGAAAGAACTGCGCCATCGCGACCGCGAGCGAGAGCACGAGCGCGGTGAGCGAGCCGACATAGGGAATGAAACTGATCAGGCCGGACACGACGCCGATCAACACGCCATAGCTCAGTCCCGCGAATGTCAAGCCCAAGGCATAATACGAGCCGAGGATCAGGCATACGCCGGACTGGCCGCGCACATAGGCCGAGATCGTCTTGTCGATGTCCTTGAACAGGCTGCGCACGGTGTCGCGCTGCGGCAGCGGAACGAGGCTGTCGATGGCGTCGACCATGCCGTCCCAATCGCAGATCAGATAGAACGCCACGACCGGCGTGATGATCACGAGCGAGAAGATCGAGATCAGCGCCTGGCCGCGTTCCCAGACCGAGGCCAGAAGCCCGGTCAGGTAACCGGACGCCTGATTGAGCAGATCACCGACCGACTTATCGGCGGCGGTGAGATTGTCGCCGATGAAATGCTTGAGCCAGGGATTTTGCGGATCGCTGATGAAGGCTTGCAGGCGCTGGGCGTAGTTCGGTGCGTCTTCAATCAGCGCGGAAAACTGCCGCGCCAGAACCGGAACGATGAGGACGAACAGGACCGCGAAGACGAGCACGAAGATGCCGAGCATGATAATCGCCGCGATCAGCCGGCTCATGCCGCGCCTGGTCAACCGTTCGGCCAGCGGATCGAGCACGTAGGCGATCGCCATGCCGAGCACGAAGGGCAGCAGGATCGGGCTCAGAAGCCACAGCAGCGCGACGAACGCGACGAGCGCCGCCAGCCAGAACACCAGGTTGCGCTCGAAATACATTGGTCTGCCCCCAACGCCCGGCTCAGGTTCAGTCGCCGAACGAATTCATATGGCGAACCCACTCGGCGAGATAGAAGGCGATGGAGAGCAAGGTCAAGATCGCGACCAGCGCGATCATCAGTTGTGATGCAAGCGCAACATTGAAGCTGAACGCCTGCTCGGCCAGCACCAGCACCGCGAGCACGATCTGCGCCGCCGTATTGGCTTTCGAGACCATCAGGGGCCGGATCGGCATCGGCTTGCCGACCAGGAGCGACAGCAGGAAGGCGCTGACGATCATGATGTCGCGCGAGACCACCAGGATGACGAGAAAGATCGGCAGCGCCGTGGCGATGCCGAGCGAAATATAGATCGAGACGATCAGCGCCTTGTCGGCCAGCGGGTCGAGATAGGCGCCAAGCTCGCTCTTCATCTGGAAGCGCTTGGCCAGGAAGCCGTCGATGCCGTCGCTGACGCCGGCGACCACGAACAGGATGAAGGCGATGCGCATCTGCCCCGAGACGATCGCCCAGACCACGATCGGCACCAATAGGATGCGGCCCAAAGTGATGAGATTTGGGATATTCAAGATCTGCCCCGGCTAGCACTTCGGCGGTTCAACTGGGCAAAGGCCGGGTCCGACCGACATTTCGCGCGCAGTCCAGAATCCCACAATATACCGGCACCCGCGCGCTTGCGCACCCCGCGATTCCGACGTAGGAGGCGAAAGCTTTGCCTTCCCGCCGGGAAGGATTTTCGATCCGAATTGGTGATCTTCGTGGATGAGGCGCGCTACGCGGACGCCGGCGTCGATATCGATGCCGGAAACCGCATGGTGGATTTGATCAAACCCCTGGTGCGCGCCACCGCGCGCGCCGGCGCCGGCGCCGAAATCGGCGGCTTCGGCGGCCTGTTCGATCTCAAAGCCGCGGGCTTTGACGACCCGATCCTGGTCGCCGCGACCGACGGCGTCGGCACCAAGGTCAAGATCGCCATCGAAACCGCCCGCCACGACACGATCGGCATCGACCTTGTCGCCATGTCAGTCAACGATCTGGTCGTGCAAGGCGCCGAACCGCTGTTTTTCCTCGACTACTTCGCCTGCGGCAAGCTCGACCCGATCGTCGGCGCCGAGGTGGTGAAAGGCGTTGCCGCCGCCTGCCGCGAAGTCGGCTGCGCGCTGATCGGCGGCGAGACCGCGGAAATGCCGGGCGTCTATCATGGCAACGACTACGACCTCGCCGGCTTTGCCGTCGGCGCCGTGGGCCGCAAGGGCCTGCTGCCGCGGAGCGACATCGCCGCAGGCGATATCGTCGTCGGCCTGACCTCCTCCGGCGTGCATTCCAACGGCTATTCGCTGGTACGCCGCGTCGCGGAAAAGGCCAAGCTCGGATGGTCGGATCCCGCACCGTTTGCGCCGTCGCGGAGCCTCGGCGAAGCGCTGCTGACGCCGACGCGGCTTTATGTGCGCTCCTGCCTTGCCGCGCTGCGCGAGACCAAAGCGGTCAAGGCGCTGTCCCACATCACCGGCGGCGGCTTCATCGAAAACATTCCGCGCGTGCTGCCGCAGGGCCTCGGCGTGTCGCTCGATCTCGATCGGGTTCCAGTCCTGCCGGTGTTCAAATGGCTGGCGACCGCGGGCAACATCAACGAACACGAAATGCTGCGCACCTTCAATTGCGGCATCGGCATGGTGGTCGTGCTCGATCGCGCAACGGCTGACGCCGCCAGCGCATGTTTCGCCAAGCACGGCGAGACGGTTGTGAAACTTGGCGAGATCGTCGCCGCTTCGGGCGGCGAACGCGTCAGCTTTCGCGGGCATCTCGATCTGCGGTTCCAGGCCGCATGACTGCGACATGAAAAAGCGCGTGGCGGTGCTGATCTCGGGCCGCGGCTCGAACATGACGGCGCTGATCGAAGCGGCCAAAGCGCAAGATTATCCGGCCGAGATCGTTGTTGTGGTGTCGAACCGGCGCGATGCTTTGGGCCTGGTCCGCGCCCGCGAGGCCGGCATCGCCACCGCCCTCGTCGATCACACGGCATTCGGCAGGGACCGCGAAGCCTTTGAGCGCGCTCTCGACGACGCGTTGCACGCACACCGGATCGAGATCGTCTGCCTTGCCGGTTTCTTGCGGCTGTTGACGCCGTGGTTCGTCGATCGCTGGAGCGGACGGATGATCAATATCCACCCTGCTCTGTTGCCGCGCTTCAAAGGGCTCGACACGCATCGCCGCGCGCTCGAAGCCGGCGCCGAGGAACACGGCGCAACGGTACATTTCGTCAGCGTCGGAATGGACGAAGGTCCGGTCATCCTGCAGCGCGCGGTGCCGGTGCTCGGCAGCGACACGGAAGCAAGCCTTGCCGCGCGCGTGCTCGAAGTCGAGCACCAGATTTATCCACAGGCATTACGCCTGGTCGCTGAAGGCCGCGCGCGCCTACCGTAGCCGCCCATCCTGATGAGTTCCGAAAATAAAAAACCCCCGGCTCTAAGACCGGGGGTCGCCAGAGATGAACTGGGAACTTTGCTTGAACCAGTGATTGGAACTGCGATCGGAACCGAACCGGAACCGGATTGCCTCACGCAACTTTCAGGTTTTCAGCCGAGGTCCGGCCGCGATTGGTGACCAGCTCATATTCTACAGGCTGGCCCTCGTTGAGCGAGCGCAGCCCGGCGCGCTCGACAGCGGAGATGTGGACAAACACGTCCTTGTCGCCGGTCGATGGCTTGATGAACCCGTAGCCCTTTGTCGAGTTGAACCACTTGACGGTGCCCTTTTGCATCGTCTGTCTCCTAATTCATTCCAGATGCCGATGAAGACACGGGCGCAACTCCTGCAAGCCGATTGCAGAACCGATAGCAAAACCGATCGCATGTCGCGTGCGAGAGCCGTGCGTCGCGCCACAAGCTAGATTTTGGAGGGAAGTCCGAAGCGGAGAAGTCCGAGACGATTGTGTCGGCAAGGCAGCACCGAGCGGATGACCAAAATCCGATTGCACGACAAGGAAGCCAAAGAAATGCGGCGCAACCGTGACTGTCTCTGTTCCAGCGCGCACGATCAACGAGACCACAAGATATCATAATGTGATGACGCGACGACGTGTGCGATCTACGTCGTGCTTGCTTCGGTGCGCGCTTGCGCACGTTCCGCTTCGGCGCGAATATTGGCGGCCGCCTGCCACCGCGACCACAATCCGCCCGCAGCGACTGCAAGCAGCGTAGCGCCGCAGCCCGCTGCAAGTTCCGCTTGTTGCGCGAGCGTGTCGCCGAAGGCTGCCGTAAGATGCTGCACGACGGCTGGATCCGTCGCGATGACGCGACCCGCGACCCATCCGAGCAGCGCAGCTCCTGCCCAGATCAATATCGGGTAGCGATCAATCAAAGCCGTGATCACGGCGGCGCCGGCCATGATCAGTGGAATGGAGAGCGCAAGACCGATCACCAGCAGCAAGAGATTGCCGTGCGCGATGGCGGCGATGGCGATAATGTTGTCGAGGCTCATGACGATATCGGCGATGACGATGACCAAAACCGCGCGCCACAAATGCGCGGCGGCCTCGACCTCGTTCCGATCCCGGTCCTCGGGCACGATCAGCTTGGCGGCAATGACGAGCAGCGCCACACCGCCGACGAGCTTCAGATAGGGCAGCAGGATGAGACGGGCGACGACGCCGATGAAGATGACGCGCAGGACCACCGCCGCACCGGCGCCGAGGACGATGCCCCAACGCCGTCGCTCTGCCGGCAAGTTGCGGCAGGCGAGCGCGATGACCACGGCGTTGTCGCCGGACAGCAATACATCGACGAAAATGAGCTGGAGAACTGCGAACCAGAATGAAGCGGCGTCCAATTGCGCGGCGCTCGCGGCAAACGCCTCGCGCCACAGCGCAGGATGCAGATATTGCGCGAGCGACCCCACGCCGCCGCGGCCTTAGAACAAGTTCCGATTCAATCGAATCGGCATGCGCTCTGGACTTTCGATTTTGCGCATGTCCGGGGCGGAAAACCGGTCACTGTTCCAGGACATACGCTAGCCGACGATCTCGTTGCCGGAAAAGAATTGTGCGATCTCGTTTTCCGCAGTCTCGGCGGCGTCGGAACCGTGCACCGAGTTCTCGCCGATCGACTTGGCGTGCTCCTTGCGGATGGTGCCGGGCGCAGCCTTGGCCGGATCGGTCGCGCCCATCAGGTCGCGATAGGCGGCAACGGCGCTCTCGCCCTCGAGCACCTGCACGACAACGGGACCCGAGGTCATGAAGTCGACGAGCTCGCGAAAGAACGGCCGCGCCCGATGCACGCCATAAAACGTCTCGGCTTCGGCCGTGGTCATCCGCACGCGCTTTTGCGCAACGATACGCAGACCTTTCTTTTCGATCATCGCATTGATGGCGCCCGTCAGATTGCGGGCGGTCGCATCCGGCTTGATGATCGAGAATGTACGCTCGATCGGCATCAAATGATCCTTTGGGGCAAATTGTCCTTTGGGAATTTGCGAGTGCGGCGTGAAACCGCGCCGGGCTTATAGCCTCCGCTCATGCCCGCGGCAAGCACGGCTCCGGCAAGCTTTCGTGGCACGAAGGCGCGGTGAATGGGGCGACTGCGGCGGCGGCGCTCAGTTCGAGGCAGCCTTCTTCGGCTTTGCCGGTTTTTTCTTGGCGACTTGCGGCGGCGCTGGCGGAGCGGCGACGGCATCCATTTCTGTGAGCCCACCGCGCAGGAACCGATAGATGCCCGCACGCGGGCCGCTGTTAAAAGTGAGAACCGCTGTGCGATCGCCTCCAGGCGTACTGCCGATCTGAACCGACGACGGCTGGCCGGCGCGAGACACCACGTCACATTCGCTCATGCCAAGCCCAACGCCGCTATCCACGACCAAAGACGAGGCGTCGCCGCCGGGCATCGTTGCGGGAGACGTTGGCCCTCCCGCGGCGCCAGGAGCGGGAGCCGGTGCGGGAGCCGCAGCAGCAACCGGCGCCGGGCAGGAACCATCGGCATTGACCAGATCGTTCGGCGTGATCGCGCGCTGGCCCTTTTTGGTCTCCGAAAGCTCGGAAAAGCTATAGCCCGCGCTGCGGCCGCTGATGTCGAAGGGTTTGGCAAACCAAGACTGGCTGGTGCTGACGTCGGCGCCGCAGCCGGCAAGCGCAAGGGCCGCCGCGAAGGCTGCAAGAACGATCAAGCGATGTCGCCGAACCAGCACCCGACAGTCCCCTAAATTCGACCCGCAACCCAAACCATTTCTCAGCTTGCCGTTATTTGTGTTGCGATCATGACGCAAGGCTTCCCGGCAAAAGGCAGCCGTTGCGTAAACGTCACAATTGTACCAAAACCCATCGCGCGAATCCTGTAAAGGTTAAAATCACTCGGAAAGACAGCGACTTGATCCAGTTATCCGCAAACCGCCGAACCGTGGCAATGTGATGAAGATCACGGATTCTTTTCCCGCCGGACGCGACACTTTGATTTGTCTGAGCGCCGGGATCCAGGGCGGCTCAGGGGGCCGTTAGTCGTTGTCGGGGGTTCCCATGCACTTGCAATTCATCGGCTGCGGCGACGCTTTCGGCACTGGCGGACGGTTCAATACCTGCTTTCACCTCGTCGCGCATAACGTCAACGCCCTGATCGACTGCGGCTCGTCGTCGCTTGTCGGCATGAACAAGCTTGCGATCGATCGCAATGCCATCGGCACCATCCTCATCACCCATTTTCACGCCGACCATATCGGCGGCCTGCCGTTTTTCATTCTTGAGGCAAACTACGTTCTCAAACGCCAGAGCGCGCTCACCATCGCCGGACCGCCGGGCTTGAAAGCGCGCTACGCCGAAATGATGGACGCCGCCTATCCGGGAACGCAGACGCTGCAACTATCCTTCCCGCTGACTCTGCGAGAAGTGGAGATCGGCAAGCGCAACGAGATCGGCGGCCTGCGGGTGACGCCGTTCCGCGTCGTGCATGACGATCGCGCCGGCCCTTGCCTCGGCTATCGCTGCGAGGTCGAGGGCAAGACCGTCGCCTATTCGGGCGACACGCAATGGACCGACACTGTCATCGATATCGGGCGCAATGCCGACCTGTTCATCTGCGAGGCCTATACGCGCGACAAGCCGATCAACACGCATATGGCGCTGAGCGCGCTGGAGAAGCATCTGCCGCAGATCAAGCCGAAGCGGCTCGTGCTCACACATATGAGCAATGACATGCTGGCACGCCGCGCCGAGGTGCCGTACGAGTCCGCCGAAGACGGCATGATCGTCGAACTGTAAGCTAAGGAACGAGCGCCGCTTCAATCGCTGCAAGCGCGGCATCCGCCTTCGAACCATCGGGACCGCCGGCTTGCGCCATATCCGGCCGGCCGCCGCCGCCCTTGCCGCCCAAAACTTCGGCGCCCTTCTTCACCAGATCGACGGCGTTGAAGCGTGTGGTGAGATCGGGCGTGACGCCGACCACGACACCGGCTTTGCCGTCGCCGGTGACGCCGACGATCGCGACGACGCCGGAACCGACTTTCTTTTTGCCTTCATCGGCGAGGCTGCGCAGATCCTTGAGCTCGATGCCTTCAACCGAACGCGCCATCAGCTTGAAGTCGCCGATGGTGCGCAGCCCGTCACCGCCGTCGCTTTTGCCGGTGCCGCCCATCGCGAGTTTCTTCTTCACATCGGTGAGTTCACGCTCGAGCTGCTTGCGCTCTTCCATGAGTGCCCCGACGCGGCCCGGCACATCGTCAACCGGCACACGCAATTCGGACGCGGTTGCTTTGGCGAGCTTTGCGAAATGATTGGCATTGGCGCGCGCCGCCTTCGCCGTCAATGCCTCGATGCGGCGCACGCCGGCGCCGACCGCGGATTCACCGACCACCGAGATGATGCCGATATCGCCGGTGCGCTTGACGTGGGTGCCGCCGCACAATTCGATCGACCAGCCCAGCGTATTGCCGCCGCCCTCGCCCATCGCCACGACACGAACCTCGTCGCCATATTTTTCGCCGAACAGCGCGCGCGCGCCGGAGGCCCGTGCATCGTCGATCGGCATCACCCGCGTCGTCACCGGCGAGTTTTGCAGCACGATGTCGTTGGCGATGTCCTCGACGCGTTCGATCTCCTCGCTGCTCATGGGCTTGGGATGCGAGAAGTCAAAGCGCAGCCGGTCGGGCGCGACCAGGGAGCCTTTTTGCGCGACGTGATCGCCGAGCACTTGGCGGAGCGCCTCGTGCAGAAGATGCGTCGCTGAGTGGTTACGGCGAATATCGGCCCTCCGTGGGTGATCAACCTCGAGCCGAAATGAATCGCCCTTTTTTACGCTTCCGTTTTCGACGCGAATGTTGTGAATGAACAGATCACCCGCCTCTTTGTGAACTGCTAGAACGCGGGCAATCAATTCCCCTTCGGGTCCTCGGAGCCATCCTGTGTCGCTCACTTGGCCGCCCGATTCAGCATAGAACGGCGTTTGATTTACGATAATTTCTCCACTTTCGCCCGCACGAAGTTC
>Ga0210386_10000878_pt1 | contig 27507 bp, 34 predicted proteins | sample IncBWH32OmetaG_FD_160091 | JGI IMG/M metagenome (GOLD analysis project Ga0210386, IMG submission 160091) | Forest soil microbial communities from Barre Woods Harvard Forest LTER site, Petersham, Massachusetts, United States - Inc-BW-H-32-O ...
CGGGAAGTTAAAGCCCCAAGGGGTAGCGGCTTCACGATCGTTCAAATCGGCGGGATCAAAAGATCATCTTCGCTGAAATGCGCTCATCCGGCGTGCGCGCGATCTGCGTTGGTAGCCGCACTGGCTAAACTACTTATTGGCCTGGGGCCGGTCCCTTAGTGGCCCCGAATAATCGAGGTTCATGCCACTCACTTGGCATGAGAGCGTGCTTATTCCGGTCGTGAGGCTAAAACCGTTGGCGCGCGGAATTTCTATGGTCGAAAACTCATAAAATATGCCAAAGGCTTTTTCGGTGCCGCGGAGAGGGATGGTCCCCAAATGAATCGCAAGCTTCGTGACGTTCGATGCACCGCCCGATCCTGGACAAGTAAACGAGCAGCCCCTCCCGCCAGGGCAGGAATATTGCCATTCGAACACGATCTCTGATCCGCCGGGAAAGGGGGGACCTGCTTCCCAGCGTTTTTCATCTTCAGCGAATAGCGACACCGCCGAAGGGCCGCCGACAATCATGAGTGCGCCTAATACCAGCGCTTGAAAACTCTTCGACGCCATTCGAGCAGCTCGAAAGACCGATCCCAGCTCAAGCATAGCGCTGTAGGCACGCACTTACTAGGGTCGCTGACCCAGCCCTGACCCTTGATCGGCTCGACGGCCAGACGATTTCCGGCTGTCCGTCGAGCCGCGCGGTGCGGCAAGCGCGGCGCCGATGTCAGGCCAGACTTCGATCGGGATAAGCCGGCCGCGCTCACCAGGGGTTTTTGATCAGGCGCATTTAGGACTAGTTCGTTTGCGCTTGCGAAAAGACGCAATCACGACAACACACCCAATAAGCTGGCCCTTCCTCCCGGTACGTTGCGGGGATGCTGACGGCCCCGGTGCTCTCCCTGGGCGGCTGGGGCCGTTTTTCAGGTCGCTGATACAAAATGACGTTGGAAACCGGAGGTCAGCGCATGTGGGTTGATCTGTTGGTTGCGTCGGGGATACTGCTTCCGGCCGTGGTTTACGGTGTGGTTCTATTTGTGAACTACCTGCAATAAGCAACGGGACCGACGTGCCCAGCGTCCATATGATGGATTGGTTTCCAAGCATCACAAAACCAAGAAGGGCAATTCCGGAAGTCATTGTTTGAGTAAGACAGTCGTCGCTGTCTTTTTCTTGACCGGAGCAGCGGTGGCCGCAGCTGCCCAGCCAAGCGAGGGCGCCTTCCCGCAGCGCACTCTGGACTGCCACGAAATAGCCTCGACTCAGATGTGCAGCTAGTTCCGAAACAATTTGGGGTTGGCTGCGCTGATGGATCACACCCGACGAGCCTACGAGACTTTAACGCAAGCGCACTGCTGTGATCGCAGACCCTTCGCTTACTCACCATTTTTTCTCACCGGTGTTGTAGCTTTTAGACTGGCAAGGAAACCGACCTTGGGTTTGCCCGCGGCACTCTGGTTGCCGACTATCGGTATTTTGACAGCATCTTACGCCACCCGACCCTGATGAGCGGACGAGCGTGTTGTTTGGTGCTGGGCATAGCGGCAACCCAATTTCGAGACTTAACTAATGGCACGCTTAGGAGACTGCTTCAGACAATCGCCCGATATTTGTACGGAGTTACCTAAGCCATTTCATCTGCATTTGGCTCGCCTTTCAGGAACTGAGATGGATGCCGGTTTGGACTCAATGGCTTGTACTCGCAATGACGTGCGCACTTGCACCTTTTATTTTTTATCACTTGATCGAGGTACCGATGATTCGGTTTGGACGAATAATGGCGGCACGAATGCATTAGAACAGAAGCGACTCTAGTCACCGCGGTTTGAAAACGAATCAGAGGCGCGCTGGTCATGTCGCCTACCTACCCAGCCGCAGCAAAAGACTTACTCAGGGGCCATTTCTGAGTCATGCAGGGTTGTGTACATTGTGCATTAAGGATCGTCTGCTGAGATGCCGCTAGAATTAGGCAGCGGAAACGACATGAAGCGGCAACAATCTTAAGCCGCGGACGTTGCGCAGTTTCCATCGCCTAGATGAGGTGGCTCGCCATGATTGACCCGGCAGATTTAGGGATAGCGCTGTACGTCATCCTCATCTTCGTCGTATTCATTTCGGGCCTGTTCCTGGGTGCGTTATTCTCTCCTGCCCGCGAACGCAAAGCACTCGAGCCATGGCATGCGCGGCTTGTCGCTGCTGAAGGAGAACCCAAACACGACGGAAAGAAGAGAAGCCCGAACTTACTAGCTGTTGTCCTTGCTCTCGTCGTTGTTTCTGGCGTGATCGTAGTCGACCAATTCAAGGGACCATTGTTCCCGGATGCGTTCTACTGCCTCAGCGACGGCGGGACGCAGACTACGAGGACGTGCACCGGGAGAATCGCGGATCGAAATCTTATCGCCAAAAGTCCTTGAACCGATCCGCGAGATCAATGCCGTTTGCCGGCGCTGGCGAATCCACCCATGCATTTTCAGGGTTGACGGCTACCCACCTAGCCATCAGAAAAAGACTCACCAGCGGCCGCTTCTGAGTCATGCGGGTTGTGCACATTGTGCATCAAGGATCATCCGCATTTGGCCTAGGCCCGGGACGTGAGATGCCCCAGCGGAAACGACGCGAAGCGGGAACAGGTTTGCGCAGTTTCCATCGCCTCGATAGAGTACCTCGCCATGTATGAAGACGAATGGTTAACTCTGTACATCATCCTCATCTTCGTCGTATTCATTTCGGGCCTCTTCTTGGGTGCGTTATTCTCTCCGGCCCGCGAAAAAGCACTCGAATCATGGCATGCGCGGCTTGCCGCCGATAAAGGAAAACCCAGACACGACGAATAGGAGTCTCATCGACGGCGGGACACGGATTACGAGATGTGCCACCCGAGGCATGGCATGCGCGGCTTCCCTTCGAACCTGAATGGGCGGAATCATGGGGTATGCAACTGGCCTCACCCATCATGATTGACCCTCAGTAGGTTCCGATAATCAATGATGCCATCAGCAGCGCAAACGATAATCTGGATTGTCGTGAATCCCCTGACGCTGCTGTGAAATGGCCGATGATCGCCGCAGTGAAGATTAAAGCCGCAAGGATCGCCTTCATGGCAGGCTTACTCCTCAATTGACGAAACCAAAAAAGAGGCGGGCACCATTAGGACAAACACCGCCGCCACCAGGCAGCCGAGCCAATAAAGAACATTACCTAACCTTACCGCCATTGCTCCCCCAAGATCACCTTAGTTGGTAGAGTACCAAATTGGACTAGTCAGTGTCATTGCCCAGCAAGGCAATCCCCGCCAGGTAGCGGTACCTTTCCCCGATCTGGACCCCGGCATCCACATAAAGGCCTGAAGCGTTCGGCCTAGGCAGTAGCGCGGGATGGAAGGAGATCGGGACGATCGCACCACAGCACGGCCGCACTCGAAGGCTACCATCGTTCTTTGAGCCCGGCTACGTGCGCGCCTGTTGCCCTGAAATAATCGCGAGCGCTTCTTGTGAGCGATTGGACGGTTCGCCAAGCCTCCGTCCCCTTCAGCCACGCTATGGCCTGGCTGTAGGATTCATACAGCCTGGCAAAAGCGGGAATACGCATCAACTTTTCGCGTGTGAGGCTGAACAGCCTCTCCACCAAGACGAGCTTCAGCAATTCGCCGAAAATGAAAGTCACAGCTCCGCTCAAAAATTGGCCGGTAGCCGTCAGTCGGCTTGATTGGCTCGAGCACGATGAGCGGTACAGAGAACAAGGCGAGAGATGGATAGGGAGGCAATGATTTGATCCAATCTCTCAATCTCCTCAGCGCCACGCCTCGCGATCCAGTCGGCAATCGGCCTGGCGATCGTCATAAATATCGCATCGACCAGCAGATAGAGTCCGGCCGCAATGTAGGTGAGTATCTTAAGAATTCGCTTCACCAGCGCTCGCTTCTCAGGGCGCGGCCCCTTGCGCAATCAACGCGCGAAATCATGATAAGACGACTGCGCTAGTTTCGGGAACTGCAATCGGCTATGCAATCCAACAAATACGTGTATTGCTACGTCGCACCGGCGGTATTCCTCGTTCCACCTCGACCGATAGCGGTTCCAAAACCTGCCTGTCCCCATCAAAATCTGACGCTATGACTATTGCCCGAGACCATCTTATGAGCGCACGCGCGATGCTGCCACGCCTGACGACACGTCTTGCGCAAAAATTAGTCGCCGCACCCAGCGTCACGGACGGTTAGCGATGCAGTATCAACAACAGGCACGTCGGGCCGACGCCGTCGCCGCCCTCGTGCGGCCGCGGAGTTGCTGTTCCGAGCCACGTGCTTGACCGGGCGTTGTTCACTTCGCGAGCGGTTGCAACCAGATGTTCCGGAACCGGACCAGGCACCCGTGGTCCTGCAGACGGATCGGGCCGGATTCGCCCATCTTGTCGTCGAGCGCCCCGCCGCTGAGCTTGTCGAATGTCCCGTCGTCGATCAGGGTAACTCCGTTGAGCACGACTGTGACGTGCCCCTTATCGGTTACCTTGCCGTCCGTCCCTGCGCGGGGGGCCCGGAAGGTGATGTCGTAGGTGTTCCACTCCTCCGGCGGTTTGACGGCCTTGTTCTGCGCCTCCTTGTCTGGGGCGATGATTCCGTACAGGGCTCCGACCGACCCGTCGGCATAGGTCTCGTTCATGTACGAATCGACGACCTGGATCTCGTAGCGGCCCTGGAGGTAGACGCCGCTGTTGGCCCGGACCTGGCCCTTCTTGTCAGCCATGAGCGGCAGCCAGAACTCGACGTGGAGCCGGAAGTCCGGGCCGAACTTCTCCTTCGTGATGACGTCGCCCCTTCCCGGAACCACTTCCATGTAGCCATCCGCGACCTTCCAAAGAGCGGGCCGGCTTCCAAAAAAGCTACCGTTCGTGCGGACCCAGCCAGAGAGGTCCTTGCCGGCGAAAAGAACCTTGGCGTCGTCCGGCGGCTGGGCCGAATCCTTCGCGTCGGCGGCCAGGGGGCCGGCCGGGATGCAAATCGCCAGAATGGTCAAGGCCGGGACAGCCAGGTGCGTCGTGCCAAACATGTTGTCGCCCTCCACGAATTGAAATGGTCCGCTGCGCGGTTGCAGTGAGGTCGATTGGCGGACCGGTCGGGAGCAAGGACTATATCGCTTCTAGGCGTCCGCAGGTTATTGCCAAAAGCAATATGTACCTAACTGTCCGCAAGCTTCCCTACTGCGCTTCAAAATCTAGTGGAGCAACGCTCATGGGTCTCCGGCCAATCAAGGTTAGGGTCCCATTGCCGTTCCTTTATGTCGCCTTTGAATTCCATCCAAGCGTGGTCGAGTAATTCACGCGAGACCTTTAGCCGCAATCCGGCTTCCGTGTTCGAACAGCCCACAGCCCCGCCCCTTTCCCCCTCGGGCGGGGCTTTTGTTGCTCGGTTGCCGTCGTAAGGGGCAAGGCGATATGCAAGAAAATCGCGCAGAAAAGTTCCGCCAGGAGCTGCAGATTGTCGCCGAAAAGCCGAGGAAGTTGTCGGTGAGGACAAGCATGCTTGGCTAACGCTCGCCGAAGATTGGAGCAAACTAGCGCGAGGCCAGGACCTAAACCGAGAGTGGCAAAGGATGCATGCCTCGGATTCGTGATAACTACCAATGGTTCCTTTCGGCCCAGACGGCAAGCCGGCGCCAACGCTCAGCTAGGTCGGAGCATCGCCGCCCGAGATGATCGCCCGGATGCTGCTTTCGGAGCTGGTGCGGGCCGGTTCTAGCATCGATGGCCTTTTGCCATAAATAGAAAAGTACCGGGACGCGGCGCCAATCGGGTCGCTGGCGTCCCAGATCTGTGGACGCCTCTGAAGCCACGCCGCAGATTCTCACGCCGCCTTCGTCTCGATCGCTAAATTCCAATGCCTTGGCTCGTTGTCGATCGACCCGGAGGTCACCGACGTGCTGGTGACGCGAGGCAATCGGGAAGTCGTGCGTTCAGTTGCGACCAATGCCGGCGCCCGGCTTTCCAACCTCGCCATTTTGCAGATGATCAAGCGTTCCGAGAGCGACGCGATCCTGATCGAGGAAATGGGATGCCGCAAAGGCATCCCCCGCCATCTCTTCCAGCAACTAATCGCAAAGGCCTCTGAGAACACGAAAAAGCGGCTCGGGAGTGAACGCCCGGAAGCGGCGGATCAGATCGACACCCTCCTGACGGATGTCACGCGCTCACTGCATTCTAAATTTGGGCCAGCATCCAAAAGCTATTTTAATGCGAAAAGGGTTGTGGCGGGACAGCATGCGATCGGCAACCTGAACGAGAAGTTGATTTTCGAATACGCCCAGTTCCACAAATTCGAACTGACCACGGTCGGGCTCGCGTTGTTATGCTCGCTGCCGGTCGATGTCGTTGAGCGTGCGCTGAACAACAAGAACAGAGAATTGGCGCTGATCCTGTGCAAGGCCCTCGGGTTTTCCTGGCAGACTGCCATGTCGCTCCTGTTCCTGGGCGCGTCCGATCACCGCATCCATGCGCAAGACCTGGAGAAATGGAACGGGAGTTTGATAGGCTCAACAGGGAGACTTGCCGAAGCGCTCTGCAGACCTATTAGTCACGCAAGCAGGCCGTGGCCGCTGTATCCGCGGACCGTCGTCTTCCCCAGCTTCATAACATTTAAAATCAGCACCAATCACGGGATTGGTTCGCACCAGCTCTGCCTGCGACTGAATGCATGCTAAAGGTTTGCCCCCTAGTGCTTCTGACACTCGGCGTAAAACATGCCGTTCGCCGCGGCAAGGCTTTCAAGGCAATGCTTGCTGTCGGTGATTTCGCCGGCAACGCTGAACTCATACGCCTCGTCCTTGAGAATGAGTGCATAGCGCCCAGGGCTTAGGGGTTTGTCCGGATCGTCTCCGACCACTTCGTACATATCAGGTCGTCCCTTATGGGGAGCAGTTCGATACAGGTACGAGATATTTCGGATCGCCCAGATGTCGTCGACCTTTGCGATGATGGACTTACCAGCGGGATCAAATTTCGTGGCTTGCGAGATCTTTGCAATCACCCGAACTTCCGCGCGGGTAAGTGCAATTGTCGCCGAGTCACGTCGAAACACGACAAACTTGATATGGCCGTCGGCGAGAATTGTTTTGGACGGCATGGAGATCGCTGCCGAAATGGCCACGCGAGGACTCGGTGCGCGCCCGGGCAGCAATTCCAAGTTATAGAGTTTGCCGTCGCTGATGGCGTACACCCCGAATGTCGTCGGAACAAGAGGATCGGGCGGAGGCTCCGGCTGCGCGAGTGCAGCCTGCTCAACTGCTGTCTGAACTGGCTTCGACACCGTTTTTGATGCGACCACACCGGAGCCGGCATTGGAATTCAAAATCCCTGCCAGGTTGGCGCGCTGCTGGATGGCAAGGCCAACAGCAGCCGACAGCACAAGCACGGTTACGTATCGCCATGGAGCCGAAAATTCCCACCTTCTGGCTTGGCCGTCGGGTATGTACGATTTGAACGGCCGAAACCTTTGATGGTCGCCCTCTTCCGGCGCACCCACCTCAGGCTCTGCTTTTCGAAAGCCCCGGAAGCCTAGCAGGCCGAGCCTTGACTGACCTTCGGGCGCCTCCAGGGCGCGCAATTCCAATCGGCTGTAATGAGTTTCAACGCCCTTGATGGCAACTTCGAGGGAGTTAAGGATCCGGCTCTGCTCTTCCGGATCTTCGCCGGCGATCTGCTCATCCAGCTTGTGCCGGGCAAGTTCATAGAGAGAAGCACGCAATTGCTGCGGATCCTCAGTGATCGAATTGATCATCCGCGACAATACCAAGGCAAACTCAACTTCCGACGACGCCGGCGCAGTGTCTGCTGGGCCTTCTCTGCGCAACATATTGCGGGCCATAAAATGCTTTCGCGCTTTGCCGGTTGATCGGAGTGCGCAATTTTAGAGAGTTAACACAAAATCTGCCAATCCTTGAAGATGAAGGCAACATCCTTAAATGTGTGATCGACACCTCTCTCACCGGCGGCCTGGAGCAGTGGAGAGACACCGGGAACCACACCAGACGTGGTCGAAACGAACTTTTTATGCCCGCGGGCCGGGGCAGAATGCCCGGTTACGCTTCACCTCGATCCCAGCCAAAACCCTGCAGGAACCATTCCCACAAATAACTTCTTTCCGCTTATGGCGTTTCAATGACGACGACAGCTATTCTGGATGCCTCAGGCCCGCCGCATTCTCCTCCACTTTGGAGTTCGAAATGACGATCATGGTTACGGGCGGCGCGGGTTACATCGGCTCGCACACCTGCGTCGAATTGATCAAAAGCCGATATGCGATCGTCATTTTTGACAATTTCAGCAACGGTCAGCCGGAGGTGCTGGAGCGGATCAAACGAATCACGGGCGTCTTTCCGGCGGCTGTGCGCGGCGCTCAGCCAAATCGGGACTGGCGTAACAGCAGGCGATGTCTCCGGCCCGCCTGGGCGCAAAAACGACCGGAATATACGTGCCACTTGCCTCTGAAAAAGCGTGCACGAGTTCCAGCACGCTGGTGCCGTGCCCCGTACCCAGGTTCACCTTGATGAGATCTTGAATTTCGAGGCGCTCAAGCGCTCGAAGATGGCCGGCGGCAAGATCCATTACATGGACAAAATCTCGGACCGCCGTTCCGTCCCGGTGTTTCGTAATCCGTTCCAAACACATTCAGATGAGGCCGTCGCCCGACAGCTACTTGAGCAATGAATGGCAAGGTGAGGGTTACACCTGCTCGTTTAGCTTTTTGTAGCCGCGGGGGTTACGGCTCTGCCATCCCCATGTGTCCCTACACATGGTGTCCAGATCTCGCAGAGGAGGAAAATACCAGGTTGCGGACCTCGGCCTCTTTCATCGCCTGAACGAAACCGCGGCACTCCACCTACATTCGGTCCATAGTAATTTCGATAGATGTTGGTCGCAGGCGGCGTATTGCTGGGCGCGGCTGCGCGTTGGTCGGGTACTACACGATCGGATTGAAGGGGTCTTTTCTGCCCCCGCCGAGCGAAGCGCCAGCGCGGCAATGACCCAACGCTCTCTGGAGCCCATGGCTCCGATTTTTTAATAAATCTTGGCGTATTCTTGAACAGTATACTGGATTTGGCGCTCGAGATTTGTGCCCGAGCCAGTAATCAGTAGATCATTTTCTAATGGCTTAAGTGGAATGGCACATGGCTTACGGTGACCGCAAGAGCGAGCGCGTCATTTTTGACCGCGGCGTTCCCGTTTACATGATGGGAATCGACGGAACATGGCGCCGGGCCTGCAAATTGATCGACGTGTCACAGACGGGCGCGCGCCTGCGGGTCGAAGGCTCGCTCGAAGGATTGGATCTGAAAGAGTTTTTCCTGCTTCTCTCTTCGACGGGCCTCGCCTATCGACGCTGCCAACTGGTGCGGCTTGCCGGCGATGAAATCGGCGTCGAGTTTCTCGCGCGCGAAAAGAAACCCAAAAAGAGTGGGATCAGGCTGGTGCACAGGCCGGTCTAAGCCGTGCGCGCAAGTGCTTGAGCAGCTGCTAGGCATTTCGCAAAAGCGGCTTCGAGATTTCTGCAGAGAGCTGGCCTTGAATGTTTGCTCCACGAAGACGTTCAGGCGGAAGCTAAAATTTTCCGATTGTCGGGGAGACCGAAACTGTCGTGATCCAAGAGGCCTACGCGGTTGGACGGCCGGTCCGACCCGCAATCGCGGTCGATCCGCACCTAAAATAATGCTAAAATAGTCGAGGCCTCCAGCACAAACTGTATCGTGATAGTTGTATATGAGAAAGATAATAACCAGAAAGGGCGTCGAGCTGTTGGTTCCGGAGAAGGGTGAAAAGCATCCCGGCGCGGGTCGACCCAAGGGCGCCAAGAATGTGATGACGCGCGAGGTGAAGAAGGCGATCCTGCTTGCGGCCGCGGAGAGCCAACACGCGAAGGATTATGGAGGCGGCGTCGCCGGCTATTGTACTTATTTGGCGACCGAGCACCCCGAGGCATTCGCTAAGCTCCTGGCGCGGTTGGATACCGCGGAAAGAGGAACCAGACAAAACCCTGGAGCCCGCGGCAAACAGAACGGCTCCCGAAGTCCGTACGGCACCGATCGCGCGTGGCAAGGTCGATATGACGAGGGGCACGCAATCATCGAATGTGATCGACGGGCCGTTCAAAAAGGCAAGACGTAGACGATAGGGACGTTGACGTTCACTCAACAATGGACTGGCGACGATCTCGAAGAGATCGTGAAACGGTCCTGGCTGGGCATTTTGTCATCGGGTGCATCGGAAAGAAGTGCGTCGCAATAAGTTCGTGCCCGTTTTTGCCGGAAACTCGGCCGCGGGCCTCTCTCGCGCTCAGTCTGTGCCCGATCTCCTAATTCCCGCGGCTTTTATTCCCGCGGCGACCTTTCTGGCCTCGCCTCCCGAAATCGCACGCCCACACCGCCGCCGTTTTCGGCGATGAACTCGACGCCCGCGGCCTCAAGCGCATGACGAATCACGACCAAGGTCGCCCGGCGCGGCTGATTTGAGCCCGCTTCCAGCTGGCGGATGGTGACGGTCCCCACCTCGGCCTCCCGGGCGAGATGCTGCTGGCTCCAGTCGAGCAGACCTCGAGCAGCTCGGCATTGCGCGGGAGAAATCATCGAACTCTTTCGTGATGTCCTTTTTTGCCGCTTCTATCGAAAATAGATTGATATATCGTTAAAGAGATGATAAAATCATTTCCATCTAAAAACGGTGCAATGGAGCAAGGATTTATGGATTCTAGCTCGAAAAGTCCGCAAAATCGCAGATTGTTTATCGGTGGCTCCGACGCCCGGATCATCATGGGCGAGGACGAGGCGGCACTGATCCGCCTTTGGATGGAAAAGCGGGGCGAGCGCGAGCCGGAGGATCTGTCCGGCGATCTCCTGGTCCAGCTCGGCAACGTCACCGAGCACTTGAACCGGCACTGGTACGAAAAGAACACCGGGCGAGTGGTCACGGACGTGCAGCAGCAGCTCTTTCATGCGGTGCACCGGTGGATGGCTGCGACGCTTGACGGCCGGGTCGAAGTTGCGGGAGCCGTGTTCGAAGCCAAGTTCATGCTGCCGTGGAATTTTTCCGAAGAAGCTGCCGCGGAGAAGCACATGGCGCAGCTGCAGCACAATATGTGGGTCACCGCGTCACGGACAGCGGTGCTTTCCATCATTACTGGCGGCGGCAAATGGGTGGAGATGACCATTCCGGCTGATCCGCTCTACCAGCATCTGCTGCCAACCGCAGAACGGAAGTTCTGGCGCTGCATCGAGACCGGCGAGCCCCCTCACCTCTTCAACGTCGAACCACCGCGGCCACGGATCGAAGCGGTCAGGACCGTCGACATGAGCGGCTCCAACGCCTGGGCGGAGTTCGCCAACCTCTATCGGCTGAGCCGGCCTGCGGCGCTCGACCATGATCGGGCCAAGGCTGAGTTGAAGGCACTGGTCCCTGAGGATGCCAAAGAGGCTTCCGGGCACGGTGTGCGGGCCAAGCGCTCCAAATCCGGGGCGATCAGTCTGGAACTGCTCGCCGAGGAGAATGGTCATGCAGCACTCCAGCCCTAGCGTGGGGGCATTGGCGGCAGCGCTCGCCAAGGCCCAGGCCGAGATCGCCAACCCGGAAAAATCTCTAACTGCGACCATCGTCTCGCCGTTCCCACGCGGAGGTAGCCGGACGTTTCGCTATGCGTCGCTGGCCTCAGGCCTCGACCTTGTGCGCAAGTGTCTAGGCCACCACGAGATCGCCACCGTCCAGGCTACCAAGATCGACGGCGACAGTGGCCTGATCAGATTAACTACCACGCTCGTGCACGCCTCCGACGAATGGGTGTCCTCCGACTGGCCGGTCTGTCCGCTGACTGAAACGGCGGCGCCGCATCGGCTGGGCGCCGCCCTCACCTATGCCCGCCGTTATGGCCTATTCACCCTGGTCGGGATTGCCGGCGAGGACGATCTCGATGCGCCCGACCTTCTGTCGGCAAATGGCCCTGCCGCCTCACAAGACGGATCGGCAAGTCCGGATAACGGAGCTGCGGGAGGCGCATATTTGCAGACTTCTCAAAAACGGGCCCGATCCGAACGGTCCAGGCCACCAACTTTGTCGGCTGATGCCTCGGACGAGTTACGTCGTCGGCTGTTGTCAGAAATTGAGCAGCTGGAAAGCCCAGAAGTTCTTGCCAGCTGGGCGCGGCAGGCCCTGCCCCTGAAAAACCAGCTCTCAAAGGCGGACGCCCAGGCGCTCGAGGAGGCCTTCAGTGCCAAGCTGAGCCGGCTTGGCGACCAATCCGCTGTGCCGAAAGATCCGGAAAAGAAGGGCTATGCTGACCAGTCATTGGAAATCGATGCTGGCGAGCAGACGGTCAACGTCATCTGCAAACCCGTACGTGAGCGCGATCGCGAGCATCTGAAGTTTGTCGCCACTCAGCCGTGCCTCCTCTGCGGGCGCACGCCTTCCGATCCCCATCACCTCAAGTTCGCTGAGCAAGGAGCGATGGGGCGGAAGGTCAGCGACCGGTTCACCGTCCCAATCTGCCGACTGCACCACCGCGAACTGCACCGGAAGGGCAATGAGCGTGCCTGGTGGGGAAACAGGAGATCGATCCGTTGCCCGTTGCGGCCAGCCTTTGGGCCAAGACTCATGCGTTCGCCTCGGCCGCGGTGAAATCAACGGAGCCGGCGCTGCGGGCTGGTCTCGAAATGACGAAACGAAGCCAATTTTTGGTCCGGAGGCAGAATGACCTCCTTCCGGCAAATCGAGGCCAACCGCCGCAGCGCTCAGCTCAGTACTGGACCTGGCACCGAAGAGGGCAAAAGAAGGTCGCGACAAAACGCCGTTCGCCACGGGCTCACCGCAGAAACGGTGATCGATGCGCTGGAAGATGTTGACGATTATGCAGCGTTCGAGATGGCCATCACGACCGACTACGACGCCCAGTCGGCAGTCGAGAGAGAACTCGTGCTCAGACTGGCAAGCCTATTATGGCGACTGCGTCGTGCTACCGCGATCCAAAGTGGCCTGTTCAAAATTCAAGCAATACACCTGCTTCAGTTCCGAAGACGGCGGCAGGCCCATCAGGAGCGTCAGAAGATCATCGACGGAATGTACCGGGATGCGGTAGCGACCAACGACGATAGCGACCCTGAAAGAAGTGCAACATCGACCGAACCTGACGATAAGTCACATGATCAGGCTGAGCTCTTTCGCCATCGATGGTTACCGCGGCAGAGGCGAACGCATGAGTTCTGGCCCAAAGGCTGGCCGCAACGGGCAACGGATCGATCTCCTGCTTTGCGAAAGTTTCACACTCGGACCACGGGCGCGCCACGGACAAGATCGGCGCCTTTGCTGGCGTCTCTGGCCCGCACCGTTGAACTTGCGCGTCATCATGCAGTGCCGGCAACAAGAGCGTTTGTCCGTCGATGCTGGCGGCCTAATGAGTTATTCAGGCGATGCTAGGGACGCCTATTACGAGGTCGGCGCGTATACCGGTCGGGTACTAAAGGCGAGAGGCCGGCCGATCTACCTGTCCAACAGACTACCAAGGTTAAGTTGGTCATCAACCTCAAGACAGCCAGAGCGCTTGGGCTGAACGTCCCACTTTCGTTGCTCGGCCGTGCTGACGAGGTGGCTGAGTAGTCCGACAGTTTGCTGCACTGCCTGCGGGATTAGCCGACGACGCCCGGCGGCTCGGCGAGGCTGAGCGGCGCCGTCGCTGAGGGGGATCCGTCGCCTGGTCTAACCCCTGCTGACGTTGAACCTTACGGCTTCGAGCGGAATCGCAGGAGCGACCGCAATCGGCGCAAAGGGTCACGAGCGTCGTCCTTTCAAAGTTCGACCGTCACCCGCACGTCGTTCGGCAATAGCCGCGCACAAGTAACGAAAGGACTGGGGGTGCTTTCCGGCCGTGTCGAGCATTGCCTCGACCAACTGGCCGACCATTTAAATTTCCTGACCGCCCAGGCTTCCAAGGCTTCAGATTTCGATGTTCGCTAACTGCGGTCATTGTGCCCATTGTTTTCGGGCGAGAGTGGTGTGGATATCGGTAGTTCTACGTTGCCTCGAGTTGGAGATACGTGGGAACTTGCTCTCCGCTTTCGATATCAATTAGCTTCTCACGGCGACGGATCACATTAACGCAACCATCAAGTCCGATAAGAACTACCGCGGGTCGCAAGCCAATGAACTGCATTGACTGGGTTAAGTTATAAGCTCCAACTGGATGAAGCACCAGCTTGTCATTGACCTCAAGCGGCGGAAGCTCGACCTCTTGCCGAATTACATCTATCATCATACACAGACAACCATAGAGTTTGACGGCGCTGGTGTGCAGCGGATGACTCGGCGTAGTGGGCATCACGCCGACTCTAAACCACGTCGAAGTGTAGAGAAGGTTCACCCCGACATCGACGATATAGCCGCCACGACTCCGCTTTCCTGAATTGAGCTTAGCGTTAACGCGTTCGGCTCCTTTGACGGCGACCACGGAAGCAATCAAGTAGCCCGCGTCATCGATTAGGTGGCGACCGGTTTCGAGTCGCAATTGTGGGCGCTGTGCGCGAGGGAGCGCATTCAGGACGCCAGCAATCGCCTCGGCGTACTGTTCAATCGGCGGCACCTTAGTGTTCTCGGGCATTTCGTGCACTAAGCTGTTGGAAGGAAAACCTCCACCGAGATTAATACATGGCACAAGATGGCCAGTCTTGCGAAAGACCATCTCTCGCAACGTGACAAGTCGCTCTGCGGCAACAGCATAGGCTTTCGGTTCCAGAACATAGGTGCCGATGTGGCTGTGCAGAGTGTGCAGATTCAGATGTGGATTTGAGATAACACGCAACACAGCCCGTGCCGCCTCGCCGTTGGCCAAGGCAAATCCAAACTTGGACCAAGCCGGAGTCAAGCCGGTGTCCATCCAAATACGGACGCCAACATCGACGCGGCGATACATTGTAGACGCAATTTCTTCGATCACTCGAAGCTCGTCCCAATTGTCAATTTGCACCAGGGAGCCTTGACGCAAGGCGTGCTCAAGGCTCTCACGCGACTTGCAGGGACCATTATAGATAATATCCTTGCCCGCAATGCCAGCTTGTTCGGCCTTCTGATATTCAAAATCAGAAACGACTTCGGCGATCCATCCCTCTTTGTGGAAGATGTTACAGATCGCTTTGAGATAGTTGGTCTTGTAAGACCAACCAAACGTCGTATTCGGATACACGTCGTTGAAGGCTTTTTTAGCCCGCCGCGCCGTCTCAATCACAGTTCGTTCGGAGAAGACGAAAAGAGGCGAACCGAATTGGTTGACAAGGTCGTCAATGTTGACCCCGTCGATTTGATCACAAAATGGCACGTCGTTCCGATTGTGAGGGTTGCGGGCGACGACGGCGTCACCGCGACCCAACTCCCCCGTTATGGTCGGTGGCGAATACGTTTTTGATTGCGGGGCACGCATTAGTTCACAGGCTCCAAGGATGGCAACAGATTCGGTTGTGCGTCTCCAATCAGGGAGCCACTGGACAATTCCGCCAGCTGCGAAATGTCTCCCACAAGATCAAGGTTATGACGAATGAACATTCGTCCTGGTTCACACGGAGAGGCCGGAGCTACCGGGAGCGAAAGAAGCATGTCAACCAGCATGGCTGGCAGGTTGCATCCGATCTGAGACGGAAAGTCAGTCCAAGCCGGAAACCGTGGGTTCATTTCGATTAGCTCGTGACCTTGTTTACCCTTGACAAATTCAAGCTCGAACGGGCCCCACCATTTCAGTTTCCTGATGATTTTTTCCACGCTCTCTTGGAGAGCCGGATCGGCAACAACGATTCCACCGAACGCTTTGCCGTTGCCGGTCAACATGATCTTGCGAATAGCACAGGAACCAAGCAGGCCGCCCCGCCCGTCACCAAGACCGACCACATCGTATTCGTCGCCACTGCCAAAAACTGCGGCCTGTGCGATCACAGGGCCACCCCACGCCGCCATAAGCGAATGAAACACATAGGCGACTTCAGCAGGCGATGTTACTCGTCCTGCGCCATATTGCTTGCCTTTCAGGAACAGAGGAAACCCGATTTCCTCACATGCCTTGTGGGCAGCCATTAGATCAGAGACGACAATCGTTCGTGGCACACGAACGCCGGCTGCTTTTCCGAGTTGGAATAGATTGGCTTTGCTACCCCGATCAAAGGATTTCTTGGTTAACAGGGGCGTTTTGATCCGGCGAGATTTGAACTCGTCGGACAGGTCGAGGTAGTTGGGAATCTCCGAATCTAAACACGGAATGACTATGTCGAGCGGGTAGATTTCGGAGATTTCATCCAAACGTTCTATAAGAGTATTGGGGCCTTTGTTTGGAAACGGCATCAAAAACGCCGCATCAACGCCATCATCCGATTTGCTGAAGAGTCCGCTCTCAAGCAGATCGTATGACAGACCGATTATTTGCGCGGACGGATACCGGCGACGAATGCTCCGAATAACTGCGGGACCGGGTTGTGGATTATCACCACGGTGCAAGCCACTGACAGCGATGCTTAGTTGCTTGGTCATCGTACCACCGATAGGTCATTCAAGAACAGTTCGATGTCCCGCGCAGCGATAGCTGGCGATATTTCGTAGCGCTGCGAATAGGAGGTGATGAGCGTTCCGAACGGGGTCTGTCGTTTGAGTTCGCAAATGACAAAGGCTGCACTTTCGCTAATGCGGTGAAATTTGCCCGAGCAAACATCGAACGCGAGACAGCCGTTGACGATCTTCAAATTTGAAAGATGAACGGCGCCGCCGTTCATCCCGTTCTTGCGTGTGCGATTGGCACTCATACGGCAGCAGCACCCTTACCCCAAGATCCACGGCTGGGCGCTGGATAGTAGTCGCCGTTGTTCCAAGCGACGAAAGTAACTTCAGCTTCGTCAGACAGAACGATCTGACTGACTGGCTGAGCCGAAATATCCGCCGCCATTGCTGTTCCCATCACTGAGAACAACCCCGCAGCGGCTGCACCAAGAATCGGTGCAGTTTTGCGGATCGCTTTTCTCTTCCTAGTTGACATTCCATACTTCCTTCTTCTCTACACGTCGGTCAGCAAGATCGAGCCGGGCTGGTCTGCGGCCGCGACGCCAGCGTGTAGTTCTGGTTCATCGGCGCGGCTGTCGCCGTCTCACTTGCCCCGAAACGGGACAAGACAGGGGCTCCGCCAAGGGTATAGCCAGAACCATGCCAGGACGGCCGCGTCTGATTTCTCTGCGCGGGAAGAGCGTGTTAAGATTAACGCGCCGGGGCTGATCGCGGGCCGCGAAAGGATCGCGCGGGGTTCCGATGGGTTCCGTGCACAACGTCACCGATCCGGAGTTTCCTCGCGTCGGATCGGATGACGTCCGTCACATCCCTCGCGACGATCGGCGGCCGCCACCATGTCGGCGCCGCGATCGAGGAGCTAAGACGATTGCCGAAGCACCACAATGAGATGAAGGTATCAAAATCATCTCATCTGCCGCGAACCAAAATCCCTGCATTAGTGAGGCATTCCTCGTCGGTAAATGGCCTTATCCTTTGGCCAAACTTCGAATTAAGCGGATCGATGAAGAGGTAATTCGCCAACAAGCACTGAACAACGGCGCCGCTATGCTCATCGTCGGATAACATCGCGTGATGCGGCTCGTCGTCGGGCGTGGCGAATGAAATTTGCTCGCGGCCAACTGTAACAGTGCCGCGAGCGAGGTTGATGCGCGATTTATATTTTGGGGAGTCCACGTAGTTGTAGAGATCAACAAGCGCCACGTGCCGACGCGCCCGAACCACAATGTCTATTCCGTCATTGACAGCAACTATAGCACTGGTCACGGCCTGCCGCTTGGCTGGATCAGGAAAGTGGGCAATAAAACCAGGAAACTGGCCGCGGTCTTGGAGGTTAGCAACGATCACGTTGACCGCTTCGGTGGTGCGTACTGTGTCTATCGCGATTGCTATACTGGACACGATTCTATCGATATAATCCTTCAAGGATTGCCCAGCGAGTACACCGTTGTAAATGTTGGCGTAGGTGTTGTTCCAGATCGCAAAATCATTGGCACCAACGTAAAGGACTACTGTATTAATCCTACCGGCAGCTACTTGTTGGGCGAGGCCGATGGCTTGGCCGGATTTGACAACATCTTCCGCGGTCGCGCCAGTAAGCGCCCAATTGTATTCGTACCCGCTGCGGCGCGTGCCGCTCCAACTGCCCCATGGGCCTATGTCAATGCCGCGATAGCGCTGCAGTTGTTCGACCCAGTTGAGGGTTGTCGAGGCATATTTGCCGCCTCGATTGTTTTCGTCGGCACGGTATTCATCCGAATTGCTATCGCCCATTATGCCCAAATGGACCGGCGCGCCAACCGACGAGCCGCCAAATGTGATGATTATCCAACAGAGCACAAATGGGGCTATGGAAAAGCGGTTGTATGACATTCGTTGGTACCGTGGATGGATCGTTTAAGCGCCGGCCAGAATAGCCTCTCTTCACTCTCGCCCGGTGTCCGCGCGAACCCTTGACCAAAAGATCACTATAACTGGCGGATAATTTCTCGCCCGGCGATTTTCGAGCATTGAGCCATCGGGGCTTCGGCGCGTAACATGACAACGGCAATCTTCGCCCCGATTCGGCAGGTTTAATTAAAGGACGCCCTTTCCGAGCTTTTTAACGAGGAACGCCCGTGCAATTCAAGTTCGCCATGTTGGAAATCCTCGCCAGACGGCCCGACGGGCGCGCCAGCATTACTGAGCTTTGGCGCGAATGGGAAGAAGCTGCCGAAGGCCGGGATACGACAGAACGTCTTTCAGAACTTGAGAACGTCGACCTGCTTCAATCCGGTCTAGTCGTCTGGCAGGACGATTGCTTGCACATCACCGACGCGGGCCGATCGGTCTTGCGCGCGCTCGAAGCTCTCAGCAAGCAGCCCACGGGCTCCCGCCGCCCCGATCAATTGCGATCCATGCAGGCGATTGATGATCTGCTCGGCACCGAGCTGCGCATGAAGATCTTCGATCTCGGCCTGCGAGCTCCTGACGAAACTTCCGGCCGCGAGCTGCTGGAAGATGAGATGAAGTTTGAGCACGCTGAACCAAGCTCGACCGCGGAAGCAGCTCCCGAGGCCGAGGCTGAAGCTGCAGATTCCGATCTTCCCGAACCAAGCCTAGACGATGTCGACCCCGATCACGCCGAACAAATTGCTGCTTCGCCCGCGATTCTGCCGATGGCGCCCGCCTCTCTCAGCCGGTCTGCAAGGATCCGTGCTCCTTTTCGCGGGGCGCGACCGATACCAAAGCCTCTGACAGCATTGGCATCCCATTTCGGGCGCTTCTCGCAGATTTTGCGCGGTCACCTCGCAGAAGGGTCAGCAAACATAAAAACCCACCGCGGGCCGGTCGGCACCAGCGGCGCGGTAGTGGCGGCTCTCAGCCTGGTCGCGTTGCTCATTGGCGCCGGGCTCTTTATGGGAATCAGTCAAATCAAATCCCTGAAATTAGAAGTCAGCGCGCTTGAACGACAGCTCGCGCCACTGAAGAAGCAGGGCGCCAACGCCAGCCAACCGGAAAAGAGAGGGGACGCCGAGCAGAAGAAACAGCCTCCCATTCCGAGCTCGGCAGAAACGGACAAAAACCCTTCGGAAAATCGTCCGACGCCAACCCGACTTGTCCTCTCGCCGGACGAAACGCGGCTGATCCGCGAGTACATCAAGCCGGCTCCGTTCGCCGGATCCGCAGCCCCACCGATCAATGTTGGGGATCTTATCACGATTGCGACCATTCCCCTGCCCTCGCCGCTGACAGATAAGATTCCCAAACTGCTTGGGGCCAAATTCACTATCCGCAATGGCGCTATCGTCATCGTTAAGCGGGACAGCCGTCAGGCGGACGCCGTGCTGGCACCGAATTAGCTCTTCGATCCAGCCCTGCGCCTAAACGTCGAATCAATAGCGCCGTTAAAAATGCGCGTTGAGGTGTCTCAATAGTCGGCAGGCCTCTTACCTGACTTTACGCGGGCACAGGCGCCAAGGTTCGCGTTGTCGCAAGACTGGCCGGGGAGATCGGCGTCTAGACCAATGCAGACTGCTATTATAAAATAAACGCTGAGAGCGCTTGAAGTACGTTGATTGATTTCGGCATGCCCGCTCTAGCCTTACAGGAATCTGGGCAAGATGCTGAGAGGATTTTTCATTACGATTTGTCTCGTTGCAGCCTCTCCCTCGGTTGCTCAACAGGTTCGAGTCATCACCGGCGACATTGAACATGTCTATGGTCCCGGTGGTGAGGTCCTCGATGACGCGAAGCTTCGCGCAAGAAACAGGCGTGCGGAACGCCAGATACAGGGGCAAGGGGCCAAGGCTGATCTCGATCAACAACAGTCTATTCAAACGCGGCCGTGTTCATGGAACGTGCAGAACTGGGGGAGCGAGAACAGTAGCCAGCAACCACCCCAGAGTTGGTGGAACGTCGAAAACAGTCGTCAGCAAACGCCCCAGAGTTGGTGGAGCGTTGACAATAACCGCTCGCAAGCGCCAAAGAGTGCGTGGGCCGGCCAACAACCACCGGACAGCCAGTGGGCCGCCTCCAATAATCGCCAACAGCTACCAAAGAGTCAGTGGGCCGATCCGAATAGTCGCCAACAGCCACCAACGAGCGCGTGGAGTCCTCGCTGAGCTTGTTGGCTTCGTATCCCGCTGAACGAATGACAGAAGCGCCTTGCATAAACCGGCGAGGTACGGTTCGACCTGGTCTCGCCTAGCTACGCGCTAAGATGTAGCGGGAAGCGCGTCCAACACCCCAGCTAGCCAGCGAAAGGCTCAAGAAAACACCGGACGTGGCGATTGCATCGCTTGCACGATGCAGGCGGCTATAACCTGTTAGATAGGCGAGGAATGCGCCAGGACAGGCAAAAAGCAGAAACATGGCAATTGCAGATCCAAGCCAATATATCGCGTCTCCGATGAGCTTAAGCTTTTTGGTCATCGAAACCTCATGATGCTTCCGGGGCTCAGGGTCTTTGTCCGCACATTTTAGGCATCACGCAAAACAGGTAGAGGGGGATGATCAAAACGCTACTGTGAAGGTGGGGCCGCCCCCCGCGCTGAAATCGGAGCGGCCCCTGCCAACTGCTTTCCAATTGCCCCGCCAAGTCCGATAGCAGGCCACAGTCGACGCGATAGACAAGACACAAAAGCCGAATGGCCGCAGTGATATTCATCACAAAATTGGATCAGGCCCCGTCATTTATTGGAACAAACCGAGCCGGCGGGAGGGGCATCATTGAAAGGATTCTTTGACCCGCTCCCCACCGCGGAATGGCTGCGGTTCTCGACTTTGACCCATTGCTTGAGCGTCCGGCCTAATAGCGCTGGTCGCGGCGCTTAAAATAGGAACCAATCAAAGGAATTCCTAATGATGACGCGGGTTAATCAAGACGGAGCGAGTTCTGGCTGTTTTGATTGCGACTTCCCTGGTTTTGGCATCATCGTCATTTGCCCAACAAGTTCGGGTGATCAGCGGCAACATTGAGCACGTCTATGGTCCCGGCGGCGAGCTCCTCGACGGTGCCGATTTGCAAGCACGAAACCAGCGCGCCTGGGAGCACATGCAGGCTGGAAAACAGCTCGCGATTGAGAGGCAGCAAGTCGAGCCGAGAGTGAGCGTCTCAAGCTTCAGCAAGCGGCGATCGCCTCGGGAATGGCTCCGGATTGGAACGGAATGGCACCGAGCTGGGACAGAACGGACGGCGGCTGGTCTATCGGGTCCAACCGGCGCATATCGCCGAGGATAGGCAACTCGCGGAGGATCGGCGTTTCCCCGAGAATTGGCATCTCGCGGAGATAGGTCCGCGATCATCAATCGAAGCGGACCTAGAGATCCCGCAACTTGCGAAAATTCACGCCAAGTCGCTCTTGCCGGCGCCACATGATTTGGCAGAAGACCGGCGCGCGATCGGGTATCATCAGTGTGAAGAAGTTTGGGACGTGGCTCGCGCCCGAAAAGGCTAAACCCGCGCCCGCATCTGACAGGTCTATAATCTTGCAAGGTAGGGCGCTCTCCCGCAGCTCAACCTTGCCGCGTTTTAGAACCCGCTTCCGTGCCGCAACTCGTCTTTCCATGACCCGGTCTTAGCAGCGAGATCTGAGCAACTTGCTACGAATTTTCTCCGATCCGGCGCCTCCCTGTTGACACTCTGTTAACCTTGCGCTGCTGGTACCGCGAGGTCCTCGACCAAGTTCCTGCGATAGCCGAGCCGATACATCCAATCGTGGCAGGCCGACGCAATAAGTGTTCAAAGGGGGCCTCTCCAATAAACGGTCTAGCGGCTGGCACTGCGCTGGTTCACGGGAATGCAGCGCGTTGAAATCGGAGACACCATCCACGCCTAGCACGACAGCCTCGCCGTCGAGCACCGGCAATCAAACCCTAGTGGGTGCTGTCGCGGCAAAGCTTTTAATGCTTTTCTTTCTCGCTCAAGTGTCTCGCGCTGTTGGCGCGCCCGCGCTCGCCCAAGTACTTAGCCCGGCGCTGCTCAGAAATGCGATCGCGCCATCTGTAGCCGATCAAAATTCCTAAAGGCAAACCCAAAACAATGCCGATGATTGTATCCAAGTTTATCATTAGCCCAATTGCCCCCAGAACCCATACGCAGCGAATATAGCTGCGACCAGTGCAGCGGCAGCAGCGGATGCGTTGATCCAATTCGTGCGCAGAAGTTCGCCGACAATATTGTCGTGTTGCGATTATGGATGCCCAGAACCAAAGGGTAGCGGCAACAAGCGCAGGAACTCAGAGCCGTGCTGAGCCACAAACGTGTTGTGGCTTCTTGATCAACTCCAACACGGGTCGAAGGTTTCAACGTCGAACATCAATAACCCTCGTGAGCGCGTCCGGCCTGTCCCAATGAAAATCCGGCCTGATATCGGCGCCGCGATCCGGCTGCGCGTCGCGCCTTGAAGCATTCCCCGCGGCAGTCCGCAACATGCCCTACACCGATGCGCAGCTGGTGATCGCATTGCTCCTTGCGGTTCTTGGCCGGTTAGGATGCAGACAACATCCCCGATGATCGCAGGATTTTAGTGCGTCGATTGGCGGTCGCCCTGTAATTCAGTGATCAGTATCTTGCGGCAACCGGTGCGCCCCATGCCCCCCAGTTCCACAGGTAGTTGAACCCAACTTTGATCACCTGCACATTGCGATTGTTGGAGGTGAACGTATCCCCAGCAAGGAGCGGGGCCGTGGCCGGAATGACGAAGGTTCGGTTTCCCAACCCGAGAAAGTCGTATTCGAGCTTCACGGTCCAATGGTTCGTGAGCGCATATTCGAAGCCTGCGCCCACCAGCCAGCCGCCGGCGCTATTGTTACAGGTGACGTTGGCGAAGGTACCGCAGGTGACCGACACGCCTGTCGTCAGGTTGGTGGCGGTGAAATCGTTGTTGCCAACCCAGCCGCCGCCGACCTTGCCATAAACCATCCAGTGATCGATCGCATAGCCGAAGCGGGCTGCCACTGTCGTGATCCAGCGATTGTTGCTGCTGACCAAAATGTTCCCAGCGGGAGTGATGACGCCGGTGCCATTGTTGTTGCCAGCCCAGTCGAAATCCCATTCGCCGCCGATGACGAAGCTGCCGATCTGGTAATTGCCGCCAAGCTGACCGCCGCCGATGAATACACCATTGTTGACGTTGTTGAAGTTGGTCAGGAAGAGACTGTCCGTCCATTCATTCTTGGCCCACGCACCGCCAATATTGCCGCCGACATAAAATCCGGTCCAACTGAAGATGGGGACCGGTAGCGGCGGCGGTGGATACGCGAGATCAGCCGAATGCGCAGTCAACGGACTAAGCAGCATTGCGGCACTCGCCAGATATTTGAGAAGCCGTTTCATGTGATCCACCTCGATTAAAAAAATGCCCTATTTTTTGCGACGCCTCGCGGCACATTAAACCGCAAAAATTTGATCTTCTTTGAGATACGGCCGTTAATGGAAAAAAAACTGGCAATGTTGCAACAGCGCAACAATTCGCTGGCCTAATCGTCAGAAGTATAGAACCAGCGTTTCGGGTCAAGAGCCCGTCTTTTCGACAAGGCTGCTCAATGTCTGCTGTCACCGAGAGCGTACATTAGACGCACTTGCGTCCATCACCGTTCTGGCGTCCTGCTTTCAGCGCACCGAACGGCCCCCCCTATGAGCCGCAGTCATGATCATTATTTAGAGAACCTCCGCCACAAGTCGCAAAGGTTGGCTCAAGGACTACAGGATCTGAAGTCCCTTCGCGATCAAGTTCGAAGGCTGGAAGCGAGCGAACAAGGTGAGCGACACCAGCTTTTGGCGGCGCCGCTCACTAGACGCATCCGAGTGGAGCTGACATCACCGGAAACGATAACCTAGCCATTTACTTGTTCTCCCGCTGGAGCCCGCCGCGAATGGCGGGTTTTATTTTTTGCCGACCAATAACCCCTCATCGGCGCGCCCGGCTTGTCCCAATCAAAAATCCGGCCTGATGTCCGCTCCGCGCTTGCCGCAAGCTGTGCAGACGAAACGGGCTCAAGGTCCGAGAGCCTGATGTGATCCGGCCAGAGATCGGCGCTAGCGGTGACGTAGTGGCTGCATCTGTAGTCTCAGCAATAGGACACCGCGAACGCCGAGGGGCGGAAGCTGCAGCTGCAAACTAGCCGTCGGTGCGGATACTCGGAGCCGAGGGCCGCGCCCTGCGCAATGTAATGGGTGAGCCGTCAGACTCGAAACGCAACTCGTATTGCTTGCCGTTCTTGTCGGTTGCCGAACAGGTGATGCTGGAAACCTGCCCCATCGCGAGGTTCCCGATCTGCCTGCACATTCCAGACGATAATTCGATGATCGGTACCGGCAAGCCATCGACCTTCGGCCTGTGCTTGGAATTCAAGAGCATCCGGTCGACCGGCAATTCGTACAAATTTTGATCGGTACGCCGGCCACTCGCCCCGGAGAAAGAGATAATGTGGTGGTGGTCGGCGGGGTCGTCGAGCGCAATGGTGAAATAGGCCCGGCCGTGGGTGCTGTGAGCCCAAGCAACGGTCCTGCACGCGAAAACGCGGCCGGCAACGTTGAGGATGCTGCACTTGCCCGACATCAGTGCGAGCAAATCGGTGTCCGCCTCTGGCGGCCGGACCTCGTTCGCAATTTCCTCGGCAAAGGATGCGGTGGTGATCAGAAGCAAGACAGCGGCAAAGATTCGCCAGTGGAAGCGCATCGTCACGTTCGATCGATAGGAAATCAAGTTAAGCAACTGAGGGGAAATCCAATTACAAACTCGAAACCGGCGCCGTTTTGCCAGCCTCGTTAGGCCCATCTGCACTGAAATGAGGCTTAGTCGCAAGACGAAGAGAAATGGGGACCTGTGAATAATCAGGATTAATCGTAAACGCGAAGCCGCAAGCCTACACGAGCCCGGCTCGATTAGGCTTCCGGGGTTAAGGTTATTTGCGGATCGATCGCCTGTTTGCTCGCGCGGATAGCGTCGCGCCCCCTCGCCCATCTGGAATGGCCGTGGCTCCGCTCGTCCTTGCCGTCATCGTAGCCAGCGTCGATTGGGCATGGCCGTTTCGGCCTGAGCGAAATGGCTTGTACCAGGCTGCAAATGTCGGATGACTGGCAAAGCGCCAGAGGCCCGTCTCGGTTCCACTCGGAAGAGCCTTCAGGCGATGTGGAAATCGCTCGTGTGCAGCTGCGCCTTGACAACGCCGTCCAAGGTAACGGTGTCGTGGCCATCGACCGCAATGACCGTGTTTCCGTGACCGTCATCGTGGGTGGCGTTCAAGATCTCCTGGGCGGTCGCAAAGAGCGAACTCCTGAACTGGAGTATGTCGGTCAATGGATGGAAATCTGTCACTGTGGTGTTGCCGACGCCGGCGAAGTTGAACACGAAGGTGTCGCTCGCCGCCAAACCGGTCAGTGTCTGATTCGGCGCACTCGCGACGACCGTGTCGTTCGTCGACGGACCCGGATCGTTCATGATGACAGCGCTTACGGCCCCGCCATTTTTCGCCGGCGGATCGGTAACAAGAGTTCCGCCATTACCGTCGCTCTGGACGTTGAAATTGGCCGTCGTGTAATTGCCGGCAAAGTTGAGGGTGTCGACGGTGGTCGAGCCTTCAGAGATCGTGAGCGAACCGCCCGTGCCGGCGCGGTTTTCGGTGTAGACCCACTGCATTGCTGAATCGAAGGCGAGGCCTTTCAGATCGATGGCGTCCGACGTCGCGCTGGTTCCGGTAAAGCCGGATATTTGACCGGTGAATCCGGCCGGATTGTCCAGCACCAGCGTGCCGGAAATGGTGGAGTCGTTGACGAACAGCACGGTGTCGGTGCTCGCGCTCGAAAGCTCCAGGCTGCCTCCGCTGTAGATCGCGAGGGGATCCGTGAATTGGGTGCCGAGGTGGCCGTCGCTCGAAAACGTGAAGCTGTGCGAGGTGTAATCGCCCGCCAGCTTGATCATGGCCATCGTGCCGTTTTCGCTCACGGTGATGACCGTTTGCGTCGGGTTCATGGAGAGGCTGATGGACTCCGCTCCCACGGTGGCCGAGAGATGGGAACTGTCGAGTGTGATTGGCGAGCCCGAATACGCCAGACCCTTCAGATCGATGATATCGCTGCTGGTGATAAGGTTGCCGGTGCCGGACCCAGTGATTGTTGCGTGAAAATCCTTGGGATCATCGAGAATCAACGTGCCGATCGCGCCTTGGCCAATATCGAACAACACCTTCACGTTTGACGCAACGGAACCACCGATTTCCATGCTCGTGTTGTTGGTAAGTTCAAGGGTAGAGTTACCGTTATCGGTCCCTGTGACATTGCCGTGGAGGATGACCGTATGGCTCGACGAAGCCTCGATCAGTCCTTGCGGGCCGATGTTGATATTGTCAAGACTTGGGGGGCTCCCAGAGCCTGTAACCGTTCCGAAGCCTATCAACGTGCCGAAAACATTGACGGTGTGGTCCGTCAAAGTGTCGCCATTGATATGCAACGTGTCGCCGGCTGCAATCGTCAGAACGGAATCGACGGAGACCGCGATATCCACGCTCGAGGTAGCCGAGACCCCATCTTCCGAAGAGGTTACGACCACGTGCAGGACGGTCTGGTCCTCCTCATCGGCGAGGAACTTCAGCCCGCTGAGCTGAGCCAGGGTAAGCGTGTAACTGCCATCGGCATTGGCCTGATAGGCTTGGCCTTGCGCATTGGTTAGCTTGGCATCGCTCGGCACGCCGGTAATCTTGATGGAGATTTGATCGTCGGCATCAACCGGGGTCACGACGATGGTGAGGGGGATAAACGTGTCACTGTCGCCGCTTACGCTGGTAATTGTGCCGGCAAGGCTCGCGGGCTCGGCGACGGGGTTCACCGTCAGCGTCGCCGAGGTCGTGCCTGCGATCGAGGTGGAGCTGCCGTCAGAGGCCACCGCCGACACGCCGATATGCACCGTACCATCAAATTCGGTGGGCGGCGTAATCGTCAGTCCAGTCAGCTGCGATGCGTTGGTCACCGTCAGCTGGAATTTGCCGCCG
>Ga0210386_10000880_pt1 | contig 27485 bp, 30 predicted proteins | sample IncBWH32OmetaG_FD_160091 | JGI IMG/M metagenome (GOLD analysis project Ga0210386, IMG submission 160091) | Forest soil microbial communities from Barre Woods Harvard Forest LTER site, Petersham, Massachusetts, United States - Inc-BW-H-32-O ...
CGCGCGGGCGCGATCTTCGATGCGCTTTCAGCCCATGGCGTGACCCATCTCTGCGGCGCGCCGATCGTGATGTCCACCCTGATCAATGCCTCGGCGGAGGAGCGCAAGAGTTTCCCGCAGAAAGTGCGTTTCATGGCCGCGGCCGCACCGCCGCCGGAAGCCGTGCTGGCGGCAATGGCGGAGGCGGGCTTTGAAGTGGTGCATGTCTATGGCCTGACCGAAGTCTATGGCCCCGCCGTGGTCAATGAATGGCATCAGGAATGGGACCGGCTGGATGCGGGCGGACGCGCCGCCAAGAAGGCGCGCCAGGGCGTGCGCTACGCGCCGCTCGAGGCGTTGGCGGTGCTGGATCCCAAGACGCTCAAGCCCGTGCCGGCCGACGGCAAGACCATCGGCGAGGTGATGTTTCGCGGCAATATCGTGATGCGCGGCTATTTGAACAATCCCAAGGCCACCAGGGAAGCGTTGAAGGGCGGCTGGTTTCATTCCGGCGATCTGGGGGTGATGTATCCGGACGGCTATATCCAGCTCAAGGACCGCAGCAAGGACATCATCATCTCGGGCGGCGAGAACATATCCTCGATCGAAGTGGAAGACGCCATCGCGCGTCATCCCGGCGTGCTGTTCGTGGCGGTGGTGGCAAGGCCGGATGCCAAATGGGGCGAGCATCCTTGCGCCTTTGTGGAATTGCGCGCCGGCGCCGCCGTCACCGAAGAGGACATCATCCGCTTCGCCCGCACACGGCTCGCCAAATTCAAGCTGCCACGCACGGTGGTGTTTTCCGAACTGCCCAAGACCTCGACAGGCAAGATTCAGAAATTCGTTCTGCGCGAAAGGGCGAAGGCTTTGTAATCAATTCCCCGCGGGCGGCGCGGCTTCATTTGTTGACGCTCCGGCTTTTGCCTACGCGTCGGCGCCGCCACACGGGGAAGAGGGAGGCTCAGTTAACGACTGCTCTCAGCCGCTCGAGCTCGTCCTTAATTCGAAGTTTCTGCTTTTTCAGTGCGGCGACCCGCATTTCGTCCCAATCGGGATTGGCCATCTCGGCCTCGATAATGTCCTGGATTTTTCTGTGCTGGTTGGACAGGTGAAGGATATGTCCCTGCAGCGCCATGCATGCACCTCATCGTTGGACTTCGGTTCGGCTGGCGCGGGTGCTTCGAAGGACCTCGCGCCTGGCAAAAAAGTGAAGCACCAAACCCCGTCCCTGTCATCCCCCAAAAGGTATAGGAACCGAAACTCTTTGCCCTTGACTTAAGAAGTGCTAACGGGGGGTCATGAAAGGCGACGGGAACCCGAAAAGCAAAGCGGAACGGCTGGTTATCGGCCTGTCAGGCGCCTCCGGCGTGGCCATTGGAATCCGCGCGCTGGAAGCCCTGAGCGAGTTGGGGATAGAATCGCATCTGGTGATGACCAAGCCAGCGGAAATGACCATTGGCTATGAAACCACGCTCTCCCCCCGTCAGGTCGCTGCAAAGGCTGATTACAGCTATGCGATCCATGACATCGCGGCGCCGATCGCCAGCGGCAGCTTCAAGACCAAGGGGATGCTGGTCGCGCCCTGTTCGGTGCGGACCATGAGCGAGATTGCCACCGGGGTCACAACCAGCCTTCTGACGCGGGCCGCGGACGTGATGCTGAAGGAGCGCCGCCCGCTGGTGTTGATGGTGCGCGAGGCCCCGCTCCATCTGGGCCACTTGCGCAGCATGACAGCGCTGGCTGAAATGGGCGCCATCCTCCTGCCGCCGGTGCCGGCCTTTTATGCCGAGCCGCACAGCCTGGGAGAGATGGTGGACCAGATGGTGGGCCGGGCGCTGGACCTGTTCGGTTATGATTGGCCCGACGTGAAGCGCTGGGGTGAAGAGTTGACGAAGGGTCGCCGCAAGCCCTCTTCCCCCAGCGCGCGAAGCGCAGCGACGGGGGAGGTGCCCGTAGCATCGCTTGCGATGCGTAGGGTGAGGTTGGCGGCCAAGCCGACCGAACGCCAAGCGCCGAAAGGCGCGAAGGCCGGGTCGGAGGGGGCCAAAAGCCGGCGGAAGAAGAAGCAATGACCGGTGTTGTCGGACCAGATGAAGTTGCGGCCCGCGCCAAGCTCGCCCAGCTGACGCAGGAACACCGCGACCTGGACGCGGCGATCGAGGCGCTGTCGCAAGCCGCCAATCCCGACCTGTTGCAACTGTCGCGGCTGAAGAAGCACAAGCTTCAGCTCAAGGACGAGATCACCGAGATCAATAACAGGCTGCTGCCGGATATTATTGCCTGATATCCCCCTCACCCGCGGACGCTTCGCGTCCTTGCCCTCTCCCCCGTCGGGGGAGAGGGAAGAGCGCGCGCAGCGCGCGAGGGTGAGGGGGCCCGTTGTTTAAACCGGCGCCAACTCGCCCAGCTTCTTGCGAATAGCATCCAGCGCCACATGCGGATTGCCGTTATCCGGCCCGCCCGCCTGCGCCATGTCGGGTCGTCCGCCGCCGCCTTTGCCGCCCAGGGCCTCCGCCGCAACCCGCACCAAATCCACGGCATTGATGCGTGAAGTCAGGTCGTCCGTGACACCGGCCACAATGGAAGCCTTACCGTCGGCCGCGGTCACAAAGGCAACGACGCCGGACCCAATGCGCTTCTTCGCCTCATCGGCCAAGCTTTTGAGGTCTTTCGGTGCCACGCCTTCAACCAAGCGCAAGTCTGTATCGACTCCACCGACAATAGCGCGGGGTGCGCCAGAAACGCCGATATCCAACGAAACATTGCCGCCGCCCAGCGCCAGCTGCTTCTTGGCTTCGGCCAGCTCGCGCTCCAGCTTGCGGCGCTCTTCGGAGAGAAGCGCCACGCGGCCCGCCAGTTCGCCGATCGGGGTCTTGATGGCATAGGCCGCTTCGCGCGCGATTTCCGCCTGGCCGGTCAGATAGCGGCGGGCATGCTCGCTGGTCAGTGCCTCGATGCGGCGCACACCTGCCGCCACGGCAGTTTCCGCCACGATGGTGAAAAGCCCGATATCGCCCAGGCGATGGACATGGGTGCCGCCGCACAATTCCACGGAATAGGCTTTCTCGGCGCCGAGATCGGTGCCCATCGAGAGCACCCGGACCTCATCGCCATATTTTTCGCCGAACAGCGCTTCCGCGCCCGCGGCAATCGCCTGGCTGGTGGGCATCAATCTTGTGGTGGTGTCGGAATTCTGGCGGATCACTTCATTGACCTGGGCCTCGATCTTTTCCAGCTCCTCCGCCGTCATCGGCTTGGGATGGGAAAAATCGAACCTGAGCCGCTCGGCCGTCACCAGCGAACCCTTCTGGCTGACATGGGACCCCAGCACACGCTTCAACGCGGCATGCAGCAGGTGGGTGGCGCTGTGATTGGCGCGGGTGGCACGGCGGCGCTCCGGATCCACTTTCAGGTCCACCGCGTCGCCCGGCAGGAAGCTGCCTTCGGTGACGCGCACGCTATGGACCAGCAACGCCCCCAGCCATTTCTGGGTATCCGTGACCTGGCCCTTGGCCTTGGTGGAATGGATATGGCCGGTGTCGCCCGCCTGGCCGCCGGATTCGCCATAGAAGGGCGTCTGGTTGGTGACGATCTCCACCGCCTCGCCGGCCTGGGCCGCCATCACCCGCCCGCCATCCTTGAAGATGGCCAGTATCTGGCCTTCGGCTTCCTCGGTGTCATAGCCCAGGAATTCCGTGCGGCCGACTTCGTCCAGCACCGCGAACCAGTGTGCCTCGCTGACCGCCTCGCCGGAGCCGGCCCAGGACGCCCGCGCCTCGGCCTTCTGCTTCTGCATCGCGGCCGCAAAACCGTCGGTATCCACGCTGATGCCGCGGGCGCGCAGCGATTCCTCGGTAAGGTCGAGCGGAAAGCCGTAGGTGTCGTAAAGCTTGAACGCGATTTCGCCTTGAAGCCGGTCGCCTTTCTTCAGGCCCGCGCTGGCTTCGTCCAGAAGCTTGAGGCCGCGCGCCAGAGTTTCGCGAAAGCGGATTTCTTCCAGCTTGAGCGTTTCGGCGATCAAGGCTTCGTTGCGCTGCAGCTCCGGATAGGCCGAGCCCATCTCCGCCACCAGCGCCGGCACCAGCCGGTGCATCAGCGGGTCCTTGGTGCCCAAAAGATGCGCATGGCGCATGCCGCGGCGCATGATCCGGCGCAGCACATAGCCGCGGCCTTCATTGGACGGCAGCACGCCGTCGGCGATCAGAAAGGAGGTGGCGCGCAGATGATCGGCGATGATGCGGTGGCTGAAGGTGGCTTCGCCCTGGCTTGCCACATTGCTGGCCGATTCCGAGGCCGCGATCAGGTGGCGGAACAGGTCCACGTCGTAATTGTTGGTGACGCCCTGCAGGATGGCGGCAATCCGCTCCAGCCCCATGCCGGTGTCGATGGAGGGCTTGGGCAAGTCGAGGCGGGTGTTTTCGTCCACCTGCTCGAACTGCATGAAGACCAGGTTCCAGAATTCCAGGAATCGGTCGCCGTCTTCGTCAGGCGAGCCGGGCGGGCCGCCCGCGACCGACGGCCCCTGGTCGTAGAAGATTTCCGAACAATAGCCGCAAGGGCCGGTGGGACCCATGGCCCAGAGATTGGAATGGTGGCCGATGATCCTGTCATCGGAGAGTCCGGCGATTTTCTTCCAGAGCTGACGCGCCTGGTCGTCGGTGTTGTAGACGGTGACCAGGAGCCGATCCTTCGGCAGGCCGACCACCCGGGTGACGAAATCCCAGGCGAAGGTGATGGCCTCGTCCTTGAAGTAGTCGCCGAAGGAGAAATTGCCCAGCATCTCGAAGAAAGTGTGATGGCGGGCGGTGTAGCCGACATTGTCCAGGTCATTGTGCTTGCCGCCGGCACGCACGCATTTCTGCACCGTGGTGGCGCGGCTATAGGGCCGTTTCTCGGCCCCGGTAAATAGGTTCTTGAACTGGACCATGCCCGCATTGGTGAACAGCAGGGTGGGGTCGTTGCGCGGCACCAACGGCGAGGACGGCACCACGGTGTGGCCGCGTTCGGCGAAAAATTCCAGGAACCCGGAGCGGACGTCGGAGAGGCTTTTCATGGGGTCAGGTTGTAACGGCTCTAAAAAGGGCTGTCACGCCTAGCTTTCCTTATGAGCGAAGCGAATTAGGAAAGCTGGCGCCCGACGAGCAAAGCGAGGAGCGACTTTGGCTTTTCGCACGGCTGCGCCCCGGAAAACCTGTTCTGGATGGCCGGCTCTAAGGCCGGCCATGGAAAAACAGAGGGCGCCGCCCATTCACAAGCGACGCCCTCTGCCGAGGAGTCGTGCCGGGCTGCGAACCCCGAAACGACGTGCATATGGGCTTGGGCGTAGGCGCGGCCCATAGCGTCAGCGTATGGGCGAGCCCACCTACAAAGCCGTGGCCCTATTCTTCGTCCGCTTCGCCCTTTTCGGAGGCATCCAGCACCAGATTCTGGCCGATCTGGCCGGCATTGGCGCGGATGGCATGTTCGATCTTGGCGGCGATGTCGGTGTTCTCGGCCAGGAAGGTCTTGGCGGCCTCGCGGCCCTGGCCGATGCGTGAACCGTCGAAGGAATACCAGGAGCCCGACTTTTCAACGATGCCGGCCTTGACCCCTAAATCAACAAGCTCGCCGGTCTTGGACACGCCCTGGCCGTACATGATGTCGAACTCGACCTGCTTGAAGGGCGGAGCCACCTTGTTCTTGACCACCTTCACGCGGGTCTGGTTGCCCACCACTTCGTCGCGGTCCTTGATGGCGCCGATGCGGCGGATGTCGAGCCGGACCGAGGCATAGAATTTCAGGGCATTGCCGCCGGTGGTGGTTTCGGGATTACCGAACATGACGCCGATCTTCATGCGGATCTGGTTGATGAAGAGCACGATGGTGTTGGACTTGGAGATCGAGCCGGTGAGCTTGCGCAGAGCCTGGCTCATCAGCCGCGCCTGCAGGCCCGGCAGCTGATCGCCCATTTCGCCTTCCAGTTCCGCCTTGGGCGTCAGGGCCGCGACCGAGTCCACCACCACGATGTCCACGCCACCGGAGCGCACCAGCGTGTCGGTGATCTCCAGCGCCTGCTCGCCCGTGTCGGGCTGGGAGATCAGCATCTCGTCAATGTCCACGCCCAGCTTCTTGGCATAGACCGGATCGAGCGCATGTTCGGCGTCGACATAAGCGGCGGTACCGCCCTTCTTCTGGACTTCCGCCACCACATGCAGCGCCAAGGTCGTCTTGCCCGAGGATTCCGGACCATAGATTTCGACGACGCGGCCGCGCGGCAGCCCGCCGACACCCAACGCGATGTCCAGGCCCAGCGAGCCGGTGGAAACCGCGTCGGTCGCCAACCCCAGGTCCCGGCTGCCCAGCTTCATCACCGAGCCTTTGCCGAACGCCCGGTCGATCTGGCTGAGCGCTGCCTCAAGGGCCCGCTTGCGATCGCTATTCTGTTCCTTGCCCACTACCCGCAAAGCCGCCTGTGACATGCCTAACTCCCTCGGTTATTCCACAGCGCCCGCCGATCCCCAAGCGAATCCGGCGTCGATGTGAGAAGAACAAGGTACACGGTTTGTTCTCATTGGCAAGACACTGAGTAACGTATTGATACTAAATACTTATACAAGATGTTGTTCCACAGGCGTTCACGACCTCAAGAGGGGCGCGATTGATAGTTGAGTAAGCAGAATCGGGCCGAATCACCCGGATGGGTCCGGCGTTGAGAAATTGCCCGCTATGGTTGTGGTGGTGGGCTTACCATTAAAGAAAGAGCCCGAAGGCCAGCCCCAGCCTCCGGGCTCATTGGTAACTGCCCCTGGCCTAGGGTTTGGCGGGGCTTGGGGCGGCAGCATCTTGGCGCCGATTGCCTTAAGGGGTCGCTAAGCGGCTAGGGGACAGGCCGCGATCGAGGTCACGCCCCAGATGACTGAGGCTGACTGCTTTCGTCCATAAAGACTTCGCAAAGTGGATCTGAGTTCGCCGTGCCAAAAACCAAAAACGACTGAGCAAAAAGGCCGCCCAGCTTAAGGCATTCCAAAAGACCGCGCGCAAACTCGAATGCGATGAATCCGAAAAGACGTTCGACAAGATGCTGCGGTAGATCGGAAGCGCGAAGGCGAAGCCAAAGGCTGACTAGCGCTACGTCGGGCTGCGCCTTCCAGTGCCACGACATGCCGAGCAAGGAATTTTCCCCCTTCCAGCACAGGTCGGACATTCTTTCTTTCGGTTGGATGACGTGCCGCTGCCTAGACAGGCATGACAAGGCAGAATCTTGACGCCTTTGCAGTGCAGGCATGTCGCAAACGCCATCGTTCGGCACTCCTGAATATCACGAAGACGATGCCCCAAATGAAAAGGGCCCGGAAGTCTCTCGGCTCCCGGGCCCTCTCATATGACACGCACCCAAATGGGGTCTCATCTGGTAGGCGTCCAATGTTTACGGGTGTTTCATTACCAACCCACTAATGACGGAAAGTCACTCCTAACTGGCCGAAATACTGGGGTTATTTGCGAAGTACATATTCGCCCAAGGCACGATCTCAGCTTGAATTTTTGGGCCGGCGCGGTTGGCGGCGCGCCAGGCCGTTCCCATTAAGGAACCAGTAGTGGTGCCTAAGCCAATATCACGCCCCTGACCGGCCAGACCGGGAGGGCATCATTGATCCTGGGACCCGGAGGAAACCCTAGACTCCGGGTCCTTGATCCTGAGGCTTTTGCAGGTCGTCGAGTGAAGGAGATGCCGCCATGAGTTCATTGTTCAAGCGCTTTACGGCCAGCAATGGCGGTGCGACAGCAATTGAATACGCCATGATCGCGTCGCTGATCGCGTTGCTGATCATAACGTCCGTGACCACGCTCGGCACGACGCTGAGCAGCTTCTTCATGACCGTTTCGGCCAGCGTCCGATAACCGCGACCTGGCCGAATCGAGTACGCAAAAAAAGACCCGGAGGCGAACCGCTGATCCGGGTCAGGAGATGGGCATTTCAGAGCAAAGCCCAGACGGAGCTTGAACTTCGGTGCCAATAACACCGGCAACCGGAAAATGCTTCCAAAGGACTCCTCGACTTTTGCGAGTGCTGTCACAAACTTGTCGCATGGAAGGTACGGTGGGGCCGGTCTAGCGTCCCGCCCATGACCAAATCCGACTTTTTCCTGGGTCCCGACCGCGACCTGGCCAAAGACGAAATCGAAGCCCTGCTGCATGTCAAAGCCGGCGTGCGCGTACCCGATTGGGCCTACACCAAATTGCAGGTGGCCGATCTCATAGAGATGGGCATTTACGGCTGGAAGCTCACCAAGGCGGGCGACTTCAGGCTGGCCGCGGGACGGTGAATTCTTCCGGACGGCAACGCGCGCGGATGGATTGACGATTTTGCAATGCAACATTACCCTTTCGTCAGGTTCGATTCTGATGGGCGGGCCGGATGGCGAGTTATCTGCTCTACATCGTGACGGGCGCTGTTCTGGCGCTGATGGCGGCGCGCCATCTCCTGGCCCTGAGGCGCGCGCTCCCCAAAGCTCGCGAGAGCACCGAGCGGCCAAGCCTACTTCATGCGATGGAAGGCAAGGGCCTGCAGTGGGCCGAGACCGCGCTCTGCGGCGCGATCTTCCTGTTCGGCCTTTGGATGGTTCTCACGGCGGGCCTTCTGCTCATTGCAAGCCTGCTGCATTCCTTCTGACGCCAGCCTTGAAACCGGCGGCAAGGCCGGCGGGGGGCTTTGCATTTCTGCTTGTTCAGTCCGGGAACCTGCCGCCAGAGCAAGTTGGGGCCAGATTGAACCAGCTGCGTTGCGTTGCGGTGAGGCGATCCGCCAGGAGCCGCGCGAAGGGCGTATCGGCAATACGGTCGAGCGCGGCGACGCCGCGGGCGCCCGCCCCAACGCAACCCGAAGGGCCGGGGTCTTTTGGGTCGTGGGTTCGTCGCAAGGCTTGCCCGTATTCCCGATACGAGCCGCGCCTTGCTCCTGCCCACGCCCCAAAATACCTCCGGCGCAGTGATTCAATCTGGCCCCAACTTGCTCTAGCCTCCCGCGCGCCAAAGAAAAAGACCAGGGGAGCGTTATGAAATCCTTCGCCGCCGCGCTTGTGGGCGCCGGCCTTCTGATCGCGCTGCCGGCGCAAGCCAAGATCGACAAGGCGTCCTGGGGCGAGACCGCCGATCACCAGAAGGTGGACATCTACACCCTGACCAATGCCCATGGCCTGAGCGCGCGCATCACCAACTATGGGGCCTATCTGGTCAGCCTGAATGTTCCCGACCGTGGCGGCAAACTGGCCGATGTGGTGCTGGGCTATGACACGCTCGATGGCTACAAGACCGGCACCACCTATGGCGCGGTGATCGGCCGCTTCGCCAACCGCATCGGCGGCGCCCAGTTCACGCTCGATGGCAAGACCTATCACCTGAAGGCCAATGCCGGCCCCAACAACATCCATGGCGGCCCCATCGGTTTTTCCTATCATGTCTATAGCGCGACCCCGCTGGACGGCCCGTCGCCATCCCTGATCCTGCACATGGTCAGCGCGGACGGCGACCAGGGCTTTCCCGGCAATCTGGATTTCACCGTGATCTATACGCTCACGGCCAACAATGCGCTCAGCATCGAATACCGCGCCACCACCGACAAGCCGACGGTGCTCAATCCCACCAATCATTCCTATTTCAACCTCAAGGGCGCTGGAAATGGCGACGTGCTGAACCACCGCCTGCAGGTCTTCTCCGATGCGGTGACGCCCACCGACGCCAATCACATGGCAACGGGCGAAGTGATGAAGGTCGCAGGCACCGGTTTTGACTTCACCAAGCCGAAGGCCATCGGCAAGGACATCAACGGGCCGGATCCGGCGATCGTGGCCACGCCCGGCTATGACATCAATTTCATCGTGCGCGGGCCCATGGGAAAATTGCGCCCCGCCGCCCATGTGGTCGAGCCCACATCCGGCCGGGTGATGGACGTGTGGACCACCCAGCCGGGCATCCAGCTCTACCTGCCCAACAATGAGAAGCCGATGGCCGGCAAGGGCGGCGCGCAATATATCAAGCGCGGCGCCTTCTGCCTGGAGACCCAGCATTTCGCCAACGCGCCCAACATTCCCGCTTTCCCGACCACCGAGCTGAAGCCGGGACAGATTTTCTATCAGAAGACGGAATTCCGCTTCTCGACGGCGAAATAGCCAAAGAGAAAGGGCGCTGCACAGGCAGCGCCCTTTCTCAATCGTTTCGGCCGGCAGCTAGTTCTTTTTGGCCCAGGGCCCCACTTCGGGCACCGGCTGGGTGTTGGCCAGGCTTCCCAGCTCGACTGCCGTGCCATTGGCCATAGGGGCGCCTTCGCTGCCGCCCTGGAAGCAGGTGAAATCCGGACGGTCTTTCCAGGCAAACGGACCGCACAGCCTGACATGCGCCTTGATCGCGGCGTCGTGCACGATGTTGATCTCCCGCTCATAATCGGGATCGCCCTGTTTGTAGCCGCCGAAATTGCCCAGGTCGCCGGAGGCTGCAAAGATCGCCGTCACGCCGGGGATTTTGGCGATGCGATCGGCATCCTTCAGGCCATCCAGGGTCTCAATCATAAGGATCAGCACCAGATTATCGTTGATGGTGTTGCGATAACCGCCCGGCACATCCTTGTAGAGCTGGAAGGCCTGGCCGCCGCCATTGCTGCGCCGGCCCAACGGCGGGAAAAACGCCCAATTGCGCGCCTTGATGGCTTCGTCATAGTTGCGCACCGTGGGCACGACCAGCACCAGCGCGCCCGCATCCAGCGCATGCTGTTCCTCGCGCTCGTCAGTATAGGCCACGCGGATGCCGGGCACCGCCTTGGAATAGGGGCAGGCCGCGAACATGTTCTGCACGTCCTGCCAGCTCCTGGCGTCATGCTGCATCTCGGTCCAGATGAAGTCATAGCCGGCATTGGCTCTCTCGCACCAAATCTTGGGATCGGTAGCGGAGAAGACCGTGCCGCCCACCAACTTGCCGCCCTGCATCAACTTGATCTTGGCCGGATTCCACAATCTGTTTTTGGTGCCCGGCGGCGCATCCCAGGCATGACCATATTTCCACTTGGTCATGTCATAGGGGCCCTGGTTCACCGCACCGGGCGGCGCCTTGTCGATGGCATGGCTGTCTTCGCCAGCCTTGGCCGCCAGCGGATATTTGGACTGGGCGGAGGCGACAGTGTCTTCATTGGCCTGGCCGAAAGCCGCGCCGACTTCCAGACCATAGATACCAAGACCGGCAGCCGCGACCAGCGCGGCGGAAAACAGCAAGTTTTTCATTGGAATTTCCTCTCCCCTGGCCTGCATACAAGAGGCCTTGGCGAAAGATAACCAAGCGCGGATCGCTAGGTCAAACACTTGCTGGGTGCGACGCCGCTCGCGGGTTCACCTTCGCGCTCGCAATATGGATTCAGGCGATATGGCGTTGCACGGAACCGCTTTGTAGGCTCGCCGCGGCCTGGAGGGATCTATGAGATTTGTCGGAATTGTTACCGCCGCGTGGCTGGGGATTGTGCTTCCGGCCCAGGCGAATATCACGATCAAGGCCTGGGGCGGGGTCGGCGGCAAGGGTGTGGACCTCTACACATTGACAAATGCCAATGGCATGCAGGCCAGCATCACCAATTATGGCGCCATCGTCACCGCCATCAGGCTGCCGGGCGAGGGCGGCAAGCTGACCGACGTGGTGCAGGGGTTCGACAGCCTGGCCGACTATACCAGCCCCGATTACAAGGGCCGTTACGGCGCCACCATCGGCCGCTTCGCCAACCGCATCAAGGACAACAGCTACGAGATCGGCCCCATCCGCTATCATGTGGCGCGCGACGCCTATGTGCTGCACGAGGCCGAGAACAAGCCCTATGACGAACTTGTGTGGGACGCTACGCCCAAGGACGGGGACCAGCCGCAACTGGTCCTGTCACTGCTCGACCGCAACGGCATCATGGGCTTTCCCGGCAATCTGCATGTGACGGTGACGTATACCTTGACCCGCAACAATGTCTTGCGCATCGCCTATCACGCCATCAGCGACAAGGACACCATCATCAGCCTCACCAATCATTCCTATTTCAACATGGCGGGTGACGCATCCGGACCTGTACTGGACCAGCTCCTGACGGTGAATGCCGACCAGATCACCGCCGTGGACGACAAGAATGTGCCCACCGGCGAGATGCGCAATGTCGCCGGAACCGCTTTCGACTTTCGCCGCCCCACGCCCGTGGGCACCCATATCAACGATCCCGACCCCGCCGTCCAGCGTGCCCATGGCTTCGACCAGAACTATGCCATCAACGGCAAGCCGGGCACTTTGCGGCTGGCGGCCAGGCTGGAAGATGCGAAATCGGGACGCACGCTGGAGGAATGGACGACGCAAGCCGGCCTTCAGGTCTATAGCGCCAACTACACCCCGCCCAACGCAGCGCTGATCAAAGGCTATGCCATCCACACTGCCGTGGCGCTGGAGGCTCAGGCCTTTCCCAACGCGCCCAACATACCGTCCTTCCCAAGTGCCCTGCTCAAGCAGGACACAGACTACAACCAGATCACGGAGTTTCGATTCCGCGTCGCGCAGTGAAACTTAGGTCCATGCTCGACGGAGAGTTACACCTAAATGTCATGGCCCGCGAATGCGGGCCATCCAGATGACGCAGACTCATCTGCAAAGATCATTTTGGCTTCAACTGGATGGCCCACACTCCGGTGGGCCATGACAAGTTGTTGAATCTGTGACTGCCAATGGAGTCCAGGTCCGTCGCCTCCGCGCGCTGTCGCTGCGGATCGAACGCTAAGCCAAAGACCGCGCTAGCGTTGGTAGATGGCGACGCACTGGGCGTAGTTGCGCGCGTAGACGCGCTGCTGGGTGGCTGCATCGAAATCGTTTGACGTGGCGTCCTGCGTCGCCACCGCGCGGCACAAGTCGTTGTTGGATGCAGGCGGCGCCTCAGGCGCGGCCGCGGCGGCCGCAGGCACCGCCGGCGGGGCCGCCTCGGCGGTGGCATCTTCCTCCCCGCTCAGGCCGGTGTAGTTCAGCGCATGATTCCAGTCGGCATCGGAGCAGCCCGCGACGAGCAGGCAGATGGTCAGGGCAAGGCATTTTTTCATGGGCCCCGAACATAGGGCCAAGCCGCCGGTTTGCAAGTCGTCAGTTTGCAAGCGTGACAATCGGCCTAGCCGGCCAGCACTTCCTTGACCTTGGCGGCGAGCTGCTTGAGGCCGAAAGGCTTGGGCAGGAAATGAATGCCTTCCGAATTCTGGTCGTTGCGGCGGAAGGCTTCCTCGGCGTAGCCGGACATGAAAATCACGGCAAGGTCGGGCTTGAGCGTCTTGACATGGCGCACCATGGTGGGGCCGTCCATGTTGGGCATCACCACGTCGGTGATGATGAGATCGATCTTGCAGTTGTCACTCTTGACGATCTCCAGCGCTTCCTCGCCGCCGGAAGCCTCCAGCACATTGTAGCCGCGCATGCGCAGGGCGCGCGCCGCGAAACTGCGTACCGCCTCTTCGTCTTCCACCAGGAGGATGGTGTCCTGGCCGGTGACATCGCGGGTGACGGCGGGGGCGGCGTCGGCCGGCGCGGCCTCACCGACATCCATCTTGCGCGGCAGATAGATCTTGAAGGTGGTGCCCCGGCCGAGATCGCTGTCCACGGTGATGAACCCGCCCGACTGCTTGACGATGCCGTAGACGGTGGCAAGGCCCAGCCCCGTGCCCTGGCCCACGGGCTTGGTGGTGAAGAAGGGATCGAAGATCTTGCTTTGGATCTCCTTGGACATGCCGGTGCCGGTGTCAGCCACCTCGATGCGCACATAGTCACCCGCCGGCATGATGGCGGTGCCCAGCGCGCCGGCCTGGGTCACGATTTCATTGGCGGTGCGGATCGTCACTGTGCCGCCGGACGGCATGGCGTCGCGGGCATTGACCACCAGGTTGATGATGGCATTGCCGAGTTGGGCCTCGTCGGCATGCACCGGCCAGAGATCGGCGTCGCGTTCGACATGAAGGGCGATACCCTCTCCCACCAGGCGGCGCAGCATCTGGGCCAGTTCGCCGATCACCTCGCCCAGCGCCAGGGTCTTGGGCTGCATGGTCTGCTTGCGGCTGAAGGCGAGCAACTGGCTCACCAGGGCCGCCGCCCTGAGCGCGTTCTGATGGACTTCGTTGATTTCCTTGAACGAGGGATCGCCCGCCTGGTGGCGCATCAAGAGGAATTCGCAATTGCCGATGATCACGGTGAGCAGATTGTTGAAATCATGCGCCACCCCGCCCGCGAGCTGGCCCACCGCCTGCATCTTCTGGGATTGGGCGAATTTTGTCTCCAGCGCCTTTTGTTCGGAGACATCCACCAGATAAAGGATCGCCTTGCCCGCCATGGGGCTGGCCAAAAGCTCGGCCATGCGTTCCTCGCCGTTGGCAAAGCCGCGCAATTCGATCGCCTTGAGCCCCATTTCGCCGGCGGCGGCGCGTGTGATCAGTGCCATCACCTGGGCGCGGTCGCCCGCATCCACCAGGTCGCCGAAATTCCGTCCGGTCGGGCTGGTGGACGCGCCAAAGAATTTCGCCAAGGCCGCATTGGCGTCGCTGATCAAGCCTTGGGCATCGGCAAAAGCCACGCCCATGGGCGCGTCGCGGAAGAGATCGCTTACATTCTGGCGCACCTCCTGCTGTGGCGCGGGGGCTGGCGCAGGCGGCGGAGGCTCGGCCGGCGCCGACACACTGGGCTGGGCCTGGGTTTTGGCGGCGCGCGACAGCGCCGGCTGCGGCGAAGTCGAGGCGGCAAGGCGCGGGGTGAACCACCACACGGCCTGTTTGTCGGGCAAGGGACGCACCGCCGCGACGATCTCAAGTCCGGGCAGCACCTGGAAAGTCTCTTCGCGGGCGCGGCCCTCGGCGGCGTCACGCGACAGGCGATAAAGCACCGCCGCGCTGGGCTCGCCCGCTAGTGCCAGTTCCGGCGGCGGCGGCGTTTCGGCTTCGCCCACGCCGGCCATGCGGCGATAGACGGGATTGCAGTCCAGCACCGCACCGCCTTCGCCGGTGATCGCCCAGGCGATATTGGCCTTGCCCGCGGCTTCCGCGACCCGCAGCGCATCCTGGGTGGCGCGTCCACCACGCGGCCAGATCGCAAAGACAAAAAGCACCGCCACCACGGCGATGCCGAGCAGGAGCGCGTAGCCGGCAAGTCCTGCAACCTGCGGCGCGGCGAGGGTGAGGGCTGCCGCGACCAGTGCCAACAAGACAAAGGCCAAGGACGCCCAGCGCCAGGCACCCGTGGGAACTCCAAGGCCGGCTTCGGAAAGGGATCGGGAGGCACTCATTAATACCACAATACAAGATTTGGTTAACCAAACCTTTCAGACCACCAAATACCTGAATTCGTTAAGGAATTTTTGGGCGCTCCGAACGCTGTTCAGCGCTTCCCGGACAGAAAATTAAGGGCGTCGAATCAACTCAGGCGAGCGGGCACCTTGCCCTTGAGGCGGAAGACGTAACCAATGACCTGCGCCACCGCCTTGAAATGCTCCGGCGGCACCGGCTCGTCGATTTCGATGGCCGCATGCAGCGCACGCGCGAGCGGCGGGTTTTCCACCACCGGCACGTCGTTTTCCTCGGCCACTGCGCGAATGCGCAAGGCGAGCGCATCCACGCCCTTGGCCACACAGATGGGCGCCGCCATCTTGCCGCTCTCATATTTCAGCGCCACGGCAAAGTGGGTCGGATTGGCGATCACGACGGTGGCCTTCGGCACCGCCGTCATCATGCGCTTCCTGGCGCGGTCATGGCGCAAGGCGCGGATCTTGGCCTTGATGGTGGGATCGCCTTCGTTCTGGCGGTATTCTTCCTTGATCTCCTGCTTGGACATGCGGTTGCGTGCCAGCCAGCGCATGCGTTGCCAGAAATAGTCGGCGCCGGCGATCACCCCCAGCGTCACCAGCGACGCCATCAGCACCTTGAACAACAGACGCGACATGTCGGCCGCGACGCCCGCGGTCGACTGATTGAGGATGGATTCCAGGCCCCAGCGCTCGGGCCAGAGCTGGGTCCAGATGGCGATCGCCACAATGGCCATCTTCAACAGGCCCTTGACCAGGTTCATCAGGCCTTCGATGCCGAACAGGCGCCTGAAGCCGGCAAGCGGCGAAATCTTGGACAAATCGGGCGCAATCTTGTCCAGCGCAAAGCCGGGCCGTGCCTGCAGCATATGGCCGGCCAGCGCCGCGGCGACGACCACGGCGAAGATGGGCATCAGTGTCATGGCGATCTTGGGCAGCAGGATATGCGCCATGGCCGCAAGGCCCGCGCCGTCCACGCTCATGGTATCGGGCTCTTCCAGGAACATGGTCAGCGTGCGCGCCAGGCCGACCGCGGTATATTTGCCGAACATGGCGATGGCCAGCGTGCCGCCGCCCAAAAGGATGAAGGCCGTGACCTCGGTGGATTTGACGACATCGCCCTGCTCGCGCGCCTGATCCAGCCGTTTGGATGTCGGCTCTTCGGTCTGCTGCGATTTGTCCTGGTCTTCCGCCATAGCCTACCTGAGGAAAACCGCCATCGAGTTGGCGTAATAGGTCAGGAATACCGTCATCAGCGAGCCGATCAGGGCCAGCATGATCAGAAAGCCGCACAGGATGTTGATCGGCACCGCGACAAAGAAAATCTGCAGCTGCGGCATCAGCCGCGCCAGCACACCCAGCCCCGCATAGACCGCGAAGCCGAACACCAGGAACGGCGCGGCAAGCTGGAAACCCAGAGCAAAGGACGACGCGGTGAGCTGGATCACCAGTTGCGCCATGTCGCCGGTAGGCAGATGCCCGCCCGGCGGCAGCATGCGATAGCTGCCGGCGATGGCGCCGATCGCCAGGTGATGCAAATTGGTGGTGAAGATCAGGGCGGTGCCGAGCAGCGACATGAAGTTGCCCAGGACCGCGCCTTGGGTATTCTGGGTAGGATCGATGGTCTGGGCATAAGCCAGGCCCGTCTGGGTGGCGATCAGATAGCCGGCCACCTGCAGCGCGCTCATGATGATGCGCGCCATGGCGCCCACCAGCACGCCGGCGGTGACTTCCTGGGCAATCAGAATGACCAGCGCGAGCGTGGTCTGCGGCGCAACGCCGGGATAGCTGGCCTGGACTTGCGGCGTCAGCGCCAACGTAATGCCCAGTGCCAGGACCAGGCGCACCGGTGTGGGAACGGTCATTTCCCCGATCGCCGGCAACAGCATCATCATCGCGCCGACCCGGCTGAAGACCAGCAGGTAGGTCAGGATGATGCCGGACAGCGCGGGAAGATGAATGGTCATCAGGCTGGATCATCCCAACGGGTTACGAAAAACGCGCCTCAAGCAGCGAGAGCGCCAAAGACGAAAAAAGACGCGTTTTTCCAATCAATAAGCAGCGATCCGGTTGGCGATATCGGTCATCAGCCCGCTCATGGCCGAGCCCACGAAGGGCAGCACCAGCAGCAGGACCACAAAGCTGGCCACGATCTTGGGCACGAATACCAATGTCTGTTCCTGGATCTGGGTCACGGCCTGGAGCAGGCCGATGCCAAGGCCCACCACCAGAGCGGTGATCATGGAAGGCGCGATGATTTCCAGCAGTACCAGGATAGAACTGCGGGCGAAGTCGATGGTGACGGCGGGATCCATGTGCGCTTTTTCTCTCTCAGATCGGCATGTTCATGATGGACTGGTAGGCGGCCACGACCTTGTCGCGCACGGCCACCACGGTATCGAGCGTCAATTCGGCGCTGTTCACCTGCTGGACCACATCCACCAGATTGGCCTTACCCTGGACCTGGGCGGTGGCGGCGGTTTCGCCCTGGCGGATGGTGTTGATGGAATCCTTGATCGCGCCGGACAGGAAGTCCGAGAAGCTGGAGCCCGGCAATTCCCCCGGCGTGATGGCGGCGGCCGGGCTCTGCGTGTTCATCTGGGCCGCGGCGCGATAGGCGGCGGCTGCGGCGGCGGGAATGGTCATTGCTTATCTCCCTATTTGAGAAGATCGACCGTGCTGGCCATCATCTGCTTGGTGGTCTGCATCATCTGCAGGTCGGCTTCGTAGGAACGCTGCGCGTCGCGCATGTCCATGATTTCCACCAGGCTGTCGACATTGGGCAGCTTCACATAGCCCTGGGAGTCGGCATTGGGATTGCCGGGGTCATACTGGTTCTTGAAGTCGCTTTTGTCGGTCAGCGGCCTTCCGCTGTTGACCAGGGTTGCGCCCAGCTCGTCGTCGAATTTCTGGACGGCCGTGGCGATCTTGCGGCGATAGGGATCACCGCCCTTCACCGGCGAAGTCGAGTTGGCGTTGGCGATATTTTCCGCGATCACCTTCATGCGGTCGGTCTGGGTCCGCATGCCGGAGGCGGCCACCGCCATGGATTTGGAGAAGTCCATTTTCAGTCTCCTTCGGTTTCTAATTCTGTCTCTCGCGTCACGGCTGTCCGATCGCCGTCTTCATCAGCGACATAGCCTTGGCATAGATATTGGCGGCGGCCTGAAACTGCGCCTGGGTGTCGGACACCTTGACCATTTCAGCTTCCAGCGCGACGGAATTGCCGTTGGGGCTGGATTCCTGGTCCGGCGTCTCGTGATCCTCGAACTTGCCCATATGCGTGGGTGTGAGCGAGATATGACGCTCATTGGTGGTCACCAGCGACGGCCCGCTGGCGGTGCCGCTGAGCGCCTGCTCGAAATCCAGCGGCTTCAAGTCGCGCGCGACATAATTGGGCGTATCGGCATTGGCGACATTCTCCGAGAGCACGTCCTGGCGCTGATGCAGCCAGGTCATGCGTTCGCGCAGCATGGCCATCAGGGGCACGTCGGGCAGATCCATGGCGGTAACCTTCTGTTAGCCTTGAATACCGCCAGAGCCTGCGCCCGCCATGCTTAAGCGCGGCTTAACACCGCGCAGTTTTTGCCGGGCACGATCTGCCGCTCTTTAACCCGTGATTAAGCTTGATGCCCGTTAATCACGGCCATGGAATTCATCGACCTGCTGCGTTACTTCGGCGCGCTCCTCTTGGTGTTGGCCATGGTCGGCGGCGCCGGACTTCTGGCGCGCCGCTTCGGCGTTCCCGGCGTCACGCGCGCCATCAGCGACAAGCGCCTGGCCATCGTGGAGACATTGATGGTGGGGCCGCGCCAGCGCCTGTTCATCGTCCGCCGCGACAATGTCGAACATCTGGTCCTGTCCGGACCCGACGGCGCATCCATCCTGGAAACCGGCATCCCCGCGAAGGATGCGAGCGCGCCATGACCTTGATAAGGCGCCTGCTGCCCTTCCTGCTGCTTCTGGCGATCCTGATACCCGCGGCCGCTTTCGCCGCGCCGCTGCACATGGCGCCCGCCAATGCGGCCGCCGCGGCTGCCGGCACACCGGCGGCCAATGGCGGGCTTTCCATCGACTTGAACGGCAGCGGCTTGTTCACCGACCGCATGCTGCAGATCGTGGCTTTGATCACGGTCCTGTCCATCGCACCCTCCATCATCATCATGATGACCAGCTTTGTGCGCATCGTGGTGGTGCTGTCGCTGTTGCGCACCGCGCTCGGGCTTTCAACCTCCCCGCCCAACAGCGTGATCGTGTCGCTGGCCATGTTCCTCACTTTGTTCATCATGAGCCCCACCCTCACCGACGCCTACCATCAGGGCATCCAGCCCATGATGAACAACCAGGTCACCACCGAGCAGGGCTTCACCCAGGCGTTGGTGCCGATGAAGAAATTCATGCTGGCGCATGTGCGCGATGCCGACCTCAAGCTCTTTACCGACATGGCCCATACCAAGCCGGTCAATGACCCTGCCCAAATCGCCGTGACCACGCTGGCGCCTGCCTTCATGCTCAGCGAGCTCAAACGCGCCTTCGAGATCGGCTTCCTGATCTTCGTGCCCTTTTTGATCATCGACATGGCGGTGGCCTCGATCCTGATGAGCATGGGCATGATGATGCTGCCCCCAGTGATCATTTCGCTGCCCTTCAAGCTGATTTTCTTTGTGCTGGTGGATGGCTGGCGGCTGGTGGCCGGCTCCCTGGTGCAAAGCTATATGCATTCGCCGCCCCCAAGCTGAGCCTGGCCGCTTGACGCTGGCAGGCCTCCCGGCAGACAGTTCCCAAAAAATGGGGACGCGCGGAGCATGGGACCTCTCAAGACATTTGTGTCAGCCACCGCACTTGCGCCATTTCTGTTTGCTCCATTCCTGCTTTCTGGCGCGGTCCACGCCGCCGGACCCGGCCAGGATGACGCGCAAGGCTGTTCCGGGCTCGCGGGCAAGACCATCGCGCCCAACACCGTCGTCCAAAATGCGGAATATCTGGGCGATGGCGGCACAGTCGGGACCACCCAAGTCGGCGTTCCCTTCTGCCGGGTCATCGGCGTGGCAACGCCAACAAAGGATTCTCACATCGGCTTTGAAGTCTGGCTGCCGCCCGCATCCGCCTGGAACGGCAAGTTTCGCGGCGAGGGATCAGGGGGCAGTGCCGGTGCGATCTCACCGGGACCGATGCGCGATGCCCTGCTCTCGGGCTATGCCACCATGTCCACCGACAATGGCCATCTGACCGATCCCGGCGATCCCTTGGGCGGCAGCGGCCAAGGGTGGGCCTACAAGCATCCCGAAAAGATGATCGACTGGGCGTGGCGGGCGCTGCATCTTTCCACCGTCGCCGCCAAACAGGTGGTGCGCGCCTATTATGGCAAACCGGCGGTGAAGAATTATTTCGTCGCCTGTTCAGCGGGCGGCCATCACGCCCTGATGGAGGCGACGCGCTTCCCGGCCGACTATGACGGCTTTGTCGCTGGCGCCGCGCCCTGGAAATGGACCGCGCTGATGTTCGGCCATACCTGGAACGCGGGTCCGGCGTTGAGAGACCCAAGCGCCATCACCGCCGACAGTGTGGCGATCCTCAACCGCCACATGGTGGCGGCCTGTGACAAGCTCGATGGTGTGGAAGACGGCGTGATCTCCGATCCGCGCCGCTGCACCGTCGATCCGGTGGAATTCCAATGCAGCGAAACGCAAAAGACCGATTGCCTGACCCCGGTTCAGGTGGCAGCGGCGCGTCACATCTATGCCGGCGCCAAAAAATCCGACGGCACGGTGCTGATGCCGGGCCAGGTGCGTGGCAGTGAGCTGGGCTGGCTGGCCCAGGACGGCGGCCCGACGCCGGGCGGCAGCAGCGCTGAATTCTGGAGGCTGACGGTGTTTCAGGATGCCAACTTCCGCAATGTGGATTTCGATTTCGATCGCGATACCGAACGCGCCCTCAAGACCAGGGTGGGCAATTGGACCCTGCCGGACGTCTACGACCAGAAGGTGGATTTCGACCGGTTCAAGGCGCGCGGCGGGCGGTTCATTTTCTTCCAGGGCTGGGCCGATCCGGTAATCACCCCGATGATGGACGTGGATTTCTACAATCGCATTGTCGCGCGCTATGGCCAGGCCGCGACCGACGATTTTATGCGCTTCTTTCCGCTGGCGGGCATGGGCCATTGCTCGGGCGGAGCCGGCTTTTCCCATATCGGCGGCGCGACCGGTGCTCCCATCAGCAATGACCCGGACCACGACATGGTCAAGGCGCTGGACAAATGGATGACCACGGGCGAAGCGCCATCTTTGTTCATCGGCGCCCATATGGACGAGGCCAAACATGTCACGGCCACGCGTCCGATCTGCCGTTTTCCGTTGGAAGCACGCTACAACGGCCATGGCGACACACATGAAGCGGCGAATTTCACCTGCCGCGCTCCGCAGCCGATGTAAACACGCAAATCCTTCCCGTTTGTAAGGTTGCAAAGACGCGAGATCGGACTATGTCAGCATCATGCTGCTGCGGCCGATTCGAAATCCCCGGCTTTTGGTCCTTGCCGCGCTTGTCGCCGCCGGCGCCTTGCTGCCGCTTTTGGGCATTTTCGCCTAGCCGATAGCTGATTTTACAGCGGTAACGCGCTAGACTCCGCCCATGGCGCACGACCATACCCTTGACGGCCATGATCATTCGCATGGTCATGATCACGATCATGACCATCACCGGGGTCATGATCATGATCACGACCATGATGCGCAAAAGCCACACGATCACGGCATCTGGACCCGCGATCATGTCTTCCTGGGCCAGGGCCATTCCCGGGCCGAGACAAGGGCAAAATGGGCGGCGATTGTTACCGCCGTCTTCATGTGTGTGGAGATCGTCTGCGGCCTGGCCTATCACTCCATGGCGCTGTTGGCCGACGGCGCGCATATGGCAACCCATGTGGGGGCGCTGGGGTTGGCGGCGGGCGCCTACTGGCTGGCGCGACGCCACTCCGGCAGCGGCCGCTTCACCTTCGGCTCGGGCAAGTTCGGCGATCTGGCGGCCTTTGCCAGCGCCATCGTCCTTGGCATCACCGCGCTGGTGGTGGCGATCGAGTCCGTCGAGCGCATCATCAGCCCGGCGGCGGTCCAGTATGGCGACGCGCTTCTGATCGCCTGCATCGGATTGGCGGTCAATCTGGTCAGCGCCCTGATCCTCAAGGATTCCGATCATGGCCATTCCCATGGCCCTGGTCATTCACACGGCCACGATCATGCCGCCAGCGGCGACAACAATATGCGGGCGGCTTATGTGCATGTGCTGGCGGACGCCGCCACCAGCGTGCTGGCCATCGTGGCGCTCGCCTGCGGCTATTATTTCGGGCTGGGGATTCTCGATCCCGTCAGCGGCCTGGTGGGCGCCTTTGTGATCGCCTCCTGGTCCTACGGCCTGATCCGGGACAGTGCCATGGTACTGCTCGACGCCGATGCCGATCCGGGCCTGTCCGATGAGATCCGCGATTTCCTGCAGAGCGAGCTCAAGGCGCGCATTCCCGACCTGCATCTGTGGCGGCTGGGGCCGGGCCATCGCGGGCTGATCGTGTCGCTGGTTTCCCCCGACGCCGTCAGTGCCGAAGCCATCAAGGCGACCTTGCGCAGCCGCTATCCGGACCTCTCCCATGTCACGGTCGAAGTCGCGGTTTGCGCCGACTGCACTTGAGGTCGCGCACCGGTGCTGAAGCTCAAGAACCTTTTCCGGCGGCAGCAAACCATCGCGGACGATCTCAAGACTGTCACCGAGGTTGCCGGTGACCAGATCGCGCCCGGCGCGGGTACGCTGTTGCTGGTATTGGCGGGCGCGGCGATCGGCGCGGCCGGCGCCTATTACGTCAGCCAGAGACGCAAAAACAAAAAAGCCGCCAGCCGGAGCAGCGGACAGGCGAGCGACTAGCGAGCCGTCGTCCGTGCGACCATTAAAAAACCGCCCCTCCGGGGCGGGGGCGGCTCTTCTTCCAAGACCCGATAAAAAGTCCTAGCGGGGAAGCAGGCCTTCGCGCTGCAGGCGCTTGCGCTGCAGCTTGCGATAGCGGCGCACCGCTTCGGCGCGTTCCCGGGCGCGCTTCTCGCTGGGCTTCTCATAGGCGCCGCGCAGCTTCATCTCCCGGAAGATGCCTTCGCGCTGCATCTTCTTCTTCAGCGCCTTCAGCGCCTGGTCGATGTTGTTGTCGCGGACGATGATCTGCAAAGCGGAACTCCCGAAAATGGCCGAAAATTGAGGCGCGGGTGATACCAGAAGGCCTTTTGCCTGTCTACCTGCGCAAATTAACCGTTTTCGGAGGCTATCCGATCCTTGAGGCCCGTCCCCGCCCCGGGCCATATTTGCCGCCATGGCTATCTTGAAAATCGCCCGCATGGGCCATCCGGTTCTCACCACCCCGGCGCGCGCGGTGGCCGACCCCCGGCATCCGGAAATTCACAGGCTTATCAATGACATGATTGAAACCATGGTGGACGCCAACGGCGCCGGCCTGGCCGCGCCCCAGGTCCATGTTCCGTTGCGAATCGTGGTGTTCCAGGCCCCGGAAGGGCGCAGCGATCCGGGGCTTTCGGAAGAAGAGCGTTTCGACCACACCGCCCCCCTGACCGTGCTGATCAATCCGGAAATCGAAATTCTCCACCCCGAATTGGAAGGCGGCTGGGAAGGTTGCCTGTCGGTGCCGGGACTGCGCGGCTGGGTCGAGCGGCCGGCCCATATCCGCTACCGGGGCGTTGGGATGGAAGGGGAAAAAATCGAACGGGTGGCGCGCGGCTTCCATGCCCGGGTGGTGCAGCATGAATGCGACCATCTGGACGGACGGCTCTACACCTCGCGGCTCAACGACATGTCGCGGCTGATTTTTGAATCCGAAATCCGCCATTATCAGACGGCAAGCTGAGTGCCATGACCGAGGCGCCCAAAAAGCCCGCGAAGAAAAAAGCGACCGCCGGAGCGGCTGTCGAAAAGCCCAAAGCCCAACCAAAAGCCCAGTCGAAGGCCCAATCAAAAGCAAAGGCCAAAGCGATGACCGACCAGGAAATGCGCGAGACTGTGCTGGCCAAGGCGCTGCCGCACGCCGCCTTTGACGGTTTCACCGACAAGGTCCTCAAGAAGGCGGGCGAGGAAGCCGGGGTAACCGCAGCCGAACTGGCGCGGCTGTTCGAGGACGGGCCCATCGGCCTGGTGGAATATTACTCCACCCGGACCGACACGGAAATGGAAAAGCGGCTGGCGGCGATGGACCTCAAGGCCATGAAGATCCGCGCGCGCATCGCCACCGCGGTCATGACGCGGCTGGCAATCCTCAAACCGCACAAGCAAGCGGCGCGCCGGGCGGCGGCGCTGCTGTCGCTGCCCATGCATGCGAGGCTGGGCGCCAAGCTGGTCTATCATACGGTGGATGTGATGTGGCGGGCGGCCGGTGATACCTCGACCGATTTCAATTTCTACACCAAGCGCGGCATCCTCGCCGGGGTCTATGGCGCGACCGCCATGCGCTGGTTCAACGACACCAGCGAGGACGAAACGCAGACCTCGGAATTCCTCGCCGCCCGCATCGAGAATGTGATGCAATTCGAGAAGTTCAAGGCGAAAGCCCGGGAAGCTCTCTCCAACTTCCCCATGTTCGCGGATTGGGCGAAACAGAAGGCGAAATAAACCCCCTCACCCGCGGGTGCTCCGCACCCTTGCCCTCTCCCCCCATGGGGGAGAGGGAAGAGCGCCCGCGTCAGCGTGCGCGAGGGTGAGGGGGCAACCTGCGCAAAATAGATCAGAGCAGCTCCGCGATCTGCACCGCATTCAACGCCGCGCCCTTCAGCAACTGATCCGCCGCCACGAACATGCTGATCGACTTGCCGGACGGGTCCGACAGGTCCTTGCGGATGCGGCCTGCCAGTACATCGCCCTGGCCCGAGGCGTCCTTGGGCATGGGAAAGTAATTGTTGGCCCGATCATCCACCAGCTTCACGCCCGGCGCCTTGGCGAGCAGCGCCCGGACCTCGTCCGGCGTGATCGGCCGCTCGCACTCGAAGGTCATGGAAACCGAATGGGCCCGCAACACCGGCACGCGGATGCAGGTCGCCGACACCGCGATGGTGTCATCCTCGAAGATCTTTTTCGTCTCCTTGATCACTTTGCTCTCTTCGTCGTTATAGCCGGTCGCCATATCGATGGAGGTGTTGTGGCTGAAGAGATTGAAGGCGTAGGGATACTTGACCACCTTGGGGGCAAAGTCCTTGCCGTCCAGCCAGGCGCGGGTGGAAAGCTCAAGCTCTTCCATCAGCGCAGCACCCCCTCCCGATGCCGCCTGATAGGTGGAAACGATCAGCCGTTTCACCCGGTTGACCTGGTGCACCGGCCACAGCGGCACCAGGGTGGTGATGGCGGCGCAATTGGGATTGGCGATGATGCCCTTATGGTCCCGGATGCGGCGCGCATTGATCTCCGGCACCACCAGCGGAATTGCTGGATCACCGCGGAAGGCGGACGAATTGTCCACCACCACCGCGCCCGCTTTCACCGCGGCCGGTGCGAATTGCTTGGAAATGCCGCTTCCGGCCGAGAACAGCGCGATGTCGACGCCCTTAAAGGCGTCTTCGGTCAATTCCTCCACCACGAGTTCCTGGCCACGAAAGCCTTGCGTCTTGCCCGCCGACCTGGCCGAGGCCAGCAGCTTGAGCGAATTCAGCGGAAGCCCACGGGCCTCGATGCAGCCGACAAATTCGCGGCCTACGGCGCCGGTTGCTCCGACAATGGCGACATTCCTGTTCTTCATGCGTCAACTCCAAATGAATAAGGCCCCGTCCGGGTTTCGGCGGGGCCTGGGTCTTGTCGGTTTCGCTTGTCTTTAAGCGCGCGCGACGGTCCATGCCCGGCCCATGGTCTTGGGCGCCTTGGTCTTGGTGGTCGTCTTGGTCGCGGTCTTTTTCATGGGCCCGGAACCTATGGTCCAGTCAGGTCTTCGTCAACGGCTTTAACCGCGTCAAATGACCCATTTTGCGGCCGGGACGCGCTTCGTTCTTGCCATAAAGATGCAAGGCGCCGCTCTTGGCCAGGCTTTCCCAGGCGTGCGCTTCCGCCCCGATGATGTTTTCCATCACCGCATCGGCATGGCGGCGCGGATCCCCTAAGGGCCAGCCGGCCACGGCGCGGATATGCTGTTCGAATTGCGAGCACTGGCAGGCCTCGATGGTCCAGTGGCCGGTGTTGTGGACGCGTGGCGCGATCTCATTGACCAAGAGCGCGCCGCCGGAGGTGACGAACAATTCCACCGCCAGCACGCCCACATAGTCGAGCGCATCGGCGATTGTCTTCGCAATGGTCGTGGCTTCTTCCACTTGGGCCGCGCCCAGCCGCGACGGCACGGTGGACCGGCGCAGGATATGGTGTTCATGTTCGTTCTCCGGCGGATCGTACGCGGCGAAGGCGCCATCCCCGCCCCGCGCCGCCACCACCGAGGCTTCGAAAGCAAAATCCACAAAGCCTTCCAATATCGATGGCGCGGCCTTGAAGCTTTCGAAGACCTTCACGGCTTCTTGCCGGCTCGTGACCTTGGCCTGACCCTTGCCGTCATAACCAAAGCGGCGTGTCTTCAAAATGCCGCGGCCGGCCAACTTGTCGAATGCCGTGCCTGCCTCGGCCACCGACGACACTTCGAAAAAAGGCGCGGTCTTGAGCCCCAGCTTTTCGACAAAGCTTTTTTCCGACAACCGGTCTTGCGTCACCGCCAGCGCGTGCGCGCCGGGGCGGACCGGCACATGCTCCGCCAGATGGGCGATGGCATGGGCGGGAAGATTTTCGAACTCAAACGTCACCGCATCGCAGGCGTCGGCGAAGCGGGCCAGCGCATCCAGGTCTTCGTAAGGCGCGGCAACCGAGGTTTGCGTCACCTGGAAGGCCGGCGCATCGGGCGCGTCATTGTAGATCGCGGTCTTGAGGCCCAGCCGCGCCGCCGCCAGCGCCAGCATGCGGCCCAACTGGCCGCCGCCAATAATGCCAACGGTGCCGCCGGGCGGTACCGGCCTGTCGCGTGTCTTCATTGCGGACGCTTGGCGACCGATCTGGTCTGCTTGGCGCGCCAGGCATCCAGGCGCCTTTTGAGGCCCAGGTCCGACAGGCCCAGGATCGCGGCGGCATGCAGGGCCGCGTTCTTGGCGCCGGCCTCGCCGATCGCGAAAGTCGCCACCGGCACTCCGCCCGGCATCTG
>Ga0210386_10000882_pt1 | contig 27480 bp, 21 predicted proteins | sample IncBWH32OmetaG_FD_160091 | JGI IMG/M metagenome (GOLD analysis project Ga0210386, IMG submission 160091) | Forest soil microbial communities from Barre Woods Harvard Forest LTER site, Petersham, Massachusetts, United States - Inc-BW-H-32-O ...
GAAGACAGAGAGCAGGATACTTTCGGTGAGGGATTGGCGAATGAGCCTTTTGCGTGATGCACCGAGGGCAAGGCGAACCGAGGTTTGCGCGCGGCGCGCGGCTCCGCGGGCAAGGAGGAGGTTGGCGATATTCGCGCACGCGATGAGCAGCACCAGAGCGCAGACGGCAAGCAGAATGCGGAGGTTGTTGCCGTAGTCCTCTTTCATGAGGCCGACACCGATGCCCGCAGGAACCACTTTGACGACCTGCTTCGGCAAGCCAGCTTTGATCCCGGACATCCAGTCGGCAGGGAAGTCAGCTCCGTTCATGAGCCATCGCCGGATGAGGCTTGTCATCCGGGCGGGAAGAGCATCGGCAGTGGCCCCTGGCTTGAGCCTGCCGATGACGCGCAGCCATGCCTGGAAGTGGTGCAGGAAGGAACCTTGTCCGGCGAAGACGGGTTGCTGCAAGATGGGCATAAAAAGGTCGGGCGGATCGCTGCGCAGTGTTTCACCGAAAAAACCGGGAGGGGAGATGCCGATGATGGTGAACGGATGGCCGTCAAGGATGAAAGATGAGCCGACTACCTTTGGGTCTGCTCCGTATTGCTGCTGCCATGCGCGGTAACTGAGCATGGCGACGGGAGCAGCGGTTTCCTGATCGTCCGCGGGTTGAATGGTGCGCCCTACAAAGGCACCGACGCCGAGGGTGGAGAAGTAATTGCCGCTGACGTATTCACCACGTAGAGGCTTTGCTATGTGGTCAGCTTCGCCGCGACGGGTGCTGATCTGGCCGCCGCCGGCCTGAAATGCGGCGAGTTCCTCGAATTCGGGCGTGTTCTTCTTCATCAACTCATAGAACGGATAGGAGAACATCCCCCAATCGTCCTGCGGGCTGCCTTCGACGCAGCAATCGTTGCCATCGCCGATGCGGTAGAGACGAGACGGATCGACTACCGGCAGCGATTTGAGCATTACGGTGTGAATCAGCGAAAAGATGGCAGTGGTTGCGCCAATGCCGAGCGCAAGTGTAAGCATCGCCGTGAGGGTGAAGACGGGAGACAGACGCATCTGCCGCAGTGCGTACGAAATGTCCTGGCGGAGATTCTGCATAGCGATTTCTACTCCGTTCTTAAAGCTTTTACCGGGTCAATGGATGCGGCGCGCTGAGCGGGCACGATGCTGGCGATCAACGCACATAAACCCAGGGCAGCGACCGAGCCGGCCAATACGACTGGGTCCCAGCTCTTTACCTGGTAGAGTTGCGCAGCGATCAGGCGCCCGCAGCCGATGGAGATGGGGATCCCGATGGCTAGCCCGATCACGATTTGCAGGAATGCTCCGCGGAGAACGAGTTTGACCACGTCGCTCCGGTTTGCGCCCAGAGCCATGCGCACGCCGATCTCGCTGGTACGGCGCTCTACAGTGTAGGCCGTAACGCCATAAAGGCCGATGGCGGCCAGAACGAGAGCTAGAATGCCGAAGAGTCCTGTCATTTGCGCGACGACCCGCTCCTGGTCGAAGTTCGAATCGACTTGTTCCTGCATGGTCTGAACGTTAAGGATGGTCAGGTTCGGATCGACATCGCTGAAGACTTTGCGAATGAGCGGCTCAAGCCCTTCTCCGCTGCCACGCAACTGAAGAACCGCGCCGGTGATGTAATGGGTGCGGTGCTCGAACGTCTGCATCAGGGGATTTTTGTAGACGGCGTGCTGCGCCAGCGGGGCAAAAAACATGGGGCGTGCCGGGCTGTGCGCGTCCATATATTTGGAGTCGCGCAAGATGCCGACGATTTCAAACATAGTGTTGTTCTCCGGCAGATCTAGGCCAAAGTGTTTGCCGATGGCATCCTGGCCTTTGAAGAACCTGCGCGCGAATGTTTCGTTCACGACGGCGACGTTTTGCGTGGGCCCAGCGTCCTGCTCGGTGATAGTGCGGCCGCGAAGAAGACTATGGCCCATGGTTTCCAGATATCCTGGGCTTACACGGTCCCAGGAAGAGTTGCTGTCATTATTCTCGATTTGCGGCATTCCGTGGCCTTCCGGAACAATCAACTCACCCCAGTTGTCAATGAAGGGCGTATAGGCCGCCAGCCCGGCGCGTTCTACGCGCGGCAGATGCGAAAGGCGGTCCTGCAGATCGCGGTAGAGCGCGTCCAGCTGCGGCTCCGAGTAGCTTGCCAGCGGACTATTCATCACAATGCTGAGGCGATGATCAGTTTCAAAGCCAAGGTCCTGGTGTTCGAGCTTACTGAGGCTACGCATGAGTAGACCCGCACCCGCGAGTAGCACGATGGAAAGTGTGGCCTGCACCACGACCAGGATCTTCTGCGGCAGCGAGGAACGGTCGTGCGTGCTGCGGTTCGCGCCGCGCAAGGCTTCGGCCGGATCTGCATGCGAGGCAAACCATGCGGGAGCCGTTCCGAAGAGGATGCCCGTAATGAGTGACAGTCCGAATGCAAAAGCAAGCACCGGCAGTGATGGAGCAGCATCGATCGGCACGAAATGCGCACTGTGAAACGCAAGTGCAACGATGACTTTCACGCCCAGGTACGCTACGACGATCCCGGCGAGTCCACCCAGGATCGAGAGAACCACGCTTTCGGTCAGCGACTGGCGAATGAGCCGTCGCCGCGAGGCGCCCAATGCCAGGCGAACGGAAGTATGCGAGCGGCGGGCTGCGCCGCGAGCCAGCAGCAGGTTGGCGATATTAGCGCATGCAATGAGCAGTACGATGCTGCAGACGGTCAGCAATATGCGGAGACTGTCGCCGTAATCAGCCTTCATGGCGCCGACTCCGGCACCTGCCGGAACGACGTGGATGTTTTGCTTGGGAAGCGACCGCTGAATCTCCGGCAAGAACTCGGCGGGGAGGCTGCTGTCATGCAGAAGCCACTGGTGCATGACACCCGTCAGCCGCGGGGCGACTCCATCTGTGGTTGCTCCGGGCTTGAGACGGGCAATGACACGCAGCCATGCAGAAACGGATTGTGACAGGAGCGTGTTCCTGCCATTAACCAGCGGTTCCTGCTGTAGGGGGAGCCAGAGCTGCGGGGGGTCGCTGCGCAGCGTTTCACCGTAGAAACCGGGGGGTGCGATGCCAACGACAGTGAAGGGATGGCCTTCGACAACGAAGGTCGATCCGATGACGGAAGGGTCGGAACCATATTGCTGCTGCCATGTGCGGTAGCTCAGCATAGCGACGGGTGATGCAGAGGGTTGGTCATCGCTGGGGCTGATGGCGCGCCCGGCAAAGGCGCCGACGCCGAAAGTGGAAAAGTAGTTGCCGCTGACAAATTCGCCGCGCAACGGCTTGGCCTGACGGTCATTTTCACCGCGGCGCACGCTGAATTGTGCGGCCATAGCCTCAAAGGCCGCCATCTGTTCGAATTCAGGTGCTGCTGACTTCATGCGCTGGTAGAGCGAATACGTGTACATGCCCCAGTTGTCTTGCGGGCCGCCCTCAACGCAGCAGTCGGTGCCATCTCCAATACGGTAGAGGCGTGACGGGTCGACAACGGGCAGCGATTTGAGCATGACGGTGTGAATCAGGGAGAAGATAGCCGTCGTGGCCCCGATGCCGAGGGCGAGCGTCAGCATGGCGGTCAGTGTGAAAACCGGCGAAAGTCGCATCTGGCGCAGCGCGTAGGAAATATCTTGTCGCAGAGTTTGCATGACGCACCCTTCTGCGCCATACGAGCAGTTGATCCGCCAGGTTCCGTAAAAGACTAAATTATTTAAATAAAAGGGCTTCTGAGAGTAATTGGAAGTTCAGTGTGTTCATACTTGAACACATATGTCCGATACCGGACAGGCAAGATGGAAAAGCCGGAGCGGCTATTTTGATGAAAATAGCCGGCTCAATAAATTCTTTTTCGGCTGAAACTCCGCTTCGTCGTAAAGACCAAGCATGTCCGGTTGCATGGGAAAGGTCTTTCCGTGAAAAACTGCGTCGGGATTGGTAACGCAGACGCTTTCGGCTGTTTCTTTGCCGTATTTGTTCTCGATGATCTTATATGCCTCGCTCAGGATCGGAGGACGCGAGGTTAGGTTATGGGCGTCTGTGGCAAGGAAGTGCACCCAGTTCTTGTCAAAATAGCCGAAGGCCATAGACTGCGCGGTGCGTCCGAAGCGGCCCGTGAGCGAAGAAGCTGTGACCTGAACCAGACAGCCCTCACGCAGCCAGGGGATCATACGCTCAGGATGGCGTTGAATCGTTATATTGCGCTCTGGATGAGTGATAATGGGCTGCGTGCCGGCAATCTTCATTTCGTAGAAGGTGTCGGTAATGCCCTGAGGAATTAGAAGATCAGCGAATTCAACGAGCAGGTATTGCTTCTGGTTGATCGTGTATTTCGTGGGGTGCTTCAGCGCATCTTCGATGTTGTCATAGGAAAGATGAAAGTCGCAGCCAAGACCCAGAGTAATCTTGCCATCAAGCCGTCTTTGCAATTCGGCCAGTCGGTCGGCATTCTCTGCTGGATCAAAGTGATACCTGTGGTTGGCATGAGGGGAGCATGCGATGTGGGTAATGCCATCATTTGCGGCCATTTCTGCCATCGCTACTGAAGTGGCTATATCCGGGGAGCCGTCATCGAGTCCAAAGAGTAGGTGATGATGAATATCAATCATGTACGTCAAATTCCCCTTACGATACTGCGAATTCTTGGGTCGTGGGGGAGGCAGCCTTTTTCTGTTGAAGCGCATTTACTATAGATGCAAAAATCTTGTAGCCGTCCACTGAACCGAGCAGATCTTCCGAAGATCGATCCGGATGGGGCATCATTCCTAGTACGTTGCGGCCCTCATTCAGAATTCCTGCAATATTGCCAAGCGATCCATTCGGGTTGGCTTCTGACGTAATCTTTCCTTCAGCCGTTGAGTAACGAAAGACGATGCGGTCGTCGCCTTCGAGCCTGGCGAGGGTCTGGGCGTCGCAGAAGTAATTGCCTTCCATGTGGCCGATGGGGATCTTGACGACTTCGCCCTTGGAGAGTGTCTGGGTAAACGGCGTATTGGCCGTTTCGGTGCGCAGATAGACCTGTTTGCAGATGTACTTAAGCCCAGCATTCCGCATGAGCGCACCCGGAAGCAGGCCTGCTTCGGCGAGGATCTGGAAACCGTTGCAAATGCCGAGAACAAGGCCACCGTCGGCAGCAAACTTCTTGACCGACTGCATGACGGGCGAGAAGCGGGCGATAGCCCCGGTGCGTAAGTAGTCGCCATAAGCAAAGCCGCCAGGGACGAGGATGGCGTCACAGTTTTCCAGGCTTGGGGAGTCATGCCAGAGGAACGTCACCGGCTGCTGCGCAATCTCTGAAACGACATGGTAGGTATCGTGGTCGCAATTGGAGCCGGGAAAGACAAGAACACCGAATTTCATACTTATAGGCTAGCAGTTTCGGGCTGGATTTGCGTTCAAATTACAGTAACGGGTAGTAACACACGATGAACTGACTTTTGAGATGGAAAATGTTTCTAAAGCGAGCATAATCTTTCGCCATGGGGAGCTTTGATCTCAAAACTACGGGACGTACGGCGGGAACGGCGCTAATGAACTGGTGGCGCGCCGTTTCGATTGAGGCTTTGTGCGTTGGGGTCATGTGGTGGATTGGGCTATGGCTGCTGCATGTGCCGCTGGCGCCCATGTGGGCGTTGCTCGGCGGACTGATGGCCTTCATCCCCAACTTTGGCGGTGTGATCGCCCTGATCGGTCCGGTTTTCAGCATTTTGATCAGCGGACGCGACATGGAGCGTTTAGGCTTCGTCCTGGGGCTGTATGCGGTGATCGTGGTTGTGGATCAGCTCGTCATTCAGCCCGCGTTGATGAAGCGCACTGCCCGTGTTCCCATATGGGCCTCGATTTTGGCGCCGATCGTGCTCGGAATCGTGATCCCATTCTGGGGAGTGCTTTTGGCTCCCCCGTTGCTGGCGGTTGTTTATGCATTCCGTAAGCCGAAGCCAATGAATATGCCACGGCAGATTGAAAGTGGTGAACAGCGACATCTTCCGTGAACCTCTGCGAATGTCTCGCGCATCCCATTGCACATATGGAATACAGACAGCTTGGTTATTCAGGACTGAAGGTTTCGGCGCTCAGTTTTGGCGCAGCGACTTTTGGCGGCGGCAACGAATTTTTTAAGGCCTGGGGCAGTTCAGATGTAACAGAGGCGAAGCGGCTCGTCGACCTTTGCCTGGACGCGGGTGTGAACCTCTTCGATGTGGCGAACGTGTATTCGACAGGACTTGCCGAGGAGGTTCTGGGCAAAGCGATCGAGGGCAAGCGCGAGAAACTGCTGATCTCAACGAAGGCTACGTTCAAGATGGGCGATGGGCCGAACGATGTAGGGTCATCGCGCTATCATCTGATCCAGCAATGCGACGCGAGTCTCAAGCGACTGGGTACGGACTATATCGACATTTACCATATGCATGGCTTCGATGCGACGACTCCGGTGGAAGAGACACTGGACGCGCTGAATACGCTGGTGCATCAGGGCAAGATGCGCTACATTGCGTGCTCGAACTTCTCCGGATGGCACCTGATGAAGTCGTTGTCGGTTTCGGAGCGGTACGGCTGGGCGCGGTATGTTGCCCACCAGGTGTACTACTCGCTGATAGGACGCGAGTATGAATGGGAATTGATGCCACTGGGCCTGGACCAGAAGGTTTCGGCACTCGTCTGGAGCCCATTGGGATGGGGTCGTCTGACAGGCAAAATTCGCCGCGGCCATCCGCTGCCGGAGACGAGCCGTCTGCATAAAACTTCCGAGCAAGGCCCCCAGGTAGCGGATGAATATTTGTACAGCGTCGTCGATGTGCTCGATGCAATCGCTAAGGAAACAGGAAAAACGGTTCCACAGATTGCACTGAACTGGTTGTTGCAGCGGCCCACCGTTGCAAGCGTCATTATCGGCGCGCGAAATGAAGAGCAATTGAAGCAGAATCTGGCTGCCGCAACATGGAATCTGACGGAAGATCAGGTGGCCAGGTTGGACAAAGCAAGCGCTGTTCAACCGATTTATCCCTATTGGCACCAATGGCAGTTTGCGGATCGCAATCCGTTGCCTGTTCCACAGGTGAAATAAGTGCAGGTCAATACCTCAGAGGCCAAAGCCGTATTTACCAGGTAGAGTTTGTGCGAGGGCTGAAGCCCTCGCCGACCTGAAGCCTGACTCAGGGTTGAATTTCTTTGTCATCGAAAAATCTCGTTTGCCACTTCGAGCTGATCCAAAATTCAGGGCATGCCCTAGACGAAGTGGAAATAGCAGCGTCAAACTAAGTATCTGCAAGTTATATGGGCCTTTCGCGCGAGGTGTGTATGATTCGCAAGTCTTTCCTATCGCTTGGCTTGGTGGCAGCGCTCGCTGTCACTTTTGCGGCTTACGCGGTCCGCGTAGGCACGGCCGCTCCTGACTTCACCGGCACCGATTCCAACGGCAAGACGCACAAGCTCTCTGACTACCGCGGAAAATATGTCGTGCTGGAATGGACGAACAATGGCTGTCCTTACACTCAGAAGCATTATGAGAGCGGCAATATGCAGGCGCTCCAGAAAGAGTGGACGGACAAGGGAGTAGTGTGGCTAACGGTACTCTCTTCCGCTCCAGGAGAGCAGGGCTACATGACCGCCTTGCAGGAAAATGCCTATGTCGGCAAAGAACACGCAGCACCTACGGCGGCGATTCTCGACCCGACCGGAACAATTGGCCACGCTTACGAGGCCAAGACGACGCCTCATATGTTTGTGATCGATCCGTCGGGAAAGCTGATTTATGCCGGTGCGATCGACGATCACGCGACGACAGATCCTGGAGACATCAAGTCATCGAAGAACTACGTCTCGGACGCGCTGAACGAGTCGATGGCGGGGAAAACGGTCGCGACTTCCTACACGCGACCGTATGGCTGTTCGGTAAAGTACGCGGGCAACTGACCCCGTTAAGGTACGACTGGCAGGCTGATAAAGCTGGCCTCACCCGGAGTGCGCCATATGCGTTGCGTTGCTTTCTGGTAATCCGCAGGTTTGGCATCAAAGATATTGGGCACAAAGGTCTGTGGATTGCGGTCATATAACGGGAAAAGGCTCGACTGCACCTGCACCATGATGCGGTGGCCGGGCTGGAAGACGTGGTTTACCGTGGGCAAGCTGAAGCGGTAGAGCAATGGCTTGTCCGGAGTGATTGCTTCAGGATGTTCGAAGCTTGTGCGGTAGCGGCCACGGAAGATGTCGAGCGAGATCGGCAATTCATAGCCGCCCATCGCAGGCTGAGACGGGTCGGTGCCAGGATGGACGTCGATCAGCTTGACCACCCAGTCGCTATCACTGCCGCTGGTGGAGGCATGCAGGTTTACGACCGGAGTGCCGCTTAGGCGCAGAGGCTTGGTCAGGGGCTCGCTCACGTATGTGAGCACATCGGGCCGGCCATCAACGAAGCGTTGATCGTTGACCAGCCAGGTCTTCCATGCATCTCCGTCACCTTCAAAGACCGGACGCGGCCTGTAGGGTACCGGCTTGGACGGATCCGAGACGTATTCGTCATATTTTTCTGCGGAAGCAGCCGGAGCCTGAAATGACAAACCTCCGCCGGCAGTGAGATATAACGGCTGGGATTTGTTAGCGCAATCCGCGTCGCAGCTCAGAGGCCATGACTTGAAGCGATCCCAGTGGTTCTCGCCTGTGTTGTAAATGAGCACCGGCGGTGTATCGGTTTTCGGAGCGCCATCGAGCAAATACTGATTGAAGAACGGGAGCAGCACGTCGCGGCGGAATTGCAGCGTGGTATCACCGTCCCAGCGAAGCGGGCCGAGCGAAAATCCATCATAGTTGACCTGGCTGTGCCTCCACGGCCCCATCACCAGATAGTTTTTGTCGTTCGCCGTGTCTTTCGGCTCGACGGCTTCATAGCTGTGGATCGCCCCCCACATGTCTTCCTGGTCCCAAAGGCCCTGCAGCCACATGGTCGGTACTTTTAGAGACTGCTGCGCCATGACTTTGTCCAGCGCCTGCCCCTGCCAGAAAGCATCATAAGCCGGGTGCTCTTCTACCTTTTTCCAGAAAGGAAGCTGTTCTAACCCGCCATAGCGCGCAAAATCGCCCGCAGAGCCTTTTTCGAGATAGTTGGTGTAGTCGTCGTAGCCTTCGCGCGGGATGGTTGCGCCGTGACCATGGGCTGAGGTCTGTCCGCTGATGTAATCGAGATTCGGCTGACGAAATGCTCCGTAGTGGAACCAGTCGTCGCCCATCCAGCCGTCGACCATGGGGCTCTCGGGCGCGGCGACTTTAAGCGCCGGATGAGGATTAATGAGCGCCATCACCACGGTAAAACCCTCGTAAGAGGAGCCAAGCATGCCGACTCTGCCGTTGGATTCGGGCACGTTTTTTACCAGCCAGTCGATCGTGTCGTAGGCATCGGTAGTGTCGTTAACTCCACTGGTATTGAGGGGTCCGAGCGGTGGCGGCGTCATGAGGTACTCGCCCTGGGAGCCGTATTTGCCACGCACATCCTGAAAAACACGGATATAGCCGGCCCCGACAAAGACATCGTCGCCCTGCGGCAGCTCGTCGAGCATATGCGGCGATTCCGTGCGGGCAGCGCGACCCGCAGCATTGTAGGGCGTGCGCGTCAGCAGAATCGGGGCGTTAGTGGCTCCTTTGGGGATGACGATGACCGTATAGAGCTTTACGCCATCCCGCATCGGGATCATCTCAACACGCTTCACGTAATCGTAGTCAGACTTCGGCGCGGTAAACTTCGCGGGAACGTCTGGGATATCAGTTTTGGTCTGCGCGTGGAGTGGCAATGTTGCTGAAATGAGAGCGAACGCGGCGGCAAAAGAGCGACAGCAAATGGTCATTCATGGTCCTTAAAATCACGTGGCAGCTCAATAGCACACAGTGGCCACGAGCGATTGCGCAGAAATATTAGATTTGCAGAAGTATAAATGATTCAGGGGATTGCTCTGAATCTTCAAAGGTTAGAGCTATTTTTTCTCTGTAACCAGAACAAGGTTCGCCGCACCATCATTTGCAGCGATACCGAAAGGCAGCTGAGGAGGCGGACGTGGCCATCATCGAATCTCAAGGCGCGGAAAAACCGCGTAATCAAAAGACACATACCGACCCTTTTACAGGAGTGACATCGACGATTATGGGAAGCTCGTCGACTTCCCGGTCATTTGCAACCGCTATCCGGGCAGATCAGGGTGAGGCCGAGGCGTATAAAGCGGCACTGCTCCGTGGCGAAATCGGGATACAGCGTCCGACAGGAGCCAACATTTCAGGGGTTGACTTCATCACAGCCGTGCCCATGAGTGCGGGTTCGATGCAGATTCGCGAAATTATACTGACAGACGTAAAAACAACAACTGTGGGTGCTCCTGCGCCTAAACCAAAGTCGGTCGTTCCAGGAAAATGGCAAACAGAGCTTCAGGACGCTGTTTCCCCGATCCGTTTGCGGCTCGGAAATATGATGCTGGAGCAGAATATCCGTCAGGCTGCGCTTAAGCCTCCCCGCATGCGGCAGCTGCGAGTGGACTACTCTCCGGCTGTATCGGGTAGTGGACGCCTTGCTATCACCGGGTGGTAGACCAAAGGGCGCGACGCTATTTATTCCCTCGTTTGGCTTCTCTGATTCGGCGGATCTCTTCCATACGTTGGGCGAGCAGCTTTTCGCGCCCTTCGGCAGTGGGATGGTAATAGGTGCGGCCGCGCAGGCTTTCGGGAAGGGCATCCATGTCCGCGACGCGGCCTTCTTCGTCATGGGCGTACTTATAGCCTTTGCCGTAGTCGAGGGCCTTCATCAGGCCAGTTGGCGCGTTGCGCAGATGGAGCGGAACTGGTTCGGCGCGGGTGTGCTCAATGTCGGAGAGCACTTCGCCGTACGCGGTATAGAGCGCATTCGATTTGGGGGCAAGCGCCAGGTAGACGACAGCCTGTGCCAGCGCCAGATCGCCTTCCGGTGAGCCGAGGAAGTCCATCGCATCGCGAGCGGAAAGACAAAGATTGAGCGCTTCCGGTGCTGCAAGGCCGATGTCTTCAACCGCCATGCGGATGACGCGTCGCGCAACATACATCGGGTCTTCACCAGATTGCAGCATGCGGCCGAGCCAGTAGAGAGAAGCATCCGCATCACTATTGCGGACAGATTTGTGCAACGCGGAGATGAGGTTGTAGTGCTCTTCGCCCTGCTTGTCATAAAGCAGAACGCGTTGCTGCAGCGCTTCGGTTGCCAGTTCTTTTGTAATGCGGGTCTTGGCGGCTTGTGCGAGCCTTGCGGCGACTTCGAGACTGTTGAGACCGTTGCGTGCATCTCCGTTCGCATAGCCTGCCAACAGTTCAAGCGCCTCGTGATCGGCTTCGAGGTTGAGACTACCGAGTCCTCGCTCTTTGTCCATGAGAGCGCGTTCGAGCAGGGTGAGAATTTGTTCGTCCATCAACGCGCGCAGAGTATAAACGCGGCAGCGGGAGAGCAGCGCGGAGATGATCTCAAAGGACGGATTTTCTGTCGTGGCTCCGATGAGGCGGATGGTTCCGCGCTCCACGTAGGGCAGAAATGCATCCTGCTGCGCCTTGTTGAAGCGATGAATTTCATCTACGAAGAGGATGGTGCGCGAGCCGTAGGTCGAGGCCTTTTCTGCGTCAGCCATGACGGCTTTAATTTCCTTGATGCCTGAAAGAACAGCGGAAAACTCGATGAATGTGGCTTTCGTGGTTTCGGCAATGATCTTGGCAAGCGTGGTTTTGCCGACGCCGGGCGGCCCCCAGAAGATCATAGAAGATGCGTCATCGCGCTCAATCTGCACACGAAGAGGCTTGCCGGGAGCCAGCAGATGATCCTGACCGACGTATTCGTCAAGAGTGCGAGGCCGCATGCGCTCGGCGAGAGGAGCGGTTTTCTGGGTCGTGGCGAGATCGGGCGTGCTGCCGAAGAGGCTCATGTTGCTCTGTTAGATGATTCTACGTTTGTCGCTGGCGTGACGCTTCATAAAGAAGGATGCTGGCTGCGATGGCGGCGTTAAGGGATTCGACCGGCCCGGGACAGGGGATGGTGATGCGGTCATCGCATTGCGAAATCAAGTCCGAAGACAGGCCATTGCCCTCGTTGCCAATGAAGAGTGCAATGGGCTGCGAGAGATCAAGCTGTCCCGCCGGTGTGCCGCCATCTACAGTAGTTGCCAGCGCGCGGATTCCGTGAGAGCGAAGGGCAGGGAAGAGCTCTTTGCTGATTGTGGGGATGACAGGCAGACGGAATGCAGAGCCTGCGGACGCGCGAAGAGCTTTCGAGTTCCAGATGGAGACGGTTCCTGGAAGCGCGATGAGGCCGTCGGCGCCAAATGCCTCGGCGGACCGGGCAATGGTGCCGAGGTTGCCGGGATCCTGCAATCCGGCAGATACGATGAGGAGCAGGTGCGGTACGGCCAGAATTTTTTCGAGAGTGAAGGCCGGTACCTCAGCAAGAGCTGCGATTCCCTGGGGCGATTCGGTAGTTACTGCACTCGCGAAGACCTCGCCAGGCAGCTCAAGAATCTCGGTCTGACCGGGAATTCGGAACCGGTCGAGCAGAGGAAGGCTGTCGCTACGAACAAAGATGGTTACGATGCGCAGGCCGCTACGGATCGCCTCTTCGACGAGGTGCAATCCTTCAAGCGCAGCCAGGCCAGCATCTGTCTTTTCGCCTTTTCGGAGCGCCGACCGTAATTCTTTTACGCGGGTGTTCTGCCGGCTTTGTACAATGCGAATACGCGCGTTTTTTGAAGCCGCTTGCATGGGTGCGATTCTAACCCGTCTGCGCCGTCGAGGCGTTGCGATGGGTAAGGCTATGTGTTAGCTTCCGTTTGTTACCCACGCATAGAACTTGTTCCAAGTTCCAAGAGGAGTTGCCTTGTCCGCGGAGATTTTGCGCATACATCCGGATGAGCCAGAACCGGAGCTCGTTGCATACGTTGTTTCCTGCTTGCGTATCGGCAAAGTTGTCGGCATACCAACGGACACCTTTTACGGCCTGGCTGTCGATCCAGTCAATCTGCGCGCTGTGGAGCGTATTTACGAGATTAAAACGCGCCTGAAACACAAGCCACTCTCGCTGCTGATCGGAAATCTGTCGCAGGCGTATGAGTTGGCACGAGATCTGGGCACAAATTTTGACCGTCTGGCCGAACGATTCTGGCCGGGCCCGTTGACGCTGATCGTGAGAGCAAGCTCTCGCCTGCCGTTGCGGGTGACGGCGAACACAGGAAACGTGGCGCTGCGTATTCCCGACATTCCAATACCAAGGGCGATCTCCAATGCCTTCGGTTTACCCATCACGGCGACTTCGGCAAACCTGCAGGGAGCGCCCGAGTGTACGTATGCTGCGTGCGTGCGTGATCAGATTGGTGACCGGATTCCGCTGATTGTGGATGGCGGCCCGACCGGGCGCAGTTTGCCGACAACGATTGTCGATCTGTCCGGTGGAGATGGGCGCTGGCAAATTTTACGCGAAGGTGCGATTGCGACCCATGAAATTGCGCTCGCGCTGCAACCTTAGACCCATGATCGTCCAATCATGATTGTTCCGAAGACAAACCTGCGGCAAACGCGGGGCAGTGCGGGCAGAAGGCTGCTAGGCAGCGTCGTCCTGCTGATCCTGGCAGGTGCCGTGGCATGGACTGCCTGGGTATATGGGCAGATACGCTACTTTGCCGGCCGCGATCAGGCCCGTCCGGCTGATGCCATCGCAGTTTTTGGAGCAGCCGAGTATGATGGCACGCCGTCGCCCGTGCTAAGGGCGCGTCTCGACCATGCGCTCGATCTTTACAACCGTGGGCTGGCTCCCCTCATCATCACGCTTGGCGGAGGGGATGTGGGGGACCAGCACTCTGAGGGTGGTGTCGGGCACGACTATTTGCTGGCGCATGGTGTTCACGAGACGGCGATTATTGCGGAAACGCAAAGCGACAATACGGCCGAATCGGCGGCGCGGCTGGCTGTGATTGCGCGGGCGAACCACCTGGACCGCGTGATCGTCGTCAGCGATGGAACCCATCTTTTTCGTATCCACGCTTTGTGCGAACATAACGGCTTGACTGTATACACCTCACCTCGGCCGGTGGGGAAGAGCATCAGCTGGCAGGAGTACTTTTCCCGAACGGCGCATGAAATTGCGAGCTATACGGCGTGGAGACTACATCTGCACTAGTCGATAGGCAGCAATAGCGGCCACGAGTGTCGAAAGGAAGTTGACGGCGTCATTGTTTAGCCAGCCGCGTCGTTCAAAGACGGCTCCGAAGTAGCTATCGGCAAAGAGTCCAAGAATCGCACAGAAAAAGATGACAACTCCTGTCTGCAGGCTCAGCCGGATTGTAAATACCGCAATGGAAGTGACGATCGCTGCACCGAAACACCCCGCGACTGTTCCTGCAGTCGTGATGCCACCGTCGGTTCCCGTGGGGACTGGTTTCAGAGTAGTGAGCAAACGCGGTTGGCCGCCGAAGACCTGGCCCAGTTCGGATGACAAAGTATCGGCTGTAGCTTCTGCCAAAGCTGCCGCGATCGCGGCAAGAGAAGCGGTGGTCGTGAGGGCAGATGGCGAAAAGAGTTGCGTGGCCGTAAGCGGAATGGCAGCAAGCGCGGCAACACCCAGGTTGGCTGCTACCTGCGATGCCTCGCGTCCGCGCGTGCCTTCCGCGGTGCCGAGTTGCTCTTTGCGGCCTCGCCCAATGCGTGTAGCTAGAAGTGTAAGGGTGAGTGTGGCGGCAAGAGGAAACAGGGTAGTGTGCCAGCCGGGAGTGCGCAGATAAAGACAGGCAGTGATGATGGCTCCGGTCGCAGCCGCAGGTCCCGTGGCTGCGCGTACTGACCAGACGAAGAGACCGAAAGCGATGCTGATTCCTGCCGCCTGCAGTACAACCGGGTCATGGCTCGCCCACGCATCGACGGCTTGGAAGAATATCCAAAGACAAGAAGCAGGAACTACAATCAGGAGCAGCAATTTTGATTGCCAATGCAGCTGGAAGTCCGGTTGATTTTTCATATTCGTTTCGTTTTTCCTGGCAACGGTGGCAAACCGAGACGCGTGAGTGATTTACAATCTAGTTTTTACGGTATTTTCCGATTGTTACAGTCTTTATCGTGGTGTATCGGTGACCTTTTCATAGGATAGATGGTCACTTGAGAGACCTGGCTATGGCTTGGACAGAGCGGGGAAGTGCCATCGCAGGATTTGTTGCTGAATGAGGTATCTAAGAGTGCGAAGTGTCACTGGGCCAAAGTGCCCATGGTTTGCCGCCGGAGCGCTATTTGCTTTGGCGGGTGTATCTGGCTGTGGTAATCAGTACCGTCCAGTTATTACCCCTGTACCGCCCACCGGCCCGGCGCCCCAACCGTCAGCCTCCCTGATTGCATTTTCCCAACCTGGTTTGTTGCTGCCGCAGAGTGGCGCCGCATCTCCGTGCCCGAATACAGCGTCTTCCACATCGCAAGCGGGAATTGTGACTCTGATCAATTTTTCCGGGGACAGCGTCATGGCTCAGGCCAATATTACCGGGGTTGGCCCATCGACCTTCGCTCTCGATCCCACCGGCTCGACCGCATACAGCACGAACTGTGATGGCACGATAAGCACGGTACCGATCAGTTCGACTTTGCAGTCGAAAAATGTGCTGACAACGACGCTGCCGAGCACGGTTGATCCGACTACTAACCAGGAAATCAGCACGTTGCCTACAAACCTGTTGGTGACGACCCAGGGCGAGTACGTAGTTGAGCCGCATGCTACGAGCCTGAACGGTCAGCCAGCGATAGGCGTGCTGACTGGCAGTCCGCCTTCGCTCAAGTTAGAAGTTCCGATCAGCGCACCGAGCCTGGTTAATGTGATTGGTACCGCGAACGGACAACGCATTTATTCGATCAGCCAGGGAAACAGCACGAACGGCACCGGCGTGACCTGGGGGCAATGCGACACCCCATCGTCCGTGGCGACGAATGGCGAAGCCGACGGAATCGAAGAATCCACGAACACGGTTTCGAGCCAGCTCCCAGTTGGAGTCTGCCCGGTCTATGGCCTGATGACAGCAGATAGCCGTCGCACTTTCATCCTGAACCGCGGCAGCGGCACAATCACGGTCATTGATAGTGCGAAGAACATACTTGATACGAATTCGCCCAGCAATTACATGACGAATGCGACCATCACTGTCGGCAAGGGGCCGGTGCATGCGGATATATATGCGCCGGCGTCGCTGCTGGTTACTGCCAACTACGATGACGATTCCATCAGCATCATCAACGTAAGCATCAACGGTCCGGTCGAGGGTTTTACGGACACGGCGAACTTTGGCCAGGTGCTGGCGACCGTGAAGGTCGGCCATCATCCTGCTGCCGTTACCATACTCCAGGACGGGAGCCGCGCCTATGTTGCAAACGAAGGCGATGGCACGGTTACGATTGTGAATCTTTCCAGCTTCACGGTGCAGAGTGTGCTCGCGGTCAATGGCCATCCACGCTCGATCGCTTCTACGTACAACGCTCCGATTGGTAAGGTGTACACCATCGCGCAGGACAGCCCCTACCTGACAGTCATTCGCACAGACACTGATATTGTGACAGCGTCGATCCTACTTCAGGGCAACGGGGTGGATTTGCATACCACGACACAATATGCGGGCACCACTGCAGGGAATGCAATTCCTCAGAGTCGCTCAGCTGGATCGGGTGCTCCATAGAAGTATTAGCTATTCAAAACAAACAAGGCGCTCCAGGTCGGAGCGCCTTGTTTGTTTCATGCCAGAGGCATAAGAAGGGTCGACAGCTTTGATCTATACACTACACACTACAGATGTCTCCCGATCGTGACGCATGCGATCTGCATCCGCCTCAACTATTTTGCGTTTCCCCCACTAGTCGGTATTCTCTTGCTTTAGGCTCTCTGCAAGCCGGATCTTCACCTGGGAAACCTGACGACCTTGATTAAGACCTTCTTTCGCTCTGCCGCCTTTGTTGCCTTCATCACTGTGTCTGCTTTTGCGCAAACACAGCGTCCAGCATTGATTCCCGAGCCGCGAGAATTTCAAAGCAGAGAGAATCTGTCATTGGTTCACGGTGTCTCCATTTCGGTCCCGGCAAAGGATGAGGACGATTCTTTCGCAGCTATGGATTTGCTTGCATCTCTGAAAGAGCTGGGCATTGTGCAGTCTGCGAAAGGCACACGTATCTATTTGCTGCGCGATAATTCTCCGGCAGGCAAGCGGGCTCTGGCTGAAGAAAAGCTGTCGCTTGAGCAGCCGATGCTGGATGAAGGGTATGTTCTTTTCACATCGAAGAACGGCCTTTATGTGGTTGCGCATACGGCAGAGGGGCTTTTTTACGGAGCCCAATCGGTGAAGCAGCTGGTTTCAGGCTCGGGCGCCAACGCGGCGTTTCAGGGATGCGTGATCCGCGACTGGCCTGCGATGCGGTATCGTGGCGTGCATGATGATCTGTCGCGCGGTCCGGTGCCGACACTTGAGTACCAGAAAAAACAGATTCGGACCTTTGCGGCGTTCAAATTGAATGTGTATTCCCCCTATTTTGAGAACACAATGCAGTATGCTTCGAATCCACTGCCGGCGCTGCCAGGTGGATCGATATCGAAGGCGGATGCAGAGGCGCTGGTTGCGTATGCGAAGCCATATCATGTGACGATTGTTCCGGAGCAGGAAGCCTTTGGGCACCTACATCACGTATTGACATGGCAGGAATATGCGCATCTGGCGGAGGTTCCCAGCGGGGCGGTGCTGGCCCCCGGCCAGACCGGATCGCTGCCATTGATCAAGCAATGGTTCACGGAGCTGGCTGCTGTTTTTCCCGGACCTTTCCTCCATATTGGCGCGGACGAGACCTTTGAGCTTGGACAGGGCCAGACCGCCGATGAAGTGAAGCAACGAGGGCTTGGTGCTGTCTACATTGACTTTCTCAAACGCATTCACGCTGAACTCGCGCCCCTAAACCGCAGGTTGTTGTTCTGGGGTGACGTGGCAATGAACGAGCCGGCCCTTGTGACGCAATTGCCAAAGGACATGATTGCAGTCGCCTGGCACTATGAGCCCGAAGGCAGTTTCAGCAAATGGCTTGATCCGTACACTAATGCCGGTATGGAAACGTGGGTCGCGCCTGGTGTGAATAACTGGAATCGCGTCTATCCGAATAACAATACGGCGCTCAAAAACATGCAGGGATTCATTGCTGCGGGCCAGAAGGCCGGAAGCTCGGGCATGCTTAACACGATCTGGAACGACGACGGCGAGGGATTGTTTGCTGAAGACTGGTACGGCATCCTGTTTGGCGCTGCGGCTTCCTGGCAGCCGGGAACGAGCGATATTGCTGAGTTCCAGAATAGCTTTGGCAAGATCTTTCATGGCGACGCAACTGGAGACCTAGATCAGGCGCAACTTGCGCTGATGCAGGCTCATCTGGCTTTGGAAAAAGCTGGGGTGGAAGATGCGAAGGATGCTTTGTTCTGGCTCGATCCATGGAGCGCCGAAGGCCAGCAGACGGCTGTAAAGATAAAGCCCGCGCTTGAAGAGGTAAGGCTGAATGCAGAACGTACGCTGACACTGATTGCACAGGCGCGGCAGGCTGGTAATCTGCGAGAACCGGAAGCTGTGGATGCCATGGAGTTGGGTGCGAGGCGTATGGATTTTCTTGCTTTCAAATTTCAAACTTCGGCAGATATTGTCGGGACATATCAGAAGATCTATCAGGAGCAGAACGACCCAGAAGCGCGCAAACATGTATCAGGAGGGATGTGGAACCTTTCAGGCCGTGCTCTGGACCTGCGCGATGGCTACGGTTACACGCGCGATCTATTCAAAGATGCGTGGCTCAAGGAAAATCGGCCTTACTGGCTGGATAATGTGATGGCTGAATATGACACAGCCATACAATTGTGGATCGTCCGCGCAGAGAAGCTAAGAGGAGCACGCCAGCAATGGATCGCAACGCACACGCTGCCCTCCCCGGAGTCACTCGGCATCCCGCAGGCTGCTGTTCAATAATGTGTAACGGTCATTGATGCATATACCCCTCCGCACCGTTGATCTGATCATCGTCGTTCTCTACCTGCTAGGGATCACCTGGTTTGGCCTGCGCTTCCGCCGTAAAGGGGAGCGGTCGATGAAGAGCTACTTTCTTGCTGACCGTAATATTCCCTGGTGGGCCATCTCGCTTTCGATTGTTGCTGCTGAGACGAGCACACTAACGATCATCAGCGTGCCCGGTATTGCGTTCACAGGCGACTTCGGCTTTCTGCAGCTTGTGATGGGATATCTGCTGGGCCGCATCGTTATCTGCATTCTGTTCCTGCCTCGATATTTTCGCGGGGAACTGATGACGGCATATCAGTTAATTGGCCAACGCTTTGGATCTCGGCTGCATCGGCTCACTGCGCTGCTTTTTCTGGTGATGCGCGCCGCAGCGGAGGGAGTGCGCGTCTTTGCGGTAGCAATCGTGGTTGGGGTTGCGCTTGGAACAGGGGACATCCCCTCGATCGTCATTTTGTCCCTGCTGACGCTGCTCTACACCTTTGAAGGCGGTATGAAGGCGGTGATCTGGACGGATGTATTGCAGATGCTGCTTTACGTGGTGGGCACTCTGGTGAGCCTGTGGTCAGTATGTGCACATATTCCTGGCGGCGCTCATACATTGCTCTCGGTGGCTTCGTCGGCCGGAAAGCTGACGGTCTTTCACTTCTCTTTGTCGGTCTCTCAAACTTATACATTTTGGGCTGGCGTCATCGGCGGGTGCTTTTTGACGATGGCCAGTCATGGAACCGATCAGTTAATGGTGCAGCGTTTGTTAGCGGCGAAGAATCTGCGCGAGTCGCGACTGGCGTTGCTTTCGAGCGGTGTAGTAATTTTTGTACAGTTTACATTGTTTCTGTTGATCGGCGCAGGATTGTTTGTCTATTACAGCCGGACCGGGCAGATGCCGCATGTGCCGAGCGCAGATCGCATCTTTCCTATCTTTATCGTTCGGCAAATGCCTGCGGGGATCTCGGGACTGATGATTGCGGCGATTCTGGCTGCAGCCATGTCAAACCTGAGCGCTGCGTTGAACTCGCTGGCATCGACATCGATGGTGGATTTTTATCTGTTGCGACGGCCGGATGTCAGCGAGGATCAGAAGTCTAGGTTATCCCGGTTGATGACACTGGCATGGGCGGCGGTTCTGTTGGCCCTTGCCATCGTTTCTCGCGGCAGCGGCCACGTATTGGAGATCGGACTGTCGATAGCATCAGTTCTGTGGGGTGGGATGCTCGGAGTATTCCTGCTCGGAACCCTGACAAAACGCGCAAAGGAAACTGGCACAATGATTGGATTAATTGCCGGGTGCGTATTGAATTTGTTGCTGTGGCGACAGAGCTCCGAAATACAGATGACATTCCTTGGGCATCCATTTTTATTCCCGAAGATTGTGTGGACCTGGTATGTGGCAATTGGCGCTCTGGTAACGTTTGGAGTTGGATATTTCATGAGCCTGTTTGGAAAACATAACGGCGCGGGGAGCGTGTTATAGATGAAACCGTTCCCGCCCAGGCTCACTCTTCTGGTTGCACTATGCGGGCTCATGGCTTCCTGTGCCTTTGCGCAACAGGGGGATTTTTCACGCATTGACGAACTTGTCGGTAATGCCGTGGATCAGCATCAGATTCCCGGCGCTGTCGTGATAATCGGCCACAATGGCCGGGTAGTTTTTCGCAAAGCCTATGGCGAGCGCTCGCTGGAGCCGACGCAAGAAGCGATGACCATGGATACGATCTTCGACATGGCCTCGCTCACAAAGCCATTGATGACGGCAGCGGCAGTGATGCAACTCTGTGAACAAGGCAAGCTGAGCTTTAACGATCCGGTGGCAAAGTACTTGCCGGAGTTTGCGGCAAATGGCAAGCAGGACATTACGATTCGTCAATTGCTGACACATTATTCCGGATTGCCACCTGATCTCTCGCTGGAGCAGCCGTGGGAAGGCAAAGCTGAAGCATTCAAACAGGCATTTGCGGTTCAACCTGCCACGCCTGCCGGCGTCCGATTCGTGTATAGCGATATCAACTTTATTGTTTTGGGTGCGTTGGTCGAAAAGCTTTCGGGGATCCCTGAAGACGAGTATGCGGAACAGAAGATCATCATCCCTCTTGGCCTGCGAGATACGCGCTATCTCCCTCCCACGGAGTGGAGCGATCGCATTGCTCCGACACAGTACGAATATGGTGTGATGCTGCGTGGAGTCGTCCACGATCCTACGGCGCGGCGCATGGGTGGAGTGGCCGGGCACGCGGGACTCTTCAGCACGGCAGACGATGTCGCTGTATACGCGCAAAATCTGCTGGACAGACTCGCAGGAAAGCCGAGCCGGTTTCCGCTGAGCCGTGCCCTGCTGCAGAAAATGGTGACACCCGAGCAGCCCGCGACGGGAATGGCGCTGCGTGGCTTCGGATGGGACATCGATTCTCCTTATTCCAGTAATCGCGGCGAAATTTTTCCAGTGGGCTCATTTGGTCATACAGGATTCACCGGCACGTCCTTGTGGATCGATCCTGCCTCCGACACATACGTGATTGTGCTGACGAATTCTGTTCACCCGAACGGACATGGGAGCACGATTGCTCTGCGCACGAAAATTGCCGATGCGGCGACCATCGCTCTGGGAATCGTTCCTGACGATGGGAAGTTGTCGGCGCGGCTCACTGGGTATAACGAATCCCTGAGCGGCATGCGCCATTGGCCTGCTCGCAATGCCGAGGTTAAGACTGGAATCGACGTTCTGGAAGAAAGCGGTTTTGCAGCGCTGCATACGATTTCCAAAAAACATGATGGGCCATTGCGCATTGGACTTTTGACGAACCAGACTGGCATAGATTCGGCAGGTAGTAGAACGATCGACGTGCTTGCACATGCCGAGGGAATCGAACTGAAGCTGCTCTTCAGCCCGGAGCATGGCCTCCGCGGCGCGCAGGATACGGAGAACATCGACAATGCAACCGACCCGCAGACCGGCTTGCCTGTTATCAGTCTGTATGGCGCTACGGACGCGCAAAGAAGACCGTCTCTCGATACGCTGCGCTCGCTCGATGCAGTGGTGATTGATCTTCAGGATGCGGGTGTGCGCTTTTACACCTATGAAACGGTGATGGGGTACTTTCTGGAGGCCGCAGGAAAGACGGGAACTGAGATCGTTGTTCTGGATAGGCCGAATCCTGTGAATGGGGCATTTGTTCAGGGCCCGCTTTCAGACGACGGCGCTGAAAGTTATGTACATTACATGCCGCTGCCGGTGCGTCATGGCATGACCATGGGCGAGTTGGCGCGATACTTCAATCGCGAGCGAAATCTGCATGCCCGACTGACTGTAGTTGCGATGCAGGGATGGCAGCGCGGCGATTGGTACGATTCTACGGGACTTACGTGGGTGAACCCTTCGCCAAATCTGCGCGACCTGGAAGAGGCCACGCTGTATCCAGCCCTGGGATTCGTGGAGACGACGAATATTTCAGTAGGGCGGGGAACTGACACGCCATTTGAACTGTTCGGCGCGCCGTGGATCGATGGCCGTAAACTTGCACAGTATCTGAATAATCGGTTCCTCCCTGGAGTGCGTTTTATGCCGGTGGATTTTACGCCGGAGAGGCCTTATCCCTATGCTGGCCAACTCAACCATGGAGTGCGCGTGCTGGTGACGGACCGCAATGTGCTGGATTCGCCGGAACTTGGAATTGAGATCGCGTCCGCACTGCACAAGCTATATCCGCAGGAATACCAGCTGGAGCACATCGCTACGTTGTTGGCGAACGGCCATATCCTTGAGCAGCTGACGAGTGGGGTCGCTCCGGCGCAAATTGCGGATGAGTGGAGGTCTTGGTTGGAGGCATTTGAGGCGAAGCGGAAATTGGCTCTGTTGTACTGAGAAATAGATAGGCAACAGTTTATAGCTGCTTCAAATACGCCTTGGCCCGTTCCAGCTCGGGAAAGAGTTTCTCTTCAGCCTGGAATTCCAATGGATGCACGCAGCGACGACCGCCGCGTACCTTGACCGGATGCTTGAGATGGAGCATTTCGTGGTACATCAGGTATTCGATAGCATAGCGGGGTGTGTTTTTTCGGTCGAAGACGCGGCTCACCATGATAGTGTTATGTGCCGCATCATAGTGACCAAGCAAGCGTCGTGCCCTATGCTCGCTCCAGGTAAGCAACGGACGGCCCATCAAGCCATGGAAAAATCGCCGGTTCAGAGCTTCAAAGACCTCGTCCAGATCGTAGTAATCGCCCTTGGAAGTAGAGATTTTTTTCCGTCCACGCATCTGGCGAATGCGCTCCGTCTGTCGTAGCACCGATTCACTCGATGCGAAGCGGCGATAACGCGCATTATGGGAAGGATCGAGCGGTTTGCGGTAGAGCTTAGCCAGCAGAATGTGCGCAATGGCGCGTAACACAGGCTCAGGCGCGCCTTCGAGCAAGTCTGAAAGATGAACCTTGAGCTGTCCTTCGCGAAGGCGAATGGTCGTATTCAAACTGGTAAAGCGGTAAAAGCGGACATGAATTGGTGGAATGGGAGCGCGCGGACGTATGGCGCGATACTGTTCCTCAAACAAACGCAAAAGCTCAGGGTTCACTCAACCTGAGCGTAGCATATCTGGAGCTGGCAAATCTCATTGCGGACCTGTTCCGTTTTTGCCGGCTTCATCTTTATGTTCGGCAAAATATTTTGCCTGGGTTTTCTGAAGGTCTTTCAGCTCGTCACTCACGCTTTGGGCAGCCTCGACCGCAGTTTTACGCGCGAAGTCGTAGTTCGGGTCGGGCGGGGGCTGATTGAGAGCAGCCTCCCATTTATCGCTTGCAGAATTTAGATCTTTGAGCGCCTTGCGAATGTCGGCATGCTGCCCATCGTAGGTATCGAGGTTGTCCTGCAACTCATCGACGAGTCGAGTGAACTCCTCAATTTTGGCGCGCAATTCCGCAGATCGATTTTCTGCGGTCTTTTCCGTTGAAAGCTGTTTGATGGCTGTGACGCGCTGTTCAATAAATTTCGCAAAGAGCTTAAGTCGCTCATTGGGGCGGTCACCGAACTCCCGTACCTGATCTACTTCGTCTTCATTGAGCGGATCTTTCTGTGCCTGCGCCCATGCATGCGGCGCAAAAGAGGGTAGTAAAACGGCTGCGCCCAGGACGATAAGAAGTTTGCGGAAGAGGAGAAGTCTGCGCATGGAAAACTCCCTTAGCTGCCAAGTTTAGATGCTTGTTTCAGCATTTGCACGTTCGCAGATGGTGTACGGACATTTTTCTGTATGCCACAAAGGTAGAATAGTGGCGATGAAGTTAGTATTCGACCGGAAACGCCTGGTTGTTGCAGCAATGTTGCTGCTTGCGATTGCCTTCCATACTGCAGTCGCCTTGGCGGAGGCAGTAAAAGACCTGCCCAGACCAACGGACTACGTCAGCGATTTTGCCGGCGTGTTATCTCCACAAGTAAAGCAGGAGCTTAACCTGCTCGCCGGGCAAGTCGACCGTCTGGCGCATGCGCAAATCGCCGTTGTCACGATAAAGACATTGGATGGCGAGTCCATTCAGGATTTTTCCGTTCAACTTTGGGATGCGTGGAAGATCGGTCAAAAGGATAGAGGCGTTCTGATTCTTTTGGCTGTGCAGGACCGTAAGCGGTGGATTACAACCGGCTACGGGCTGGAGTCGATTCTGCCGGATTCAAGAGTTGGCGATATCGGGCGGCAAATGGTTCCATACCTGCGCTCTGGCGACTATGACGATGCAGTGTCGGTAGCCGTGGGACAGATAGCGCAGATTATTGCCAAGGATGCAGGAGTAACGCTACAGCAGCCGTTGCAGACGCGCGGTCCGCCACAGCAGCAGGCGATCCGGTTAAGCTTTGGGCAAATCATTATTTTCGGCATCGTCATTTTTCTTGTTATTTTGTTTTTGGCGCGCGCCGGCGGATCGGGGCTGATCGGTTTTTTGCTGGGGATGTTTCTGGGCGGCGGTGGTCGCGGCGGCGGTGGCGGCTTCGGTGGTGGAGATGGAGGCGGCAGCGGTTTTGGTGGATTCGGCGGCGGCAGTACAGGCGGCGGCGGTGCCGGAGGAGACTGGTAGATCCTGTTCGAGCCTTTAGCTCTTAGCTTGAGTCGTGTAGTCTCTGGAAGAAGATACAGGTTGCGTGTAAGGAGAAATTGCCCGTGATGAGACGTGGGTTATGGATCGGAATTGCAGTAGTTGTCGTGATTTTTTTAGCGGTGCTGCTTGTTTTTGGCAGTTATGTGAGCGCCAAGAATCAGATGGTGGCAAAGCAGGAAGCTGTCCATGCACAGTGGTCCCAGGTTGACGTGGTTTTGCAACGACGCGCTGACCTTATCCCAAATCTGGTGGAAACAGTGAAGGGCTATGCAAAGCATGAAGAAACGGTGTTCTCGGATATTGCCAACGCGCGCTCGGCGCTATTGAATGCCAGAGATCCGCAGAGCAAGATTGCCGCGAATGGACAGTTGGATGGAGCTGTTGGACGGCTGCTGCTGCTTTCAGAAAATTATCCGAATTTGAAGGCCGACCAGAACTTTCTCCAGCTCCAGGATCAGCTGGAGGGTTCGGAGAACCGCATTGCTGTTGAGCGCCGACGCTACAACCAGACATTGCAGGACTACAACACGTTCATTCGCCAATTCCCGAACAGTATCTGGGCTGGTATCGCTGGATTCCAACAGGATAATGCCTACTTCCAGGCGAGCGAGGCGTCCAGACAGGCGCCAAGTGTAAAGTTCTAACGCAAACTTCGGCATAGAGGCAGCACTGTATCTAGAGCCGCTTCGGGGATGCGGATTGCTCTGTTAGTTTTAGCAGTGCGATAAAACGGATCAGACCTCCATTCCCGATGGGGGCATGGGTTGCAAATCAACGTACGATTGCTACTTTCATTTAGGATGAAAGCAGTTCATACGCCAACAGAAGCCCGGATGGCGAAATCGGCAGACGCAGCGGACTTAAAATCCGCAGGAAGCAATTCCGTGGGGGTTCAAGTCCCCCTCCGGGCACCATGAAAATTAAGAAGTTAAGTTGAAATTACCTCTCTTAAACCGAGAGGTGATTTTAGTTTGGTGGCTGTTCTGATGGCCGTTGGTTTCTACTGTGTCACTGTGGCCGTTTTTGCGCTTCAGCGCACTGCAGAGAGTGACATTTCCCGGATTCCCAGAGCGTAGCCGGGCCTGAGTCCGTGGGCTGAGTCGGTTTGCTCAAAAACCCTTTTCGGCATGAACCACACCCGGGCGCGGGGGCGGCAAGCCGCATCGTATTGCTGTTTTGTGGATCGCGAGCCAAGTTCAGGGTTCCTGTCTGAGCATAGACTGGGCACTGCTTCCGCGATAGAAAGATCTGATAGCGGCGCATGTGCTTCGGACCCAGTTACTGCGGTGAGCAATGGAAGTACTCACCGCAGCAACTGGGTAAACGCACGCTAAAACATAAACTTCAACGCAAATTGCACCTGGCGCGGAGCCTCTGCCGCAAGGATATGGTTGAATGTTGGAGAACTGATGTCGCTGTCGGGCAAATAGAAGTTCGTGCGGTTCAAGATGTTAAATATCTCCGCGCGGAACTGGAACTGCTTCGATTCAGTCACCTTGAAATTCCTAAGGGCGGCGAAGTCCCAGTCGGAAAAAGCCGGGCCGGTATTCACGTTGCGGCGTTCCGTGCCGAACTGCCCCGCATTGGCTACAGGATCGAGTCGCTGGTATGCGCTGACGTTGAGCCATGCGCTGACCTTGCGCGGCCCGGTATTGGGGTTGCCGACGAGATTGGGTCGCTGCGCGGAGAATCCGGTGATCTCCGGCGCACTGCCTTGCGCCGCAACGTCGTTCGAGTCGAAGACGGTGAACGGCGTGCCGCTCATCAACGTTGCTATGCCATTCAACTGCCATCCGCCTAATACCGACTGGTACCAGTTCTGGGGACGGTTCCAGAAGGGAAGTGCCCATACATAGCTCGCAACGAATCGGTTGCGCGCATCGAACAGCGAGAGCCCACGCTCTGCTGCGAGATTGAACGGATCCTGGGCGAGATCGTTTTCTCCCGCGACTGGCTTAGCCTCCGACCCAGTTATGTTGAACGACGAAACATCGTCGATATCCTTCGACCACGTGTACGACAAGAGGAATGACAGCCCGTGGCTGAACCGCTTGCGCAGCGACGCTTGCAATGCGTTGTACGCCGAATTGGCGATGCCCGCGATCTCGCCGGTTGATGAAAACACGCAACTACTCGGCGGATCGGCCAGCGTGCATCCCGAATAGAGACGCCGTTGATCGGCATTGCTGGAGTTGGAAATCGGCTGGCCATCCACATATCCGGGAACGAATACCGCTGGGTTCGCTTCGATAAAGCGCGGCAGGCGCGTGCTCTTGGTGCCGATGTATCCGATCTCGAACAGCCAATCGGACCCGAACGACTGCTGCAGGTTCAAGTCCCAATCCTGCGTGTAAGGGAGCGTCAACGT
>Ga0210386_10000883_pt1 | contig 27437 bp, 20 predicted proteins | sample IncBWH32OmetaG_FD_160091 | JGI IMG/M metagenome (GOLD analysis project Ga0210386, IMG submission 160091) | Forest soil microbial communities from Barre Woods Harvard Forest LTER site, Petersham, Massachusetts, United States - Inc-BW-H-32-O ...
AGAGGCAGCTCCCGACGGATCATGATTATGCGGTTTCGACCCGCGAATATCAGCTTGATCAATCGTCGCCATTACCTGCCTCGGCTGCTGCTGACCCTGTCCTCGTTCGAAAAAAACGACCAGCGCATCTTGACCGGTCACTACATATCACTTCCTTATTGCTGACAACTCAGGAGTTGAGCGATATCGAGATGTCCCTCGTGGCGCCTTAATTCGAAGCTCCCACAATTTTGGTAATCAGATTTCTTTATCCAGGGAGATCGTCACGTTTTCAATGCTGCGAGACAGAGCGAGGAAGGCCTGCATTTCCGCTGTGAGCAATTCTTGCGGTCCTTCCGAGCAGCAGTGCCGGACCGTTTGTTCCAAACGCTCGAACGCGTCTTCGAAGCGGTCCGTTTCCTTTGGTGGTTTGCCCTCCATCCGGTCTGCCATACGATCCAGCATTCTGGCCAGCCGATCGTCAAACTGCTGCTGTGCCACACGTACGGTTTCCGGTAGTTCGAAACCGGGGAGCTGGAGACGATATTTCACCAGCGCAATTCGTGTCACGAAGAGCGTCCGCAGCTGCGGTTGCAACTGTCGGATTTGATTGCGCAACGCAAGGTCCCCATGCCGGGAAGGCCCTAATTCGAATAGAACCCCGTCAGCCAGACTCCTCACTTTGTCAAAGTTTGTGTTGATCGTTGCACGAAGAGAATCGCCGCGCCAAGTCTTCTCTCTCCCAGGAAGCGGTTCTCTGACAAGTTGACCCAGCGATCGCAGATTGGAAATGAATGTTCTCCTCATCTCGACCGCAGCGGGAGCGCTCCACAGCTGATCAAAGACAAGCCACATCATGAAGAGGCCGAGCAAAATGCCGGCAACACGATCTCTTGCCACCGCAAGTGACGTCTGTATTGTGAATTCCTGCAAGTGGATGAGGTAGAACGCGACGGCAAACTGGACCCCAAAATAGGAGAGACGCGGGCCTGACGTTGCGAACCAGGCGGCTATACCAGTGACCACCACGAAAAGGAGCGTGAACCCGGCAATTGAAGCGAGGTAAGGCAGAATGAACACTTGCGCTCCCATCCCGACCACCACACCGCCGCCGATGGCACCCGCGAAACGCAAAACCTGTTTCTGGCGGGATGCGCCGACCGTGGAAAGCGCTGTCAGCAGGCACGTGGTGATCGCCGTGCTGATGCCCGGCCAGTCGATGGAGTTGTAGATGATGTAGCAGAGGCTCGCGGCAAGGCAGCCTTTCAACCCGAACTTGAGGTGTTCGGGGTTCGATAGAGCGTCCGCAACAAAGAGTGTCGATCGTCGCTCGTCGGCGGGTGGCGAGGGCATATACTCGCTTATCGGGCCAGAGCCGGAAAACACCACGGGAATCAGCGGTACGGTTTTTTCCATCTCGCGCAACAGCGGAACACCCCCGGACAGTTCACTTTCGCTATTGAACTCAATCCGGCCTGGAACTCTCCCGCTCAGCAGATCGGCATGAATGCTCGCGATGCTCGCAGCCAAGGCACGTATTCGCTGCCGATCATCGCTAGCAACCTGAATCCTGAGTTGCGTCAGGTTGGCGGCGATGTCTACAAGTCTTCCGACGAGCACCACAACGGCGCCCATCTGTTCACGGTATTGCTCCGAGTAGGTGGAACGCCGCAAGGTGCGTCGCAACCTCGATGTCCCAAGCATGGCCAACCGTGTGACCCTCTTCTCCGTCTTATCGTCCACCGGCCGATCTGCTAAATAGCACGTGAGTAACTCTTCAACGGAAGCTAATCGCTCCGCGATGGAGCGGACAAGCTCATCCCCAGGTCTTATCGCTCCAAACACCAACCCGCCCAACCCGGCGACCACGCTCGCAATCGTTATGGCCCATACCGCCCAAAGCGTGCCTTCCACCCTCAACTCGGTCGGGATGTGGCTATCCCAGAGAGGAATTGTGATAACGATTAAATAGCCGAAGCGGGAAGACGCCCCGTAGTTCGTCATGGTGCTAATCGCATAGAACGACGCGAACAACGATCCGATCACCCAAAGCAAACGCAGTAGTGGATCACCGAGAAAAACCCAAGTGCTCATCAGGACGTAGGCTCCTCCGAGAGCAAAAGCGGCAACTATGGATTTCACCGCCTTCCCGATTGTTTGAGGGCTTTCGCGCGAAATGGTAAGTGCGTATAGAGCAGCGTATGCGCCATAGGGCATACGAAACGTCATGGTAATGAGCATCACGATGGTTGCAGCAATAACCATGCGGGCAACCAGAGCGGCTCTTTCTGGATAAGGCGTCAGTTCATCTTTTAGAAACTCACGGAACCAGGCCGTCGATCGGGGCGACTCCGGCGCGCTTTGTGCAAGAAGGGCCATCTTCAACGTCCCGCGAATGATGACCACTGCTGACTCGCCGAGGCCATCGTCTGGGCGGCGATTCGCCAGCCAACTCGTAGGATTTATACACCGCCCCCGAATATTTGCGGCGAGCCTCTCTTCGAACTGACGCTGATCGATGATTGCCCGCATTTGGCCAAGGTAGCTCGAAGAAAGCAGGCAGCGGTCCAGGCCAGCACCGCAACGACGACGACCGGGTTTGCAACATGCGGACACCGCCCCTTCGTCGCTCGCTCACTGACGTCCTGCCAGCGGATGGGTCATGTCCTGTGGCCGCACATCCGAAACGCTTGATCAAAGGCTCTGTGCCAAAAACATGGCGGCAAAGCTTTTCCCCGTGGCCATATTGTGTCCTGGGGACTCCGTCCGCCGTCCCGGCGGCTTGGTTCCGGTTGAGTTGCTCCTATAAATAGGCAAATAGGCCGGCGCTCCGAGACTGCTAGACAGTGTTTTCCAGAAAGTGCGTATGCAATTTCCGGATTGCTCCTGCATGACCGGCAATCCCGAAGTGCCTGTGAAGTCCAGATCTCGGTAACTTGCCGACAGAATGGACGTCGAGCAGCGAACTTGATCAAAACCCGTTTTTCAGAAGGTTAATTGACGAGCTTACTTCCGTCGCTGTTGCTGCTGTCGAATAGCGCGGAGCGCAGTCATTTAGCACAGAGGCCCAGCGGTTTCCAATCGGAAGGCCGGCCGGCCGGCTGCGAAGAATCATGGATCACTAAGACCAGCGACTTTCGCACAGCGGTGCCTGTGATAGTCAGTTCCATTGGGACATTCGGCAGCGCTGTCGCCGTGCCTCCGGCCGTCGCTCTGATCGCGCCTGCTGGAGTCTCCAGACATTGTTCGCCCGAGATCATGTACCAGCCTTCTGGTCCGGGGTGCACGTGGACTATGGATCGGTCGTTGGGCCGCATCACGGCGTAGCCAAGAACCACGGCGTACAACTCCGCTTTGGGAAGCTCCATCGGTCCTACTACGGCGACCGCTTGCCCACCCTCCAGAGCGAGGTCGCGCGGTCCAAATTCTGAGAGCCATACTCGGCCATCTTCTTCGACTACGATTCCCGTTGGACTCTTGGCCGCGTCTGCAGCAGCGCGATTCGGAAACGTTCGTACATGCCAATATACGGCCGGCTCTGAGAACCGCAATCCACTTTCGGTGGCTAGACTAAAGCAGCCGAATTCTGGTCTCTTCTGCCCCGGGGGGATGTTCACACACCCCTGTACGAGAAGGTGTTCGTGTGTTGTAGGACTGGAGTCTTGAGCGTGCAGAGCTGTACTGTTCGTACACGTTTGTAGAATCGAAACGCCGGAAACGAAAATACATGCCGCAATTACCGCGCGTATCGCCTTCATCTCCCGAACCTCCTGTACATAGAAGCATTTTTGGTCTTGCTGGATGATACGCCGATCATCATTGCCCAAATTTCCAGAAGTTGTGCATTCCATAGAGTCGGCTTCTAGCCTGTTGCGGATGGACAATGGAAAACTGGAAGTAATCCGTAGTGCTCGAAAAGTCCAGGTTTTGAGTAGGTTCGCAACCCTGAGTCGAAGTTACCCAAACCCCCGTTTTGGGGGGTCTCCAACAAACCCTTCTGAGTAGTGCAAGGCAAGCAGGACGGCCTGTTTACGGTCTATCCTAAATCCCTCGACTTTAATTCCCAGCTTCATTGCTCACGAAGGAGAATCGCGGGATCGATTCCCGTTGCGCGGCGCGCAGGTATCCAAGTGGCGAGCAGCCCCAATAACATCATCGCCAGCACCACAGCGAAGAGCACGAGGGGATCCCTGGAACTGGCCTGATATACGACAGACGACAATACGCGCGATCCCTCCAATGGATATCAGTGCGGATGGCCTTTTTGTTTCTGGCGTGACTACGCCTAAACATTCAACGTGCTCTACCGGCAGAATTCGACGCCGTAATCGGCGTTACCACGCGAACGGAATGAGTCGGTATCTGACCTTGTCGCGATATTCCGCATAACCCGGCAATTCCTTCGTGAGTAATTTTTCTTCGTCAAGAATTCGCCAGGCCATGGCCGGCGTAAACAGAGCCATCCCGAGTAGCCCCCACCATGAGCCGAGCGCAAGCGGGATACCCAAAATATAGACAAGGCCACCCACATACATCGGGTGACGCACGAGCGCATATGGCCCGGTCGATATGACCTTCTGCCCCGTTTCGACTTCAACAGTCTGGGCCGTATAAGTGTTCTCTTTGAACACGAAGAAAATGATGAGCAGGCCGAGCAGCGCAAGTGCATCTCCAACAAAGACGACTTGCACCGAGATTGTTGACCATGCGAAGCGGTGATCAAGCGCGGACATAACGATCACGAGTGTGAATGCAAGATTTACAAGAAACCGAATCATTTTCTGGCTCTTTTCTTTTTCGGTGGTTCGAATCCGCCTGGCCAGGAGATTCGGGTCATTCTTGGCAAGATAGGTGAAGATCGCCGATATCGAGATCATAAATAGGGCGAGAAACGTCCACGCTTGCCAGTAATTAAGAGTCCATGCAGGAAGGAATATGAGCGCTGAAATTGCCGCGAAGACGAAGAGGAGCCTACCCGCCGCCTTGATGAATAGATTCTTCAATTGAACCGGAATCTCCTTTTTCGGCCCCTGGTTCGCATGGATTCTACCGCTCTTCAGCGGTATGGGAAAACCAACGCCGCAATTCCGGTCGAAAATAGAGTGATACCGATGCGAGCAGAAGATGCGTTCATAGTGCGGGCATTTCTGTATTCCGCCTGAAAAGTCCGGGTTTTCGGTAACTTTCCCGAATTGGTGCAAACTCGGGCGTCCTTTCAGGAACCCGCTTTCACTGGCCAACAGGCGGAGATTAAAATGGCGCATTAGAGATACGGAACATGACCAGCTTATCCAGCCGTGCAATCCCGAGCGCAGGCACCGAGATGGGAGACCTAAAGTGGTCGCCGGCTGAAAAGGTCATCGCCCGGAAGGCCTTCCATCTAGCGCTAGACCGGGAATTGCAGTCGGTCATCCTGGAAGCCAAAAGGAAAGCCGCGAAGATTCAAGAGCCTTCCGAGCTTTGGGAGCTGGAACAGTACCTCACTCAGCGTCGGAGCGAGATCGACCGCATGTACGACTACCGCTACTCGGTACTCCCGCTCGTTCTCGCGAACCTCCTTACCTGTGGCCGCCTGGTCGAGGACGAGCTGCACGGCCTTCCTGAAGACAAGCTCGACTGCATCAAGCGTGCAGCTTTGTATCTTTGGAACGGTTAGTACGGCGGGGCCGAGCTTCGGGTATCCTGCACGATGCAGGCCTTACATGCGACAAATCCGCGCGGGACGCGATGGTTGACCCTTATCGCGGTAACCGTTGCGGTCGGCGTTGTCGCCGGGCTGGGTGGCATGGCGGTGGGCTTACTGCTGCATTTCGTCCAGCACATCGCGTACGGCTACAGTCTGCACGTGATTATCGGCCCGGAGACTTTTCTCCAAGGGACAACTGCGGCATCGCCCTTGCGCCGCCTGGTCGTGCTGTGCATTTGCGGAGCCGTGGCCGGGATTGGCTGGTGGGCTGTCTATCGATTCGGGCGTCCCCTGGTCAGCAAGGCGGTCGCGGAGAACGGGGAGGAGAACGGGGAAAAGATGCCGCTCTTCACGACCATCGTTCATGATGTACTGCAAGTGGTAACGGTGGCGCTGGGTTCGCCACTGGGCCGTGAGAGCGCTCCGCGCGAAGTGGGAGCAGCGCTCGCCACACAGATCGTAGACCGCGCGGGTTTGACGGCGGAAACGAGCCGGATCATGATCGCGTGCGGCGCAGGGGCGGGACTAGCCGCCGTCTATAACGTCCCGCTTGGGGGAACGCTTTTTATCCTCGAAGTCCTGCTCGGGACTTTCAGTTTGTCGGCGTTGATACCGGCGCTGGCCACCTCGGTGATTGCGACCCTGGTCGCATGGATTGGTTTGGGCAACGCGCAGCAGTACACGCTGCCGCCGCTCGCAATTTCTACCTCTCTGGTCGCCTGGTCGGAGTTGTGTGGGCAAGCATTTCTCAAAGTTACTGGTAGTTCTTCTGGCCGGCGCCGGATAACGGACGGGGCAGCTGGACGATTTACTCCAAGAACATCGACAACGGCGCGATAGTCGAGAAGCACGTACAGATCACCCAGGACGGCAATCGGCTGTGGGGACATTTCGAGGGACCAAACCAGTCGGGAGGGATTACGGGCACGGTGAACGGCCACCACATCGAGCTCAGCACCAAGACTCATGACGTGCTGACGTTTCGGGGGCAGATTAACGGGAATCAGATGTCGGGAATGTATGGGCTGACGGGCCGGCACGCGGAGTTTAGCGCGGTAAGAAACTGAGTGCTCGCCGCACGGCAGTGCTCGCCGCACGGCAGTGCTAGCCGCACGGCAGTGCTAGCCGCACGGCGGTGCTAGCCGCACGGCGGTGCTCCCACCCCAACAAGCCAAGGCCGCTGCCGGGACCCCGGTGCTGGCCGCATCCAGCCAAGAACCGGATAGCGAAAAGCGGGCAGCGAAGAACCGGTCAGCCAAAGAACCGGTCAGCGAGAAAGCGGAATCTCATCCGCTACGAGAAGGCGGTCGGATGGCAATTCGTCGTCTGGAATCGGCTGATAGTCACGTCAGGAACACCATTAGTCCCATATTTTCATGAGAGCGATTTTTGGACTCGGCCCGTTCTTGACAGGCCTTATGCGCCGGTTATGTATTGGCGTCACCATATGTTCGTCGCATGCACAGCGTGGCTGGCCCACCCACTTGTGTGTGCATACCTGCCGTGACGCAATAAACCGCCAAAAGGAGTAATAGACAATGCCCCTCAGCCGACGTCTGTCTCAGTTGGGTGCCCGAGTTTCCCTTTCGCTGGGAATTCTGGCCCTGACAGCAATTCCTGGATTTTCCGCCTCCACCGACAACATGAAAACCCTGGGCCCCGAAGACGTATCAAAGCAGATTTCAGTGACCGTCTGGCTAAACCCGCAGAACAAGGCGGGGCTGGACACCACGGTCGAGCAAATGTATGACAAGAGCTCGCCGAGCTATCACAAATTTCTCACGCTGAAGGAATTCCAGAGCCAGTTCGCGCCGACCGCGAAGCAAGTTGGTGTCGTGCGCGCTTTTCTGGCCAGCCACAACATGCAAGTCACCTCGACCGAGGCGCACAACCTTTTCGTAGTGGCTCAAGGGAGTGTTGGGGATGCTCAGACGGCGTTCAACACCAATATCAACCGGGTGATGGTCAACGGCGTGGCACATCGTGCAACGACATCCGCACCCTCGATTAAAGAGCCCGCGGCAAGTGCAGCCGTGGCGACAGTGCAAGGGTTGAGCGACCTCGCCTACCAGACAAATGTGAGCCCTGCCGCGAGTCCGCAAACCCGGGTACCATATGCGGGCGTTAAACCGTCGGCCGCGGGCGCCGATGGACTTTTCTTCAGTGGGCAGTGCCTGCGTCCGGCGCAGACCGAAACCTTTACCACGGGAGGAAGCACTCCGAAAGCTAGCTATGCCGGCAACCGGTATGGAGCAAACATCACCAACACGACCGCGCCCAATCTGCCGCCGTGCGGATACGATGCGGCGGAAATGCAACAAGCGTACGGCCTGACCAATGTCTACAAAAATGGCCTGGATGGGACGGGCCAGACCATCGTGATTGTCGATGCCTTTGGCTCGAATACGATCGCGGCTGACGCCAACCTGTTCTCCCAACTCAACAACCTACCGCCGCTTACTTCTTCGAATTTCACCATCTTCATGCCCGCCGGCCCCGCGACGTGTACCGCGACAAACGGGTGTATCAGCGGGAACTGGCAGTTCGAAACAACGCTCGATGTTGAATGGGCACACGCGATCGCTCCGGGGGCCAACATCGCCCTGGTCCTCGCGCCCGACGCATCATTTACCAACCTCGATCTTGCAAACCTTTTTGCGATCCAGAGCGGACTCGGCACTGTGCTGTCAAACAGTTTCGGGCTTGCGGAGATCGTGTTCGTGCAGGAAGATCCATCGGAACTGGTAGTTGAGAACGGCATTTCAGAGATCGCCGCGGCCCTGGGGATCTCTCACGACATTTCAAGTGGGGATAGTGGGGATAACCTGGCATCCGATACCGCCAACTTTGGCATACCCGCGGTGTCTGTGGCGGCGAATCCCGCTTCCCCGTTCGCGACCGGGGTTGGGGGCACCAGCACCTTCCTGGACTCTGCGAGCAATATCGAACAGCAAACCGGATGGGGGCTGAACCTGACTCAAATCGCTGGACCCACCCCGAACCCTCCAACAATCCCACCACAACTTTCTGGCTTCCTGGAAGGATCCGGAGGTGGAACCAGTGTTGTCTACGCCAAACCTAAGTTCCAAAAAGGGCACACGACGGCCGGCGTCAAGTTCCGCCAGGTGCCGGATATTTCCATGAATGCGGACCCGCAGACGGGGAACGAGATCATTGTCACGCCTACCAGCGTGCCCGGCGATGAACAGTTGGTGGAAGTGTTCGGGGGCACCAGCCTCTCCTGCCCGATGTTCTCGGCCTTCTGGGCGATCGCGAACCAGGCGGCCGCAAATGACGGACTGGGACCGCTGGGGCAGGCTGCTCCGATCCTCTACGAACTGTCCAGTAATGCAATCACGGATGTAAATGTGAAAGCGGCCGATACTCTGCTGAACGTGACGGGGACCATTTTCAACCCGCCAAGTGCGCCCTCTTTCCAAAGCGCGGCGGCTCTGGCAGGACCCCAGCCACCGACGATTCGATTTGTGAGCGCGTTGTTCCAGGAGTCCGGCTCGGGTGACTGGTTTGTGCTTACGTTCGGGACAGACTCGTCGCTGGCCACAGGACCTGGCTGGGACGACGTCACCGGGTTAGGCACGCCGAATGGCATGACGTTCATCAACCAAGTCGTAAAAGCAGTGAAATAACTTCGCTGAGGTAGCAGCAGAAGGCGGGTTGCCCAATGGGCGATCCGCCTTTTTTGTTGAGGGGCAGCTTTCGGACTGCGGCATTTGCCGGATGCAGCTTAAGGACTCGTTCGCAGATTGCGTCGGAACAATCGCCGGTTCTTTGGCCAGGTTAGCGCGGCTGTGCAGAGGCGTTTTGGCGCGCTTTGGCGACGAGAGCTTCAAATCGGGGATCGCTATGGAGGGATTGCAGGTCCGGGTCGCTATCCATCCATCCGGATGCCGCAAATCCGTGGTCGATAGCGTTTCCCAAATACCCCAGCGCCTGGTTACGGTGCCCAGCGATAGCTGCCCCGCAGGCAAAACCGTACCAGGCGTTTGCCAGCTCTCTAGGTTCATTTGTTCTGCCGGCAGTCTCGATGGCTTCGCGGAAGAGCGTTTTCGCGTTACTGAACCGTCCTTCCAGGCTTAGGTAGATGGCCTCCCTTTCGAGGTGGTATAGGACGTCAGGATTCTCGGCACCCAAAATGCGGCGCTCGATCTCGAGTGCGTTGGCCTGCAGAGGCTCCGCTTCTGCCAATCTGCCCTCTCGCCTCAGCGTCTCCGCTAAGCTGTTCATCGAGGATAAGGTCCGCAGATCTTCTGCGCCAAAGACGCGACGCTCTACATCGAGGGTCTCGCGTTCCAGTTTCTCCGCTTCCTCGTAATGACCTTCGTTCGTCAGAGAGTCTGCCAGGCTGTCCATTGAAGCCAGGGTCGCCGGGTGCTCTGGCCCGAAAACTCTGCGCTGGATATCAAGCGTCTCGCGGTCCAGTTTTTCTGCTTCGGCAAAATGACCCTCACCTCTCAGCGTGCTTGCCAGCGCGCTCATCGAATTGAGGGTTTCCGGATCTTCGGCACCGAGGATGGGACGTTCGATGTCAAGAGCCTGACGAATCAGTTTCTCGGCGTCATCATATCGTTGATTCACCCTCAGAACAGTTGCCAAGAGCCTCATTGAAGAAAGGGTGTCCCGATGTTCAACCCCAAGAATGCGCTGCTGAATTCGCAGCGCGCCCTCGACTAGTGGCTGCGCACGGGAATAGAGGCCGAGACCTGCATAGCTCTGCGCCATCGTGAACATCATCTTTGCCTGCAATTCGGGGTCATTGTTCAGACCGACGCCGATCTCGTGCGTGGCATTATCGAGGATCTGGCGCGCAGTGATCGTGTTCCCCACTGCTTCGCTCGGATCCGGCACCTCGAACATGCCGGTTGTGAACTGCGCAATGCGGTCAGCGCGATCTCGCTCTCGCGTAGCGCGGTCCCGCTCCCAGGCGATGTGCCGCAGTTCAATGGATTGAACGACGGCGAAGCCTGCCAGCAGGAGCACTGCGAAGGCGGCAATCGCCACGGCCAGACGGTGGCGCCGAATGTATTTGCGGGCGCGATAAGCGGTGCTGGGTGGATGCGCAATAACCGGCTCATCGTGCAGGTAGCGATTGATGTCGGCGGCGAGCCCTGCCGCTGAGGCGTAACGACGCGCGCGATTTTTTTCGAGCGCCCTGAAGGCGATAGCCTCCGGATCGCTGCGCAGCTGCCGGAGGAGAGTGGGCAGGTCGCATCCACGTTTTGTTGCAACGACGGCGGCTTCATTGCCCATCGCGAGCAGTTTGGTTCTCGGGCGGGGCGGATCCTGCTCGCGGAGACGGCGAAGGATTTCATCGTAGGGCAGCTTCTTCAAGTCGAGCGGCAGGGCGCCCGTCAGCAATTCGTAGAGCACAGCGCCCAGCGAGTAGATGTCGGTACGGGTGTCGACGTCTTCGCCGATCATGTCGGCCTGCTCGGGACTCATGTAGCCGAGTGTCCCGACCATTGTGCCGATCAGAGTGTGCATGGTTCCGGCGGTGAGCTTCTGAGACGTGGCTTTCGCGACGCCGAAATCAATAATGCGCGGCAGTGGTTTACCGTCGACCTCGGTAACGAGGATATTCGAGGGCTTGAGGTCGCGATGGATAATGGCTTTCTGGTGGGCGTGCTGCACGCCTTCGCAGACAAGGATGAAGAGTTCCATGCGTTGTCGCACGGTGAGCTGATGTGTGTCGCAGTATGTGGTGACGGAAACGCCTGCGACGTACTCCATCACGAAGTATGGCCGACCTTCGCGAGTTGAACCGGCGTCAAAAACCTTGGCGATGGCGGGGTGGTCCATGAGCGCCAGAGCCTGGCGCTCAGATTCGAAACGCATCACGACTTCGCGTGTGTCCATCCCCGCCTTGATGAGCTTGATGGCGACGCGGCGGCGCACGGGTTCCTTTTGTTCTGCCAGCCAGACTTCGCCCATGCCGCCTTCTCCGATCAGCTCGAGCAGCCGATAGGGACCAATGGTGGTCTCGAATACGCCGGTTTCGGAGGGATGTGTGGTTGGCAGTTGGAAAATCGGATGGTTCAAAAAACTTCCAGCATCTGCAACGGCCTCCAGGAGGGCTTCCACTTCCCGGCGCAGATCCGGGTTGCCCTTGCACTCCCGGTCCAGGAACATAGCGCGGTCGTCCACGCTGAGATCCAGCGCTGCGTCGAACAACTCCTTAACCATTTCTCGCTGACTCGCCATAAGTTGCCAGCCAAAATCGGTAGTCCCTGGGAGGAATAGGGACCGCCGAGCGATGTCCGCTTCACGGTTTGCAGGGCACGCGGACTCGCCAGAATGATACTGAGCTTAAACGAGGCATCGGCTAAAAAAATCAAGAACCGATCATCATCTTCTGGGCGGCGGAGGATTCGAGTGAACAGGGCGCTGTGTACGAACGTCGCGAATAACAAACTTCTCTTCGTCTTGTGATTTGACTGTGGCATTGCCGGTGTAAATGTTCACCGCAATGGAGACGCCGCCCGCATATCCGCTAGTTTGAAAAAGTTTGTTGAGCTCCACCTCGGTAAGCTCCCCCGCGTCGCCAACCATTTCCAATCTGGTTGGTGCGCCGCTTTCTGAATCTACAGTCACAAGATACTTAATACTTCCCATTGCTGCTCGCTCCTTCTTGATAGAGTTTCCCTCAACTCGATATCCTGCTGCCGCCTTGCCTCCTGTGGCAACAAAGCCAGAGTAATGGCATGCTTTCCGATCACCGCTATGACTCCACGGGAGATCAAAGCGTCGAATACCTCTCGAGTGTGTTCGATGGTCGACTCGCATTCCCTCGCTGTATTCATTACGGCTCGATTTGGAGCAACCGGCGCATCGCACTGAAGCAGCAGATCAAGTTCGAGCGGGGTCAGTACCAGTTTCGACTCGTCGAAGTTGAATCGCGTGTCAACAAGAACGGCCCCCCCTCCAAGACGTGGCCGGACAACAAGCGACCCATTCTCGCCCGCCTTGCTCTTCTCGCGCCAGCAATTCGCGAAATCCACCATAGGCCGTGTCAGCCTAAGGACGCTATCGAGTTCAGCATGTTCGTAGGCAAAGTAATAGGCGAAACGGCTCAATTCTGCCTCATCGAGAGGAAAGATGTGTCTGTAGGAAGGAACAGGACTAATGGATGAAAATCCTAAAGATTGCCAATCTGTGAAATTAGGGCTGAATCGATCCAGCCTGATATACGTACAGACGTCGGGGGGACTGAGATGCGTCATGAGATTCATCACTGAAAGATTCGTGTCATAGTCCTTCACCGGCTCATTTGGGAACCCAAAAATCAAATTCCAATAAACATCAAGATTAAGTTCCGCGATCCACCGTAAAGTCGCGACATTTTGCGCGCCTGTCACACCTTTGCGCATCAGCCGCAATGTGTCATCCGCCAAATTTTCAATACCCGGCTGAATCGAGCTGACGCCAGCCCGCCGGAGCATTTCGATCTGGCCACGAGTAAGATTCGCTTTCACCTCGAAGAATTTTGGTATTGAATCGCCTCGATCTGCCCAATACGGGATCAGGTTCTTGAAATAGTCCAGAGAAAGGATATTGTCGGTGAATTGCACGAACGACGAGGGGTACCGAGTCGTCAACTCATCGACTTCTTCAACAACCCGACGCCAGTTCTTCCGCCGAAACTTCATCCCCTCCCCATTCAGGCCGCAAAATGTGCAGTGGTGTCGCTCGCCCCACCAGCAGCCCCGAGAGGTCTCCATCGGCAGGATCGCAGCCCCGGCATTCAGTCCGGAAGCGGAGATGATCCGAAAATAATCGTCGAAGGACGGCACCGGAAGACTATCCAGTTCGACAAAGCCGGGCTTGCTTATCGGCGTCGACTGCACTCGACCTCCGGCACGATACAGCATCCCGGGGGGAACATCTTCGATTCCTCTGGAGAGGTTTTCACAAAGTTGAGGAAAGCATTCGTCCCCTTCCCCGGTGCATACGTAGTCAAGGAAGGTAAAGTGTTCCATGTACGCCAGGCCCATAGAGGACTCAAAGTTCGCTCCACCCGCTGCAATCCGAACGCGAGGATAATGCTCCCGAATCATCCTCGCGAGACACAAGCTCGACATTGTTTGCTCGAAGGTGCTTGTAAACGCTACGAGGTCGTATTGCTCCCAATCATTCGATTCGAAAACGACTCTCAGGAAGGCGGGAGCGATGTCAAGGGCAGCCCTGATATCGCTCCGTTCCTCTACTTCTTCCATACCCCATAAAGAGCAGTTGAGTACTTCGCTTTCGTAGTTCGACCAATTGGAGAAGGCTTGACCATAAAACAACTGGGAAAACACCCACTCGCCAGCTAACACGTGGGGAGGCGTGTCAAGTGCGTCCAGGTAAGTCCTGGTTCCCGCCATTTTGGCAAAAGTAACGTTGAAGTACTTGCAGTCGCAGGCGACACCTCGTTTCTCGACCGCAGCCTTCAGGAGTCCGGCAGCGAGGCTGGGACGGTCAATAGCGAGGAAGGGCATCACGACGATTGCGACCTTCATAGCAGGTCACCTAGTTCTGCGAGCACCCGGTATCAGGTTGTGGGGGAATAACAGATCGCAAGTGTAACACGTTTTCCGCTCGCTATAAGCTGCATCCTCCAAATAGTCCATAAGAAGTGAGATCTATTCCGATAGAACCTGGGAGCGTGGCGACCTTGTGAGGGTGGCAGCCTCTGAAAATTCCCGCCTCCTGACCGGCAACTCATCCCCATCAAACTCCTAAATTCTTAGTTGACAGATGGGCGGCATCGGGCTAAGCTCCTAATTACTTAGGAGACGACGTGGTGAAGGCAAAAAAAGCGGGCTTAACAAAGCTCGAACTAAAAATCATGCAGGTGATCTGGAGGTATGGCAGCAGCACGGTCAGTGGCGTGCAGGCGAAGCTGGAGCCTCCGCTGGCCTACACCACTGTGCAGACGATGCTGAACATTCTTGAGCGCAAGGGGAAGCTCAGGCGTGAGCTGCAGGGTCGCGCCTACGTCTACGCGGCAAAGGTGACTGAAGCCAAGGCGCTGGGGCAGGGCTTGCGAGACCTGATCGATCGCATGTTTGGCGGATCAAGCGAAGAACTGGTCATGAGCCTGCTCAAGAATGGACAGATCGATGCGAAAAAGCTGGCGAAACTGACCGAACGATTTAACGAGGAGGCGGGCGCGCCATGAGCAGCTTCGAGTTCGGGATCGAGTCCTGGATATTGTCCTATCTTCTGAATTCGCTGTGGCAAATCCCGCTGATTTTTGCTGCCGGGCGGGTCGCCGCGCGGGCGCTCAGGAGGGTTGGCAGCGCGGCGGAACATGTGGTCTGGGTGAGCGTCCTGCTGCTGCAGAGTTTTCTTCCGGCATGTTCTACGCTGCCGCCGGGATGGCTGAGTACACTCTTCGCCTGGGACCGGGGCGCACACCTGTCCGGCGAAGCGCATGTGGCGGTAGTGATGGGCGCGGGCACCGGACAGGGCACGTTACACGTGCGGCCAGGGTTGCTCATCAGCATTGCGATTGCGTACGGCACAGTGATCGCTTATTTCGCGATGAGATTTCTATGGCGCTGGCTCAGGCTCTGCGGCATACGGCGGGAAGCCATGGAAGTGGTGCTGACGGGCGAAGCAGCCCTGGACAGGGAGCAATGCGCGAAGAGGTTCGGGACCGGCGAAGTATCGATTGCAGCTTCGTCCCGGATCTTCGGGCCGCTCACGATGGGGCTCCGGCGAAAGCTGGTGATGCTGCCCACGAATATGGTCGCCGGATTGCCAGGAACGGATCTTCGCACGGTGATCGCGCATGAGTTCGCACACATACACCGTAACGACTTTCTCAAGAACCTGATTTACGAGGTGCTCTCGCTGCCGGTGAGCTACCATCCGCTGTTTTGGCTCACGCGGGAACGGATTATGGAGAGCCGCGAGATGGTCTGCGACCAGATGGCGGCCGAAACTTCCGGACGAAATGAATATGCACGATCGCTGCTGCGATTGGCGTCCCTGCTGGTAGAGGGAATGTCGATCAGAACTCCTCACGCCATCGGAATCTTCGATGCCAATGTATTTGAAAGGAGACTTATGAGGTTGACAGGGAAAGACAACGACATTCGAGGCGTGCGGCGACTGGCCATTGTGATTGCCTGCGCTGCGCTGGGCGTCGGGACCTGCGGGTCAGTGCTGGCGCTGAGCATGCATGTGGATGCGGCCTCGGCAGCCAGTGACGAGAACAAGCCGAAGACAACCGAGCCTCTCAAGGTTTCGGCTAGCGAGATGGCCGGAAACGTAGTGCGAAAAGTCCCTCCGATTTATCCAGTAGCAGCCAAGAAAGCGAGGATTCAAGGGACGGTTGAGCTCGAGGCAATCATCGGGAAAGACGGAAGCGTAGAACATCTGGAGGTCGTTTCGGGACCGAAGGAGCTGCAGGAATCGTCTCTTGACGCAGTACGGCAGTGGACCTACAAGCCATTTCTGCTGAACGGGGATCCTGTCGAGGTGAAGACAACGATCAACGTGATCTACTCGCTCGCGAAGTAAATTGTGCAATGGCTAAGAGGGCGAGCGAGTCGGCTCGCCCCTCACGGCCACTTGATGTTGAGGGCGTAGATTTCCTGGTAGCCGGTGTCGCGCGTAAAAATGGGAGAGCCGTCTGGCGCAACGTTGATCGGACTCTCCTCGTCCATCACCACACGCTGAAGGCCTTTCAGGGTGGTGATGGTTTCCACCTGTTGCTCGGCGAACCGGATACGCTCAGCCTTTGGTTCCGCACCGCTGGTCGTGAAATAGAGATACTTTCTATCTGGCGAGATCATCCAGTTCACGGTGTTGCCCACGTTTTTTGCTCCCAGGTCGCTCCATGTCTGGGTCTTTAAATTGAAGGTCTGGAAATTCGTTTTGTTTTTGGTTTGAGGTTACCAGGGTGTCCTGGGCCATCCAGAAGCCACCGAGGCCTTCGGAGGAAGGAATGGTGGATTTCTTCCCGGTGCGCCCATCGACAATCTGATCCGCGCCAGTTGGAGGGCACGGGCGAAAGGCGAGATAATTTCCGTCGGAGGACCAGGTCGCATACCAAGCATTCTCGCTAACCTTCTGCGGCATCCCGCCTTCCATGCCGAACAAACACTTCAAACTTATCGCAACAGGTATGAAACGCAACTTTCGTTCCGTCCGGCGAAATAGAAGGGACCCCCACACTCATTGGTGGGTAGGTTAGCTGCATGCGTTCGCTTCCATCGCTGCGGCTGCGCCACAAAGTATGGTCTGGATAGGAGGCGTAAGCGACCCATTTTCCATCCCGGGAGAACGTCACATCTCGCGGAAATTCCGCCCTGGAATGGAACTGATGCGACTTCATATCGTAGCGAACCAGTTCGCCACGTTGCTTCGTACCGAGAGCAAAAATCTGCTTTCCATCGCGGCTCGGTAGTGGCTGCGTATAAGGCAGCGGTCCATTCGTGAGTCGAATCGGTTTCCCTGGGCGGCAGAAAAGCCCCGTTTTCCAGGGAATCAACCAAATATCTGACTGTTGGGCATTCCCCGATGCGGCCATCCGGGAAGATATCCGCATTCTTCGTCTCAAGACTGCCGAGGTGGCGCGGCTCTCCTGCCGGGAGCGGAATCAACCATAAGGGGCCTTCGTAGAGGCTAGCATTGGCTGGGACCAAAGCAAGTAATGCGGAACCGTCGGGTTTCACTTCCCTGGAGGTAAGAATTTGCAAACGGGGTTTCAACCGGTGCTGTCGCCCCGCCTGTGACCGAGACATGCGCGATTTTCGAGTTTCCTGGCCCTCCTTTGTTGAAATAAATCCGGTGCACCAAAACGGGGCGATTCGTTATTCGTCGCCTGGAATCGACGGATCGTCACGAAGGTTATACCGCAGGTCACATTTTCATGAGAACGATTTTCCGACGCGACCCTTGCGAAGGAGTTCTTGACAGCCCCTCTGCGCCAGTGTGTATTGGCGTGACGATCTGTTCGTCGCACACACAGCGCAGCCACCCCAGACGTGTGTGCTTTCCCTGCCCTGACGTAACGAACCGCTATAAGGAGTAATAGACATGCCCCTCAACAGACGTCTGTCCCAGTTGGGTGTCCGAGTTTCCCTTTCGCTGGGAATTCTGGCTCTGATGGCAGCTCCTGGATTCTCTGCCTCCACCAGCAACCGCATGAAAACCCTGGGCCCCGAAGATGAATCGAAGCAGATTTCAGTGACCGTCTGGCTAAACCCGCACAATAAGGCGGGGCTGGATGCCGCGGTCGAGCAAATATATGACAAGAGCTCGCCGAACTATCACAAATTTCTCACGCTGAAGGAATACCAGAGCCAGTTCGCGCCGACAGCGAAGGACGCGGCGACGGTCCGCAGTTTCCTTGCCGCACACAATATGAGAGTCACCTCGATTGACCGGAACAACCACTTTGTCGTGGCGCAAGGACGGGTGGGAGACGCGCAGGCGGCATTCAACACGAAGATCAATCGCGTGATGGTCAACGGTGTGGCGCATCACGCAACGACATCCGCACCCTCGATTAAAGAGCCTGCAGCAAACGCAGTCGTGGCGACAGTGCAAGGGTTGAGCGACCTTGCATACAAGGCAAATGTGAGCCCTGCCATGGATCCTGAAACCCGGGTACCGTATGCGGGCGTTAAACCATCGGCCGTGGGCGCAGATGGGCTCTTCTTCAGCGGGGAATGCCTGCGTCCGCCGGAGATCAAAACTTTTACGACAGGAGGGAGCACTCCGAAAGCCACCTACGCCGGTAACCGGTATGGAGCGGACATCAACAGTCCCGAGCCCAATCTGCCGTCCTGTGGATACGATGCGGCGGAAATGCAACAAGCATACGGCCTGAATCGGGTCTATAAAAACGGCCTGGATGGGACGGGTCAGACGATCGTGATTGTCGATGCTTTTGGATCGAATACGATCGCGGCTGACGCCAACCTGTTCTCCGAACTCAACGGACTGCCTCCGCTTACATCATCGAACTTCGCAATCTACACGCCCAATGGGTCGGCCACCTGCGGGACCGCTTGCATCAATGGAAACTGGCAGTTCGAAACGACGCTTGACGTCGAATGGGCACACGCGATCGCTCCGGGGGCGAACATCGCCCTTGTGCTCGCGGCAGACAACTCATTTACCAACCTTGATATCGCCAATCTTTTTGCGATCGAGACTGGACTTGGGACTGTGCTGTCGAACAGTTTCGGGATTCAGGAGATCGTGCTGGTGCAGCAGGATCCGTCGGAACTTGTGGTTGAGAACGGTATTTCCGAGATCGCCGCAGCCCTGGGGATCTCTCACAATATTTCCAGTGGGGACGACGGCGATTTCCTGGCAGCAGACACCGCAGAAGGCATTCCCTCCGTATCTGTCTCGGCGAATCCCGCTTCGCCTTTCGCGACGGGGGTTGGGGGCACCAGTACCTTCCTGAACTCCAAGAGCAATATCGAACTGCAAACCGGATGGGGCATGAACTTTGCGCGCATCGCTGAGCCCACCCCGAACCCGCCAACGATCCCGCCCCTTCTCTTCGGCTTCCAGAGCGGCTCCGGAGGCGGAACCAGCGTTTACTTTGCCAAGCCCAAGTTCCAGAAAGGGAACACAACGGGTGGCGTGAAGTTCCGCCAGGTGCCGGATATTTCCATGAATGCGGACCCGGAAACGGGGAACGAGATCATTGTCACGCCTACCAGCGTTCCCGGCGATGATCAGTTTGTGGAAGTGTTCGGGGGCACGAGTCTCTCCTGCCCGATGTTCTCGGCCTTCTGGGCGATCGCGAACCAGGCGGCCGCAAATGAGGGCCTGGGACCGCTGGGACAGGCGGCTCCGATTCTCTACGAACTGTCCGGCGATGCCATCACGGATGTAAACGTGAAGGCAGCCGATACTCTGCTGAACGTAACGGGGACGATTTTCAACCCGCCAAATCCGCCGTCTTTCCAAAGCGCGGCGGCCCTGGCAGGACCTCAGCCACCGACGATTCGATTTGTGAGCGCGCTGTTCCAAAGCTCGACATCGACTCGCTGGGACGTGTTTACCTTCGGGACAGACTCCTCGCTGGCCACAGGGCCTGGCTGGGACAACGTCACCGGACTGGGCACGCCGAATGGCCTGACGTTCATTAATAAAGTCGTGAAAGCGGTCAAATAGCTTCGCGGATAGCAGCAAAAGGCGGGTCGCTCGATGGGGCGATCCGCCTTTTTAATTGAGTGGGACGCATGATGTCTGTGCGCGCATGCAGCCTGGGGCGGGTATGCACCGTCCAATTACTTTCTGATGAAACTGAGCGTCACCCCAAAAGGAGTTCCCTCATGGCCGTCCCGGAACGATACGTCTGCATTCACGGTCATTTCTATCAGCCGCCGCGGGAAAATCCGTGGCTGGAGACGGTGGAGATACAGAGCTCGGCCGCGCCGTATCACGACTGGAATGAGCGGGTCTCTGCTGAGTGCTATGCGCCGAATGGCGCCGCGCGGGTGGTGAATGGGAAAAACAAGATCATCCGCATTCTGAACAACTATGGGCGGATCAGCTTCAACTTCGGCCCGACGCTGCTGTCGTGGCTGCAGGACAACGCGAAGCGCGTGTACCGGATGATTCTGGACGCGGATGTGATGAGCCAGCAGCGGTTTGGCGGCCACGGATCGGCAATGGCGCAGGTGTACAACCACATCATCATGCCGCTGGCCTCGCGGCGAGACAAGATCACGCAGATCCGGTGGGGCATCGCGGACTTCGAATCGCGCTTTGGGCGCAAGCCGGAGGGAATGTGGCTTTCGGAGACAGCGGTGGATATGGAGACGCTGGACCTGATGGCAGCGCATGGGATTCGCTTCGTGATTCTGGCGCCGTACCAATGCGCGCGGGTGCGTCCGCTCGCGGCTCCGGTCAAAGTGACGAAGGCGAAGGGCCGGCAGAGCGCGAAGCAGGCGGCAAAAGCCATCTCGGCGGAGGTGCCGTCGCCGAATGGGATATCGGCAGGAGGCGCGGAGGCTTCTGCAGAGGCTGCGGAGGAGATTCCATGGACGGAGACGCCGACGGCCAGCGTGGATACGACGCGGGCGTACGTGGTGCGCCTGAACGAGAATCGCTCGATCGCGGCTTTCTTTTATGACGGGCCGCGCTCGCGCGCGATCGCCTTCGAGGGGCTGCTGAACGATGGCGAGACCTTCGCAAGACGGCTGCTGAGCGGCTTCTCTGAAAAGAGCGATCATGCGCAGCTGGTGCATGTGGCGACGGATGGGGAGAGCTATGGGCACCATCATCACTACGGCGAGATGGCGCTGGCATGGGCGCTGAAGTGGATCGAGGGGGAGGGGCGCGCGAAGCTGACGAATTACGGGCAGTTTCTGGAGAAGTTTCCGCCGGCGTACGAGGCGCAGATTTTTGACGATACGTCGTGGAGCTGCGTGCATGGCGTGGAGCGGTGGCGGTCGAATTGCGGGTGCAATAGCGGGCGTGCGGGGTGGAATCAACTGTGGAGGAAGCCGCTGCGCGAGGCCCTGGACTGTCTGCGGGATACGGTGGGTCCGCTAGTGAAGAAGCGGGCAGAGACGCTGTTCAAGGATGTGGACGCGGCGCGCGATGGGTATATCTCGATAGTGCTCGATCGCAGCCGGGAGAGCATTGACGCCTTTCTGGCGATCCATGCGGCGCGGGAATTGGGGGTCACGGAACGAACAGCAGCGCTGGAGCTGATGGAACTGGAACGGCATGCGCAACTGATGTACACGAGCTGCGGATGGTTCTTCGACGAAATTTCGGGTATCGAAACGGTGCAGGTGATTGCGTATGCGGCGCGCGTGCTGCAGCTGGCGAGGAAGCTTTTCGGCGAGGACGCGGCAACGCTGGAGGCGGAGTTCGTGCGGCAACTGAGCGAGGCGCCCAGCAACATTCCGGCCCAGAAGGATGGGGCGACCGTCTATGAGCACTCCGTAAAGGGCATGCAGGTGGTACTGGAGCAGGTGGGGGCGCACTACGCGATCAGCTCGGTTTTCACGAATTATCCGGAGCAGACCGATCTTTTCTGCTATACGATCCGTCGGCAGGAGTACGAGGTGGAAACCTCGGGGCGGGGGCGGCTGGCGATCGGGAAGGCGCACATCTGCTCGAAGATCACCGACGAGCAAGAGACGGTGATTTTTGCGGTACTGCACTTCGGCGACCAGAACATTACCGCCGCAGTGAAGGCGTATGACGACAAGCAGGAGGCGGCGCACGAGGAATTCATCCGCACCTCAAGGGCGGCCGTGGTGCGGGCGGATTTCCCGGAGGTGATTCGCGGCTTCGACCGGTACTTTGCGGGGACGACGTACTCCATCCAGTCGCTGTTCAAAGATGAGCAGCAACGAATCGTGGAGCTGATTCTGAAGCCTCGGCTGCAACGGGTGGAGGCGAGCCTGGGATCGATCTACGAAGACCAGGCTTCGCTGCTGCACTTTTTAAGCCAGAGCGGCCTGCAGCGGCCGGCGGCACTGACGCTGGCGGCGACGTTCGCGATCAATGCCGGGCTGCGGCGGGCGCTGGAGAGCGATCCGGTCGATGCTATCCAGGTGCGGACGTATCTGGGCCTGGCGAAGTCGGACCAGGTAGACCTGGACAAACCATTGCTGGGCTACATCGGAGACAAGCAGATGAAGCGGGCGATGAAGGACCTGCGGGAAGAGATTGTGGAAGATGCGGAAGAGACGGCGACGCTCGACAATGCACTGCAGACGGCGCGGATACTCTCGGAGCTGCCGTTTGAGGTGAACCTGTGGCAGGCTCAGAATCTCTGGTATGACGTGTACCGGCGGCGCTACGGGAGCTTGACGCACTCGGCGGAAACGCGGGCCGAGGCAGATGCGGAGGAGAACCGGCAGGGGCAGAGCGCGTGGGAAGAGAAATTCAAAGAGGTCGGGCGGCTGATTGGGATTTCGGTGGACGAACTTGTGATAGAGGAAGAAACGCCTATACTCGAAGCGGCCCCCCAGGGCCCGGCAACAGGATCATAAATAGTAGAGAATGCAGTCTGCATGAAACTGATTGAAATCAGCCCGGAAATTGTTCAACTCACCCGTTTTGGTCTAGTCAATTGCTTTCTGGTCCGCGAAGACGACGGCCTGACTCTGGTAGACACGATGGTAGGGGGCTCCGCCAATGGAATTTACACGGCGGCAAGCTCTTTGAATCGTTCGATACGACGGATCCTGCTGACCCATGTGCATTTGGACCACGTGGGCTCGCTGGATGTGCTGGCGGAACAGCTGAACGGAATTGAAGTTGCGGTGGGGCGCAGGGAGTCGCGCCTTTTGACGCGCGATTTTCACACCGAGCCGGGGGAGCCTACGAACAAGGTGCGGGGAAGCTTTTCCAAGGTCGATACGATTCCTTCGGTGCTGCTGACCGAGGGAGAAGGCTACGGTTCGCTCCAGGTCATCGCGACGCCGGGGCACACTCCGGGACACCTTGCATTTTTCGATGTGCGCTCGGGCTCCCTGATTGCCGGGGATGCGCTGACCAGCGTGGGCGGACTGCGAGTGTCAGGCGATGGTCCAGCGATCTTTCCGTTTGCAAACTGGGCGACGTGGGACAAGCTCACAGCCCTTGCGAGCGCACGCAAGCTGGCGGCGCTCGAACCGAAGAAGATCGTGGTGGGCCATGGGATGGCAATAGTGGCGAATGCGAGGCAGGTGCTCAAAGAGGCGATCCGGCACGCGGAGGCAGGGGTCAGAGGATAGGCTTTATCCCCCTCGAACTGCCATCTGGTCTGTGCGCGTTACCGCTTTCGCTCATCCCAGGGCTAGTGTGGTGAGGCCGAAATTCACTGCAATTGTTCGGAGTGAAGTGGTCTTTCAGTATCTCGAAGAGCAGGTCTCCGTTTGGAGCGCAAAATGCTCCAAACTCCGCTCAGGATGGCAGCCTTGTTTTTTTAGCGAACTTAGACTCAGGACACTAGAACTGGTCCGTTTGTGATAATGCAGGCAGTTCACAACTTTTTGCAATTTGTTGCGGCGTTGTGACATATCGCCGAATGCCGCGCTCTATTCTCAGTCCGATGGGAATGGAGCAGGTTCCGGGAAATTCACATATGTTGAAGTTGCAAGTTCAACGATGGTCTGAGCGGCCACGCATCTTGATGCTGATGCTCGCGATGATTCTTCCGGCGGCGGCGCTCATCGTCTTCAGCGCCTTCTATCTCCGCAACATGCAGCGCGAGAAGGCGATTGAGGCCGCATATCAGGTGGGGTATCAGCACGTGCTCGCCATCGCCGAGAAAGAGATCAACTGGCGCATGTACGAGACGGCCGACGAGGCGCGGTCTGAATTTCCGGACCGGGAAAATCCAAGCGGCATCGCCGGCTTTCTGGAGACCCATCCTGAAATCACCCATGCTGTTCTCTGGACCGGGAAAGACCAAGTGGTGTTTCGTTCTCAGCCCAATCGCCTCGCCAGCGGCATTTATTGCGCAGAGGACACGACGCTCGCTTCGGATTACTCCACCTGGTGGAATATGGACGGCAAGATGTATTTCGACAAGCTCAGGAAGTACGAGGCGACGGAAGGCAAACACCTGTTCTTTGACGAACGCTGGGTTCAACGCGGTGACAAGTGGCAATATCAGTCGCTGGTCATGTTCATCCCGCGCGGCGCCTCGCCCGAGCGGCCCGCGCTGGCTGGCTTCGTCTACGACACCGATTATCTAAAGAACAAGTTCTTCCCCGCGGCCCTGAACGAAGTGATGCCCGATCGGAACGAGGCCGACTCCATGCATCCGCAGACCGCCATGATGGTCCGTACCGTGAAAGACGACTTCCCGCTGGCGGCCTCTGCTCACTGGGACGGCGGGACAGCGGAGGTCGAGCGTCCTTTTCAGGACGTCTTTTCAGGCTTGATTCTCGGAATCAAATTGCGTGGCACCACCATCGCAAATGTCAGCGCTCACCTGTTCCGAAATCATTTTCTGATTCTGGGTGCGTTGTCATTGCTGATGGGCGCGGGCATGATCCTCACCTATCGCAGTGTGGCACGCGAACTCGCGCTCGCGAAGTTGAAATCGGATTTTGTCTCCAACGTCTCGCATGAATTGCGAACGCCTCTTGCGCTCATTCGCCTCTATGCGGAAACGCTGGAGCTCGGGCGCATCTCCGGCACGGGAAAGCAGCAGGAATATTACGAGATCATCCGCAAAGAGAGCGAGCGGCTGACTTCGCTGATCAACAACATTCTTGACTTCTCGCGTATCGAGTCAGGCAAGAAAGAGTACAGCTTCCGCGAAACAAACGTGGCCGATCTGGTGCGGACGACGCTCGAATCGTATCGCTTTGAAATCGAGCAGAATGGATTCCAGATCGAACAGAAGATCGACACTGACGTGCCATCGCTGTGGGTGGATCGTGAAGCGATTGCGCGTTCACTATTGAATCTGGTGAACAATGCCGTGAAATACTCGGCGAACGAGAAATACCTTGGCATACGTCTCTACCGTCATGACAGTAGCGTCAACCTTGAGGTCGTCGATCGTGGAATCGGAATTCCTGAGAAGGAGCATGGCAAAATTTTCGAGAAATTTTATCGAGTCGGAGATCCGCTGGTGCATAACACCAAGGGAAGTGGATTGGGCCTGTCTCTGGTACGCCACATCGTGCAGGCTCATGGGGGCGAGGTCGCAGTTGAAAGCGCGCCGGGGAAGGGAAGCAGGTTCATCATTACTTTGCCATTGCAACATCTGGGAATCCAGCAAGTGAACGAGGTGTCAGCATGAAAGCACAAGAGAAAACAAAGTCAGCGGAAGCGCGACGCCCTGCGAAGATTCTTGTCGTCGAGGACGAGCCCAATATGGTGGCGGGACTGCGCGACAATTTCGAGTTTGAAGGCTACGAAGTGATTACGGCGCGCGATGGCGTCGAGGGCCTGCAGCGGGCACTGGACGAGTCTCCGGACCTGGTAGTTCTGGATGTCATGATGCCCCGCTTGAGCGGGCTGGAAGTATGCAGGCAGTTACGGGCCAAGCGCGCTTCCATTCCGATCATCATGCTGACTGCCCGCGGCCAGGAAGTAGACAAGGTGGTCGGCCTGGAACTCGGTGCGGACGATTACGTAACCAAACCGTTTTCGATTCGCGAATTGCTGGCGCGAGTCAAGGCCATCCTGCGACGCACCGCGGTCATTCCGAAAGATCAGGATCGACACTGCTTCGGTGACGTGGAAGTGGATCTTCAGCGTTGCCGCGTGCTCAGGTCGGGCAAGGCTCTCGATATTTCTTCCACAGAATTCGAGCTTTTGAAGTACTTCATCTGTCACACCGGCGAAACGCTGAGCCGCGATCGTCTCCTGGAAGACGTTTGGGGATACGACAACTACCCAACCACGCGGACAATCGATACGCACCTGGTGCGTCTTCGCCAAAAGCTTGAGCCCGACCCTGAACAACCGCAGTACTTCCTAACCGTGCACGGAACCGGTTATCGATTTGTTGGCTAGACAGCAGCTTGTTAGTTAAACAACAGCGATCAGATTCGAAACGAGGTGGATCTTGACCCAGGGAGCCCTATATTCAGGAAGCGACGGCGCGTTGCGGCCCAGCAGCGAGCGTAAAGCCTACCGCATGCTTCATGTCCCGATCGCACACTCGATGCATTCGGTGTCTTCAAGTGTGCCACAGCAAGAGGAGATGGATGCACTCCTGCGAGAGAAGCTGGAGCTTCATTCGCAGCTGTTCGAAGCCGCGCAGATCCAGCGCAAACTAAGCGGCTCTCGTACATTGCGCCATGGCGATCTGCAGTTCGCAAGTGAGGTCTTCGCTGCGCGCTATCTCTCCGGGGATTTCACCATGTTGTGGCAAAGTGGCTCCCGAGTTCTTGCTACCCACGGAGACATTGCCGGCAAAGGTGTTGCCGCGGGAATGTGGTTCACAAACCTGGCGGGCCTTTTGCAAAGCTACGGCCGCCCGGATTCTGATCCTGCGAGAATCGCTTCGGAGGTGAATCGCCATCTCTGCTATCTGCGGCCGGCTGCGCCATTCGTCACGGCATTTCTCGCGCAGATTGACGGCCATCGCGGAGAAGTGACCTACTGCAATGCCGGACATTTCCCGCCTATATTGCTGCGCGCGGATGGAAGAGCCGAACTGCTGGAGACAGGCGGCCCGTTGCTGGGTGCTATGGAAAATGCCGTGTTCAACTCCGGCGAGCTGGTGCTCGAACCGGGCGACACTCTGGTCGCATACTCCGATGGCATACTCGAATGCTGCAATCCTGCCGGTGAGGAGTTTGGAACCGAGCGACTCGTAGAAGCATTACGATCGGCCGAACGGCAATCCGCGCATGCGACGCTCATGGTGCTTCTCGCCGCCGTACAGGACTACGCGTGCGGCAGCGCCCTTAGCGACGACGTCAGCCTGACGGTGATTCAACGCGATGCTGAAGGCGCCTCCGTCCCCGAGCGCCCGCTGCATAGTGAGTTGGGTTCTCATAAATCCGCACAATGAAATGAAATGTTGTCCGTTTTGTAATCTGAACGGAATCCTTCGCTCCGAGAGTGGCTGAGTATGTTCCGGCGCAGCAAGCCGGACGACCAAGAGGAAATGCCATGCTCAAGCTTCGCTCCAGGCGCTTCACGCCTGTCGTTCTTCCGCCGCAATGGTATTGAGTGCCACCTGCGCCGCCTTCGCACAATACCATGATGACCGCGATGACCATAATAACCGCGATAATCGCATAACTACGGCGGCGGCCCAAGTCAAGCATGTATTCGTGATCGTGCTGGAAAACAAGAATTTCAGCGATACCTTCGA
>Ga0210386_10000885_pt1 | contig 27416 bp, 23 predicted proteins | sample IncBWH32OmetaG_FD_160091 | JGI IMG/M metagenome (GOLD analysis project Ga0210386, IMG submission 160091) | Forest soil microbial communities from Barre Woods Harvard Forest LTER site, Petersham, Massachusetts, United States - Inc-BW-H-32-O ...
AAACCGGCTGAGGTTTCAAGTAGAAGCTGAGTGACACCATCGCTGGCCACGCCCGTGACCGTGACGCCGCAAGTGGAAAGCACGTTGGGATCCGTGGAAAGGAGGGCCGTGCCGGCCACCCTACAGGTGTTCGATGGAGGATTGGCGTCGAGAAACTTGCTTGCTTGGTTGGGATTCACGTCCCAGGCGCCGGCCGGAAACGAACTCGATCCGAAGCCCGGTGTCAGTGCAATGATGTCCAGAAAAGTGGATCCGACGCTGACGCCGAAGAGTGCGAAAGGATTGCTTATAGTTTGCCCTTCGGGTATCGTGACGATCGGCAAGAAACCCTGAGTCTTATCACCAGCCGCGACGAACGCCGGGTTCTCAGAGCTGAGCTGGAAGACTGCGCCACCAGGAGGTGCGGGAACGAAGATAACAACTTCCAAGTTGATGGACTGGTTCACGGGGACTGAAATCGAATCCAAGATTCCGCCTTGATTCGGGCAACCCGGCACGGCGCTGGCGGTCAGGCTCATCGCTCGGTCCATGGAGGCGGCTTTCACAGTCGAACCGGCAACTGCCAGAACTGCGCGGTTCTGCGCGCTGGCGTTCGACGGGGCAACTGATACGAGGAGAGAGAAATAGACACTGGTAGAGGTCAGCGCCAAAAATTTCCGCACAAATCCTGGTCTCATATCTCACCTTAGGTGGCGATTATAAGCGCAAAGCGATCACGCGTCAACGAAATAATCGAGCGAACTACAAGGTGCGAACTATCGATCGTGAATGTTGGATGAAAATCCCGTGAGCAAACCGTTGACTTGCGTATGACGATTCAGTCTGGTCATATACTTGACATTTGTTAAAAATCACGGTTCACCAATGTGAGATTTCATCGCAATTGTTTTCGTGTGCGCCGAACCGTAATCGCCCACTCGAAGATTATCGAGCAGCTGACAGCCAGCGAGCTGGTCAATGTACGCCGGTCGACGCAGCACCACCGGGGATCGGATCGTTTCGAAAAACCACCCCGCCCTTCATGACAAATTTGACGTGCTCCATCTCGGTGATGTCGGACAGGGGGTCGCCGGCAACAGCGCACAGGTCGGCGAATTTCCCTTTTTCCACAAAGCCGACTTCGTGCGCCAGTTCAAAGTTCAGCCCCTCGGCGGCATTGCTGGTAGCCATGCGCAGCGCGTCGGCGGGCTTCATTCCCCACTTCACGTAATAGGCGAATTGAAAAGCTTGTATACCGTGCCCGCCCGTGTATGCGCCGCTGCCGAAAACCTGTTTGACCCCGGCGGCGTTCAGTCTTTTGAAACTCAGCTCGGTGAGACCGATGCGAGTAGCCTTACCGCGGCTGGCCTTTAGATCGCGAGCCTCGAGTTCGCCGATCAAATCCCATAGCGTCTGCTGCACCGGACGGAGCGTTCCATCCGCGAGAGGCTGCTTGAAGTAGCGCAAGGTCTCGTCGTCGAGACCGGCGGCGCCAGTTACTCCAACGATAACGTGCATCGGCAGGTCGACACCCGCTGCCAGGCAATTGCGCAGGCCTTCGCCGCCATAAGCGTGACAAGCGACCTTCAGCCCCCTGCGGTGAGCCTCGTCGACGATGGCCTGATTCTCTTCGAGCGACAAAGAGGGAACATTGATCATCGTTCCATCGGGCTTGAATGCGCCCGCGCCGTCGGGATCGGGATATCCGCTGCCTTCGTAATCCTCCGTCTCGTAAATCTTGATCCAGTCCGTGCCGTAATGCGACCGTTCGCGAACTGCGGCGCGCGCCAGCCAGGGTGAATTCACGTCACTCGAAAGCTGCCAGACTGCCGCGCCGGGGCCTTGCCCAAACGGAGTGACGACCGACGGCGCCGGATAATAGGCTGCGCCGCGTGGATTGATCTGCGGCCCGGAAACCTGTAGCCGCGGTCCAGGCACCAGGCCTTTGTTGATGGCGTCGCGCAGCTCGACCGTGGCGTAGGTGAAAGCTGATCCCATGTCCTGAAGCGTAGTGAATCCTGCGCGGAGATCTTTGAGAGCGAAGTTCAAGCCGGTGAAGGACGCGCGGCCATCGTTGGGAAACTGGTCTTGCATCAGGTGCACGTGGCGATCGATCAAGCCGGGCAGCACGGTGGCGCGGCTTAGATCAATTACTTTTGCACCCGGTGGAATTTGCATGCGATCCGCAGGCCCGACGTCGGTGATTCGATCGCCCTTGATGAGGATCACTTGGTTGGTCAGATTCGTGCCGGACTTGGGATCGAACAGGCGGCCGGCTCGTACGGCAATGCCCTGTGCCGGCGGAGACTGCATGTCCATCTGGGACGCATTGAACGGACCGGCTTGCGGTCTTTCCTGCGCCCAGCCGCAATTACCAAGGCACGCCACGGTGAGTAGGGCGAATGCTGCTCTCACTTCCACCTCCAGGTCTACTTTTCTACCACGAAATTGCCGACGAACAACGCATCGATGCCGGACGAGTAGAAACTGCGGACCGCATCGCGCGGCGTACAAACCAGCGGATCACCGAAGAGGTTGAAGCTGGTGTTATACAGCACGGGAAGCCCGGTGGCCTTTCCGGCCGCATGCAGCAATTGGTGGTAAAGCGGATTGTCGTCCTGAAAAACGGTGTGGACGCGAACCGCACCCTCGCCCATCACAGCCCCTTCAAAAGTCTTGCGATACACCGGACGTACGCGGCCAACGGTGGCAAGATAGCGCGCATTGGGTCCGGTTTCGAAATATTCGCTGGCGATCTCGGCCGGCACGGAGGCGGCGAATTTCCGGAAGGGCTCGCGGTGCTTGATGAAGAGGTTCAGATTCTCGGTCGAATAGGGGTTGAGCGGCGACGCCAGGATACTGCGATTACCGAGCGCGCGGGGTCCGAATTCCATGCGGCCTTGCATCCAGGCGATAATCTTTTCGCCATTGAGATCGCGGACCGCGGAGTCGATCAATTCGCCCGTGGTCAACAGATAGCGGAAGCGGAGCTTGCAGTTCTCCAGGGTCTTCTTGATCTCTTCACCGTTGTAGCTGGGCCCCAAGCACAAATCGCTCAGCGAAGCACGCTTCTTCTGGCCCATGACGCCGTTCCAGGCATAGAAGACGGCTCCCAGCGCCGTACCGGGATTGCCGGCGGCTGGCTGTACGAACACATTTTTCGATTGCTCGAGCGAGCTGATCAGCAGCGCATTCAGCGCCAGTCCGCCCGCGAGACAAAGGTTTTCACCGGGACCGGCCATGCGCAGGACCACTCGCTCAATGGCCCGCTGAAGACCGGCCGCGAGAGGCGCATGCATCTCTTTGGGAATTTCAGCGCCCTCTTCCAAACCGATCTGCTGATAAAACTTTTCGCTGAAGCCGCCCTCACTAAGACGGTCCGAGTCGAAGTAGGCGCGATTGAGCGCGGGCCATTCGGCGTTTCCGAGAATCTGTTCGAAGAGCGGCTGGTAACCGCCCCCGCCATCCGCGGTGGAAAGCCACTGTACTTTGTGCTCGTCGACTCCGGCCCCGAATCCCAGCAATTCAGTGACGCGGCCGTAGAGGTCACCGAGCGAGTCGGGATAATAGAGGTCCTTCTCCAACTGGAGCTGGTTGCCCGAAGCACGCCAGCGGGCGGACGAGCGGAAATCGCCATCACGGTCAAGCGTGAGCACCGTCGCCTCGTCGAACGGCGATGGATAGTAGGCCGAGGCCGCGTGCGCGGTGTGGTGTTCGACCATCAGCACCTGAGCGTTAGGAAAGTGCGAGCGTAGCGCGAGATGAATATTTTGCGCGAACGGCCGCACCAGAGCCACACAGTTCACGTCGGATGGAGTAGCTTGAGCGAGTTGCAGCGCCAGAGCGATGGCTTCGTCGGGTAATCCGCCGGAGGGTGGCCGCCGCGCGACCTTTTCCTGCTCAATGGCGGCTACCAGTTCGCCGTCCTTCAGAACGGCGCAGGCGGGCTCGCTGAGAATCCCGCCGAGTCCGAGAATGATCATTTGGATTTCTTTTCGATTTTTGCCCAGGTGTCGCGCAGGGCGACAGTTCGATTAAAGACCAGTTTCTGCGGCGTCGTGTCCGGATCGACGGAGAAGTAACCGAGGCGCTCGAACTGGTACCCTGATCCGGGTTGCGCGTCCCGCAGGCTCGGTTCCAGCTTAGCGGCGTTTACGACCTCGAGCGAATTCGGATTGAGATTCGCGGTGAAGTCCTGCCCTTCGGCGACCTCGCTGGGATCCTCTTTGATGAACAGATTGTCGTAGAGGCGAACCTCGGCGTCGATGGCGTGCTCCGCCGACACCCAGTGAATCGTACCCTTAACCTTCCGGCCGTCTGGGGTGTTGCCGCCGCGCGTGGCCGGATCGTAGGTGCAGTGAACTTCGGTCAGCTGTCCGCTCGAATCCTTGACGACACTCGTGCAGGTCACCAGATAGCCGTACCGCAGCCGAACCTCTCGGCCGGGCGAAAGCCGGAAATATTGTTTGGGAGGGTCCTCGCGAAAATCGTCCTGCTCGATGTAAAGCACGCGCGAGAAGGGAACCTGCCGAGTGCCCTGACTCGGATCCTCGGGATTGTTGACCGCTTCCATGTACTCCACTTGGCCTTCGGGATAATTGTCGATGACCACGCGCAACGGCCGCAATACAGCCATTACACGCCGGGCTCGCTTGTTCAGGTCTTCACGCAGAAAATATTCGAGCAGGCCAAGCTCGGTCGAGCCGTTGGTCTTCGAAACGCCCACGCGCCGGCAGAAATTGCGAATCGCTTCCGGCGTATACCCGCGGCGGCGAAGTCCCGAAATGGTCGGCATACGCGGATCGTCCCAGCCGCTGACCAGATGCTGCTGAACCAGTTGCAGCAGCTTGCGCTTGCTCAAGAGCGTATAGGTGAGGTTGAGCCGGTCGAACTCGATCTGCTGGGGATGATAGATTCCCAATTGTTCGACGTACCAATCGTACAGCGGGCGATGATCCTCGAACTCCAGCGTACAGATGGAGTGCGTGATGCGCTCGATCGAATCTGACTCGCCGTGCGCGAAATCGTACATCGGATAGATGCACCATTTATTGCCGGTGCGATGATGTTCGGCATGCAGGATGCGGTACATCACCGGATCGCGCATGTTCAGATTCGGCGAGGCCATGTCGATCTTAGCGCGCAACGTTCGCGCGCCATCCGGAAATTCTCCGGCTTTCATGCGGGCGAACAGGTCGAGATTCTCTTCGATGGAGCGATTGCGATATTGGCTATCCTGGCCGGGTTCGGTCAGCGTGCCGCGTTGCTTGCGAACCTCGTCGGCCGATAGATCGCAGACGTAGGCCTTGCCGGACGTAATTAGCTGGACGCCCCATTCATAAAGTTGATCGAAATAATCGGAGGCGTAGAACATGCGGTCGCCCCAATCGCCGCCCAGCCAGCGGGCGTCCTCGATAATGGAGTCAACGTACTCGGTTTCTTCCTTGGACGGGTTAGTGTCGTCGAAGCGCAGGTTGCATTGGCCGCCGAACTCGGCAGCCAGACCGAAGTTCAGGTTAATCGACTTCGCGTGGCCGATGTGGAGATAGCCGTTCGGCTCCGGCGGAAAGCGCGTATGCACGCGACCACCGTACTTGTTGGTCTTCAAGTCGTCGAGGATGATTTCGCGAATGAAGTTAGAGGGAGCGGCCGGTTCGGCGGGCGCCGCTCCGGTATCGGCCTCAGTTTTTAGCGGATTCATAATCTCCTTGACCGGACAACAATGCTATCGCTTGATCGATCCGAGCGAGGGTTACCGGTTGCCCGATCACTTCCAGCGTCTCAAATAATGGCGGAGCCGCCTTCCTTCCACAAACAGCGACTCGGATTGGCTGAAACATTTGCCCAGGTTTGATTTTTAGTTCCGCGGCTCCGGCGCGCAGGGCGGCGTCCAACGGATCGTGACGAAATTCGGTGTTCCTAAGTATCTCACGCGCGCGTTGCAGCACAGCCAGCGCCAGCGCGCGATCACCCTTCTGCGGAATCAGTTCAGCCGGATCGTACGGCGCCAGTTTATCGACGAAAAAAAAGTCGGCGATCGTACGGACGTCGCTCAATAGCTTGATGCGTTCCCGCACCAGCGGCGCGACCTGCTTCATTTTTGCGGCGTCCCCGCCTGGGATGAACGCCATGAGCTTCTGCGCCAGCTCATCTACAGGCAACGTCCGGATCAGCTCGGCGTTGAGCCAGACGGCCTTCGAATCGAACGGATCAGCCTCCGTGAAGTTCACGACGGCGTTGCTGTGATTGATACCTTCGAACGAGAAGGAGTCCACCAATTCCTGTCGCGTCATTTGCTCACGATTGTCCTTGGGCGACCAGCCGAGCAGGCATAGAAAATTCACGAAGGCGTGCGGAAGAAAGCCGGCATCGCGATAAGTAGTGACGCTGACCACAGGCCCGTGCTTCCGTTTCGAGAGCTTCGATCCGTCGGGAGCAATCAACAGCGGCAAGTGCGCGAACTGGGGCGGAGCGGCGCCGGCGGCCTCGAAGATCAATACATGCTTGAAGGTGTTGGTCAGATGATCCTGGCCCCGGATTATATGGCTGATGCGGAGGTCGATGTCGTCGGCGCAGGAAGCCATGTGATAGGTCGGGATACCGTTGCTACGCAGCAGGGCGAAGTCCTCGATATCGGCGGTGGATTTCGACTGGTGGCCATACACGTTGTCATGAAACTCGACGCAGCGCGGTGTGTCGCGAGGCACCCGAAAACGCAGCACAAAGCGTTCACCGGCGTCGGCGCGGCGCTGGCTTTCTTGGGGCGACAGTTCTCGCATGCCCGAATTGAACAACCACGGACCTGCGTCATGGGGCTTGTCTTCTGTGTCGGTAGAAGCCGGCGTGAAGTCGCGATAAGCCAGCCCTCGCTCGAAAATCTTCCAGGCCAGCTGCTGATGCTGGGCCAGCCGGTCGGACTGCCGGTATTCCTCGTCCCAGCCGAGATCCAGCCATTTCAGCCCATCGAAGATGGAGTCGAGCGAAGCCTGGGTGTTGCGGTCGACGTCGGTGTCGTCGATGCGCAGGATCAACGCGCCGCCGGTGTGGCGGGCGTAAAGCCAGTTAAAAATGAAGGTCCGCGCGCTTCCGATATGGAGGAAGCCGGTGGGCGAGGGTGCGAAGCGGACGCGAGGATTCATGAAATTTCAGGATACAGGAGGAAGAAGAATCGGTGCGCGCGTATCAGGCAGCCTGATGCGCCGGCGCGTGGTGCAAAAGCATTAATTGGTCGCCGCGAAGCGCGAGTGTCGCATAAGTTCGACCGGAGTCATCGCTGAACTCAACTTCGTATACGCCAGGCGCCAGACTTTCCACGATCGTCCCGACCTGGCCCCGCAGTAGCCCTTTCTCGGGAAAGTCTTCGAGAAGCGCAACGACGGATAGCAACGCGATTTCAGGCATAGCACACCTTACTTCAATAGTACATAACAACTCAAAAGCCGTGGAACGGTTTCACCCCGACGAATTATCCAGGCACTTCGAACTGCTGTGCGGCGAGCATTCCACGTAAGTTCGAAATCGATGGTATATCGCTGGCCGTATCCGTCGGCATCGCCTTCAACCGCATCGGAGTCGCGCGCGGCACGAAGCAACTCCTTGCGCAGGAAGTCGGCATCCGCAGACATTAGTCCGAGCGTTGAAGCAAATACGTGAGCTTTATGTCGGCCTCGAGGATGAACCGGATTGAGGCAGTAGTCTCGTAGTTTTGTGATATCGACGACAGCTTGCTCAGCTCCCGGCAGCTTCATCTGCGACCGAGCGTATCAGATTGCCGCTCTTAATCGGTGCCCCTACCATCCGCCATCAGCCGCTCAAATAATTCTGCCAACTCCGGGATCGATAACTGCTCGGCACGTTTGGCGGTGGCCGGAATGGAATCGAGCAGGGCGCGGTCGTAAGGGCCGGTCAGGTTGTTGCGGATCTTCTTGCGCTTTTGGCGGAAGCAGCGGCCCACGAAATCAAGAAAAGCCTCGCGATCCAGGGCGGGGAAGTCGTTGCGGGGCGTCAATTGAACAACAGCCGAATCGACTTTGGGCGGCGGCCGAAACGCGGCGGCGGGAACGGTGAAAACCAGCTCGGGCGCGCTCAGAAGCTGCGTTTGAACGCTAAGATATCCATAGTCGCGCGTGCCGGGGATGGCGGTCAGCCGCTGGGCCACCTCCTTCTGCACCAGAAACACCGCCCGCTGGAGCTGGGATCCCAGCGCGAGAGTCTTCTCGATAATGGGCGAGGTGATGTAATACGGCAGATTACCGGCGACGGTGACCGGTCCCCACTGCGCCATATCGATCTTTAGAACATCAGCGGGCACCAGCGCGAGCCGGGGCTCGTCACGAAACTTGGCCTGCAGGTAATGAACCAGCACCGGATCGATCTCAATGGCGACGACGCGCGCGGCCCGGCTCAGAAGCTGTGACGTGAGTGCGCCTCTACCCGGCCCGATTTCGATGACAGTATCAACCGGCTCGGGGCACGCAATTTCAGCAATACGTTCCAGCACGCTCGGACGCGCGAGAAAATGCTGGCCTAGGCGGCGACCCAACTATCCTTTTACTTCGACGTGGCTGGAATTGTGGAACGAAATCCGGACCGTTCCTGCGATCGGTTTGCCGAAGGCCGTTGCCGGCCAGAACTCGGTGAACAGCAGGTTATTCTCAATGCGGTGGCGCAGTTGCTCGGTTTGGCCGGGCGCGCTGACGATCGAATAGTTCACGATGCGGCCCTGATCGTCGATGTTCAGGTCCACGACTGCGTCCGCCTCGGCAAAGGCGATGGGCGCCATGTACTTCAGCGACGGCTCCGTGGTCAACATGGTTGGAACGTCCAAGAGAAGATCGGCCTTGTTGCTGGCGAAGGTGGAATTGAAGGTCGGTACCAGCGCGCTGAACAACACCAGCGCGGCGCACAATCCGCCTGCCAAAGGCAGCGCCAGCGGACGCATGAGATTGGACATAGCTAACTGCATGCGATCGCGCAAGCGGGTCCAATCACTAGCCCCGTTGGCAGTCTGAGTGCGCGCCTGCGAAGCTGCCACGCGCAGCCGGACGGTCAGATCGGACGGCGGAGTTCGCCGGGGAAGGGAGCGTAAGGCCTCGCGAATCCGCTGATAGCGTTCCGACTCGCGGGCACAAACCTGGCAATCCTGCATGTGCTGCCTCATTTCCCGGCGTTCTTCTTGCGACAAAACGTCATCGGCATAAGCCGATGCTTTACGTCTTACTATCAAGCACTCCATACTATTCGGTCAACGGTTGGGAGGCCCACGACATGCTCGCCTCCAGTTCCAACCGGCCTTCCAAAATTCTTCGCAGACCCTCGCGTCCTCTGAGGATGCGCGATTTCACGGTACCCAGCGAAATTTCGAGTACCGCGGCGATTTCTTCATAGCTCAAGTCTTCGATGTCCCGCAAAACCACGGCCGCTCGAAACTTTGGATTCAGTTTTTCGAGCGCCTTTTCCACCAGCGCGCGAGTCTCATGATCGGCCGCCTGATCGAATGGAGTGGGCGAGGGATCGGCCACGCTGTCCGCGTAACTGAGCGGCCCGTCTTCGCGCCCCAACGCCACTTCCTGCCGCTGATGCCTGGAGAACCAGCGCCGGTGGTTGTAGGCCTCATTCACCGCAATCCGGTAGATCCAGGTCTTCAGGCTACTCTTGCCCCGAAACGCCCCGATGTTGCGAAAGACCTTCAAAAAGACCTCCTGCACTATATCGGCTGCGTCGGAAGGATCATTAAGCAGGCGGCAGACCAGATTGTAGACCGGTTGTTGGTAGCGCTGGATCAGAACCTCAAAGGCCTCCTCGACGCCTTTCGAAAGCGCGGTGACGAGTGCGTCCTCCTCCGGTGCGGAGATCAGGTACGCGTCCAGATGTAGACCAACGGTCGTGTCCGCCATGGCCCTTCTACCTAACTAATTGTAGCCCCAAAACATCCAGGCCGAGAGCATCTCTCTTGTTGGGTTAGACACCGGGGGCGGTTTATTAGTTCCTGGTTGTTGGTTTCTGGTTGGGAATGCGGGGTTTAGACGTGGCGCACACACTTTTGTGTGCCGCGTCGGCACTCGTGCCGGCGCTATGCCACAGTTTCCTCGTAATACCTCTCGTATTGCGGAATAATCAGCGACGTCGCGAACCGCTCCACCGCCGTCCGCCTCGCCGCCTCGGCCATCTTCCGATGCCGGTCTTCATCCGAGAGCAACTCAACCACGCGCGCGGCCTGCGCCGCTATGTCGCCCACCGGCTCCAGGAATCCGTCGACTCCATGCGTGATCAGTTCGGGAACTCCACCCACACGAGTCGCCACCGGCGGAACGCCACAGGCCATGCCTTCGAGCGCCGCCAATCCGAACGACTCCATTTCGCTGGGCATGAGCAGCACGTGCATCCCCGGGAAAATTCGCTCGACGTGATCCTGCTTGCCCATGAACGTAACGTGCTTGTCAACGCCTAGCTGACGCGCGAGCCCGTGGGCCGCCGGGCGATCGGGTCCGTCGCCAACCATGTAAAGATGCGCCGGCGTTTTCTTCAATACCTCCGCCAGAACGCGGATGCAATCCACCACCCGCTTCACCGGCCGGAAATTGGAAATGTGCATCAGTCGTTTCTCAGTGTTCGGCCGCTCAGCCATCGGCTTATATATTTCCACATTCACGAAATTGTGGATCACGCGGATCTCGTTTTGAACACCGAAAAATTCATAAGTCTGCTCGCGCAGGTGCGCGCTGATGCTGGTAATCCCGTCGGACTTCTCGATTGAAAACTTGGTGATCGGAAAATACGAGCGGTCCATTCCAACCAGCGTGATGTCGGTGCCGTGCAGCGTCGTGATGAATGGCACGCGGCGTTGCGGCGCGAGCATCTGCTGGGCCAGCAGCGCGGAAATCGAGTGTGGAATGGCATAATGCACGTGCAGCACGTCCAGGTCGTAGTTCTCAGCGACTTCGGCCATCCGCGACGCCAGCGCCAAACAGTATGGCGGATATTGAAATAGCGGATAGTTGGACACTTCCACTTCGTGATAGTGGATGCCCGCGATTCCGGGGTCCAGGCGAATGGGATTGGCGTAGGTGATGAAATGTATCTCGTGGCCGCGAGTGGCCAGTTCCAGGCCCAGTTCGGTGGCGACGATTCCGCTGCCGCCGTAAGTCGGGTAGCAGGTGATTCCGATTTTCATCCTATTTCAGTTCTACCGTTAACGCGCCCAAGCCGATTTGGCCGTCTACGTTTTGATCGGGCCGCGCAACATCGCCGCCGCCGAACCACACCCGCACTCGATCGCGCTCGGCCAGCACCGATGGGTCGCACAGCACTTTTGAATCCCACCGCTGGTCTCCCGCGAAAACGCTCGACTGCTTCTCCCACGCCACGCCATCGCGCGACCTCGCCAAGCCCAGCCGCCGGACTTCGCCGCGATCGCGCCCGGTGTATAGCATCCAATAGTAGCCGTGCGCGGCCCACACCGCTGGCTCTCCCAATCCATTTTCGTCGAAAGCGCCGTATTCGCCCAATTCGAGGATCGGATTGGATCGCAGCTTGTGCCAGATGATTCCATCGTCGGACATTGCCACGCCCAGGCGCTGCCGGCGCGCACGGTCCGCTCCCAGATAAAACATGTAGTAAGCGCTGCCGGCGCGGATGACGTACGGATCCGCCACGCCTCGTTCATCCCAGCTTCCACGCGGGCCAACGTCGAGCACCGGCGCTCCATGCTTCTGCCATTGATGGCCATTGGCCGATTGTGCCAGGCCGATTCGCACCGGATTGCCGGCCTGGTAGTAATACAGGATGCCGCTTTCCGATGCCAGCGCCGAGCCATTGGCGGCGATCTCGTCGGATTCCCAAGTGCCCGGACTCGGCGAAAGAATCTTGCCTTCTTTGCGCCAGTCGACGCCGTCGGCGGAGACAGCTAAACCGGTATGCCAGGTGTGCCCGTCGTAGCCCGAATACAAGTTGTAATAGGCGTCACCCTGCCGGATCACCGATGGATTCAAAACATCGACACTATCCCACTCCCCTGGAGCACCGCGCGTGAGAACAGGCTGCGGCCGGACTTCCCAATGCCAGGAGACGGATGGTCCGCCGGGCTGGGGCGGCAGCGTGAAATCGCGATACTTACCGCAAGCTGACAGGAGTAAACAAGCTAGAAAAACGGCGGGACGCGCGATCACGTGGCGAGCCGGATCTTCAATCCCGCGCCCTGGCCAGGCTTCGAATCGAGCAGCAGATCGCCGCCCAGAGTCCGCACTCGACGCTTGATACTCATGGGACCCAGCCGCAGCAGTTCCAACTCGTCCAGCGTGTACTTTCCGCTAAACGGAAAACCCGCGCCGTTGTCTTCAATCCCGATCTCGAGCGCCCGGTCGGACTTCGCAATACTCACCGCCACCCGTGTTGCAGCCGAATGCTTCTGGACGTTATATAGAGCCTCGCGCACTATCTGCAGCAGCTCCAGCGAGACCTCGGGTTCAGCCGGCTCCAGAAACTCGGCGCTTACAAAGCTGGCCGGAATGCCGCTGTCTTTTTGAAACTGCTCCACCACCCGGCGCAGGGTTGCATTCAGGCTTCCTTCTACATCCACCGGACGCATGCTGCGCACGAACGAGCGGAGTTCATTGACCTGACTCTTGCACAGCTCCTGCAGCTGGATCAATTCCTCGGTGGCGGCGGTCTGGTCGCGGATCAGCAGCTTGCGGATTATCTCCAGCCGCATCTGGAAGCTGATGAAGCTTTGCAGCGGGCCATCGTGAAAATCGGCGGCGATGCGTTGCCGCTCGGATTCCCGCGCCTTCTCGGCGTCGTAGCGATACAGCACCGTCTGGCGCGACGCGTTCGAAAGCCGTTCTTCCAGATATTCGCGCTGGATGGCTAGCACGCAACCCAGAATACCGGCGGCAATCAGGCCCGGCCGCAGAAATGCCGCGTGCATCGGACTAGCCGCGTACACCAGCAGCAGCGATGCGGCCACCAGCGACACCGCCTTCCACCAGGGATGCAGCATGACGGCGACCAGCAGCAGGTAAGCGTAAAAGACCGAGCTGACCCAATAGCTATAAGAAGCGCTGCTGGTGGTCGAGAGAAAGAAGAAAACGAAATCCAGAATCAGGGCCAGGCTCGGATAGCCCGAATCTTCGAGGCTCCTCCAAAACAGAGCGACGCAGGCGTAGATGACGTAGCCGGCGAAAAGAATCACCGTGTCGGTAATCGCAAAGCCGGAGGCAACCAGTTGGATGGCCAGACAGCTCATGCCCAGCAGGATTCGGATGAGACTCAGAAGCCGTCGCCAGGAAGTGGGAAGCATAGGACTGGATCGCTAGGGTTGCGTGTAGATCCTCACCCGGTTGCTCTGCTGTCCCTCAGCTTCGACATATAGTTCCCCGGGGCCCGCATTCACGATCTGCGGAAGCTGGATTTCGATCAAATAGAAACCGATGTATCCGGGCGCCAGGGAGGCTTGCGTCACGACCACCGGCGAGTGATCAAGATAAGCGTGCACCGGCGCGACCACCCGCGGCGGATCGGTTTGTGGAGCCACGAGCCCGGTCGGCCAGTCGGGTCTCACCAGCCCCAGCCCGGTGGTCAAAATCTGGACCCGGGAATTCGAATGGGCCGGCTTGGTGGAGTCCAGCAAAACGCCACTGTCGGCGTCTAGGATCAAAGGTGTTCCTTCCGGATCGACGAAGATTGCCGGCGAGACGCTCCGTAGAGGAAGCCCGACGGTCATCCGCCCGGCGGCCGCTTCCAGTGACAGAGAGAAGGTGTTCCCTTGTGCTTCGAAAGGAACCTGGATCTGGGATGCGGTGTTGGTTGCATCCAGAACGGGCACGACCGTATTGCCGCTGCTGGCTGATTCCACACGTGTCCCCAAAACACTCAGTAGTGCGCCCGGCGCCGTGGCCCTCGAACTATAGTCCGCCGCGTTCACCACGCTCGCATCGCGGAACCGGTGCGGGGCGATGGCGGCATAAACACCGTAACCATCCACAGCCGCATAGAGCTGATTAGCGCCACCGTCGAGTCTCACATCGGTGGCGCCGGCCGGCAGCTTCTCGCTCAGAGAGGCCCAGGAAGTGGCGCTTCCCGCCGAGGCCAAATCGGTTATGGTGAAGAACACACCGGCGTCGGTCGCGACATATACCGCGCCGCTGGCGCGATCGGCAGCCACTCCGTGCGCCGCCGCGGTGTCGGGAAGATTGGCCGTGATATCGTCCCAGAACATTCCGCCGTTCATCGTTCGCAGCACATAAGTCGGCTTCGACTGCGACTGCGTTCCGGCCGGGCGCGCCGTCAGCACGGCCACCGCAACGCGAGGATCGTTGGCGTCCACCCAGATGGATTCCACCGCGCCGAGATCGGCTAGCTTGAACTGCTGCGGCCAGGACACGCCGGCGTCCGGCGAAACTTGCAGCCGACCCTCTGAATCGCCGCTGTAAATGTAATCCTTGGCGGTTGTAACCGCAGTAATGGAATGATTCAAGATCTGCGAAAGCGCCGCCTTGGTGTTGTTCTCGCGCACCAGATCCGCGCTGTCGACCGGCCGCCAAGCAGTCTTCTCGCCCGGCGCCCATTCGATCTCGGCGGCACCGCCTTTGAGCGCCAGCCGCACGCCGCGCGGACCATTGGGAACGCCCAGCAGGTGGCCGGTCGGAAGATTGGGCAGAAACTGGTTCAAGCCGGTCCAGGTGAGGCCGCCATCCATCGTCCGCCAGACACCCGTGCGCGCCGCCACCACCACCTCATCGGGCTCGCGCGGGGAAACGGCCAGGTCCGCCAACCCATCGCCCAGGATTGAACCTCCCTTGTACGCCGTCAAGTTCGCCCACGTGATGCCCCCGTCATCCGATCGGTAGGCATGGTGTCCAGCGCCATAGAAACGGCTGGACCCGCCCTGCTGGCTCCGAATCTTCAGCCCCGCTTCAGGAACAGTCACCGACTCGGGACTCACAGGCGCCGGGGGGGTTATGCTCTGACCTTGCACCTGCTTCCATTGCTCGAAATCGGTGGTCGCAAAGATCCGCCCGGAGCCAGTTTGGGCGTAGAGAACAGATCCGTCCTCCGAATACCAGACCCGGCTCACAGGACCAGTGGCCACCGAGGGCATTGAGAGCTCGATTGCCGAGTTCCCGATATGCCGCCAATCGAGGCTCACCGGCTGTGCTTTGGCCGCCCAAGTGGATACCATCAGCAGCGCTGTGGCACTTCCTAGCCGTACTGTGGCCCTCCGACACATAGGACGAGTCTATTGTATCCTTTTCGACGCTTCTCCCCGTTGGAAGGGGCTGAATTTAAGCGAGTTTCTCACAAAAACCCTGAACGGACACCTTCTTGCTATGCACTTTTGATGGTAGACTGTTTTCTTGATATTGGCCGCAAGTAATTGGCCACATAGTACTATAGAATGGCATCGGCCAGACCGATCTTTTTCTTTATGAGCTCTTGGGCCAAGCACGCATACCTCGTAGGACTGCTAATCGCAGCCGGTGCAGCGCTGTGCTCCGCCCAGATGTTCCCCGTGTCTAAGGAAGGTGCTGCGAAGGTCATTTCCCTGAACGGCGACGTTTCCGCCCTAAGAGATACGACACCCTGGGCGCTCAACGTCGGCGATGAAGTGCAGATCCACCAGGTCATTATCACCGGTCCAGACGGTTATGCGAAGTTCCAGGTTTCCGACGGCAGTACTTTCGAAGTCTATCCGAATTCCAATATTGTCTTCCGTAAGAATCCTGGCAACTGGCGCGATCTGCTGGATGTTCTGGTCGGCAGAGTGAAGATACACATCCAGAAGTTGGGCGGACAACCCAATAACAACCGTGTTCTCACTCCTACCGCGGTAATTTCCGTCCGCGGCACCACATTTGATGTCTCCGTGGATGATGATGATGACACGACCATCGTGTCGGTTGAAGAGGGTGTTGTGGACGTTCGGCACGCCCTTCGGCCCTCCGAAACGAAAACTCTGAACGCCGGCGAGTCGATCCATGTGTATAAGGATCAGCCTTTAGCCCAAAGCACGGTCGACAAAGGTGCGGTCGTCCGCAAAGTCCTGCAAGGCCTGCGCGACGCGGCATTCACCATGGCGACTCACGCGCCGGCCCACCCAGGTAGTACTATTCCGGGCGGTCTGTCCGGTCAGACCCCTGCTCCTCCGCCGCCGCCGGGTCCTCCTCCACCCGCCGGACCGCCTCCTCCCCCGAACTAAAGCGACACCAGAGCGATGGGTTGCAGCCCGCCCGTGTGGTTGTGCCACACTAGCCATAGGAAGGTCATTGCTGAAGTGCGGTTAATAACGATGAAGTTTGGTCTGTTCACCTGTCTGGTGTTCCTCTCGTCCGCTGCAAGCGCTCAATCCCCTCCGGCGAATGGTGTGGGTGCAGGTGGGGTGGCTACAGGTGGTGTCGCCTCGGAATGGGATGTCCGGAAGTTGCTTGATAGCCTGGATCTACAGGCGCAGCACGTCAAGCCGATCATCGACCAGGTTAAGCCGGAGACGTGGGTCGCCAAAGGGGCCCCCAAGGCCTACGTGACCCAGTGGACCACCGCCCAGGCAGAGCTGAAGTACTTGCTGGGGTCCAGCGAAGCGCTTTCCAAGCAGCCCGAACGGCTCACACTTGCGCTCGAAACCTACTTTCGAATCCAGGCATTGGAATCGACGCTCAGCTCGGTGACGGAAGGGATCCGAAAGTATCAAAACCCGGCGCTGGCCGATCTCATGCAGTCCGTAGTGACCGAAAATAGCTCGAATGCGGACAAGCTGCGGCAGTACGTCCAGGACTTGGCCGCTCAAAAGGAACAGGAGTTTCAGATTGCCGACCGGGAAGCTCAGCGTTGTCGCGAGACATTGGTAAAGCAACCGGCCTCCAACAGTAAGGCGGTGCGAAAGTGATTGCGGAAGCGGCCATCTTCACTTGTAGCATCTGCGGCGAGCCGGCCGGCGAAATCTGCGTCTACTGCACCAAGGACGCGTGCCTCAATCATCGTTGCGACCGGTGCAAGCGCTGCAGCGATTGTTGCGAGTGTGAGGTGCCGTTGTCGGCCGCGGAGGCTCCTGCCGTCCTCGAAGAAGCCGTAATCCAAAGCGACTCCGCAGTGCAATTAGAGGTCCCGCCGGAACCTCAGCCGCAGCCTGATAGCAGCCTCGCGCCGGAAAACAACCCTGAGCCAACACCGCCACAAACCGAAAATCCCATATTCTAATAGCCATGTTCTTTCGCATCACGCGCGCGCTGCTTTTCTCCGCGCTCTGCCTTATGACTGCCAACTCCGCTCCTCGCATCCTGGTGCATGGCCACCGCGGCGCTCGCGCCATCTATCCCGAGAACACGATTCCCGCCTTCCAGTACGCCATCAAGATCGGCGCCGACTTCCTCGAAATGGATGTCGCGGTGACCAAGGACAACGTGCTGGTGATCTCGCACGATCCGCACATCAATCCGGAAATTTGCAAGGGACCGCATCCCGGCATCGCCATTCACGAGCTCACGGTGGCCCAGCTTCGCGAGTACGACTGTGGTGCTTTGAAGAACCCGCACTTCCCCAAGCAACAACCGGTGCCCGGCACCCGCATCCCTACGCTCGATGAAGTGCTCAGCTTATCGAGCGGCAACAATGTCCAGTTCAACATCGAGACCAAAAGCTTTCCCGATCACCCGGAGCTGACGCCGGCGCCCGACGTCTTCTCCGGTATGCTGCTGGACGTGATCCGCAAGCACAAGCTGGAATCGCGCTCCATCGTGCAGTCGTTCGACTTCCGGACTTTGCACGCTACCAAGCACCTGGAGCCGCATATCCGATTGTCGGCATTGTGGGAGGGCGACGCGCGGCCGTTTGTCGACATCGCGCGCGAAGGCGAGGCGGAGATCGTCTCGCCGCTGTTCAAGCTGGTAACGCCCCAGCAGGTAAAGGCGTCTCACCAAGCCAAGATCCAGGTGGTGCCCTGGACCGCCGATTCGCCCGCCGACTGGCAGATGCTCATCGACGCCGGTGTCGATGCCATCATCACCGACGACCCGGCGGCGCTGATTGGGTATTTGAAAGACAAAGGCCTTCGGTGACGGCATGAAGGACCGCTGGCATGCTTCGCTTAACGTCAAAAGTGCTGAAGCACACTCCATTGCCGTTCGGCTTGCGAAGTTGCAAGGCACCACAATCTCAGCCGCCGTGATCCAAGCCTTGCGGGCGCAGTTGCGGCGGCAGGAGCATCTTGCTCACCCCACCGATGAGGTTGCGCGGATGGAAGCGTTCTCTCGCCGCCTATCTCGCTTACCGGTGCTGGATCATCGTTCCGAGGATGAAATTCTTGGGTATGGCCCGGGCGGCTACCCGAATGGTGATTGATACCTCCGCGCTGCTGGCAATTCTCTTAGCAGAAGACAAGGCGCCTGGCTGACGTACAGCGAAGTCTTCGGATCCGGTTCGATTGATGTCGACGAAGTCTCTGAGTTTTACGCTGCGGCTTGCTTATCCGCCAGCGGACCGATAATAGGCAAAACGATCTTTTCGCCGTTGTAGGTCTTGAACATCATATACAGCCAAAGAATGAAGAAGCCGATCCCGATGCAGGCGTGAAGCAGAATGGAGATGATCGCCCCTAGAATCGGGATGGCGTGCAACGCGATCGAAAACACGGTAGCCACTATCCACGTCACGATCCAGGCGATGTTCAGGAAGATCGACTGGAACGCATGGAACTTAATGTTGCGGTTTTGATTATAGGGCGCGAGCACCAGGAATAGAATTCCGGTGATAAACCCGAACAGATAGCACAAGGCTCCCGCCATGTTGTCGGTCATTCCCGCTGCTCCCGCGGGAGGCGGAACGTAGCCCGCCGGCGCCGAGTACCCAGGCGCGGTGTATCCAGGTGGCGGGGGATTATACCCAGGTGGCGGCGGGTTGTATCCAGGAGGCGGCGGACCACCGGGCGGCGGCCCTGGGGGCGGAGGTGCACCTGGTCCCGCTCCTGGCGCTCCCGCGTCTACGGCCGATCCGCACTTTGGGCAGAACCGCCCGTCTACTGCTGCTCCACAGTTCGAACAAAATGCCATTGTCCTCCCCCTCGTGATTCACTCTAACGGAAGTGGGTTTGAATGGCAAGTAGTTTACGATGCCTTACGGTACTTGACTGTTCTACATGAACCTGCCTGGCATGGCGCCCGTCCAGAAGAGTAGGAGAACATAATGTATGCAAGTCCTAAGTAGTATGCAAGTCCTAAGTAAGAAAATGGGCGCATGGATGGCAGTGGCCGCTCTCGGAACAGCCAGCCTGTTTGCCCAAACGCCGCCACCCGCGCGGCACAACCATCAACATGGCAAGTTAGCTGCGGCGCTGAACCTGACGGATGCTCAAAAGACTCAGATGAAGTCGATCTTCCAGCAGGCCCGGCAGTCGGCGCAGCCAATCCGGCAACAATTGCAGCAGACCCGGGAATCGCTTCAAGCCGCGGTCAAAACTGGAGACTCGAATCAAATCCAGCAACTGTCCGCTACGGAAGGGACCGAGATGGGACAGCTAGCCGCCATCCGCGCTTCGGCACGCGCGCAAATGTTCAAAATGCTGACGCCTGATCAGCAGCAGAAGTTGTCGACCCTTCAAGCAACGATGCATCACTCCCGGCGCGGGGCGTCGCCAGGCGCCACGGTTCAGAACTGAGAGTGAGGTGAATGCGCTAGAATCCCGGCTTTGGAAGTCTTACTTCTCATCGTTCTGCTCGTAGTCCTTCTTCCACTGTCGGGATTCCTCTATCAGGCGGCCGGATCAGCTCGGGACCAGCGCAAGTTTCCGCCGCCTGGGCGGCTAGTGGACATCGCTGACGGGCGTCTGCGTCTGCGCCTGCATCTGGTCGACGCGGGGCAGGGTAGTCCTACCGTAATCTTTGAATCCGGAATCGCGGCGTCTTCTCTCAATTGGACGGCCATACAAGCCGAGGTTGCCCGCTTCACACGCGCTTGTGCCTATGATCGGGCCTGGCTCGGTTGGAGCGATCCAGCACGAACGCCTCTTGTCGCCTCGCGCCTGGTGGAAGATCTGCACTCTTTGCTTGTGACAGCACAAGTCCCCGCGCCGTACGTTTTGGTTGGTCATTCCTTTGGCGGACTGCTCATACAGGCTTACGCGGTCGCTCATCCGCATCAAGTGGCCGGTATAGTGCTGATCGATCCGTTGCCGGCATCGGAATGGCTGCATGTTTCAGGTGAACGATTGCGAATCCTGCGCTGGGGCATACGGCTCTCGCGCCGCGGAGCTCTGCTCGCACGCTTGGGCGTGGTTCGCATCAGCCTGGCGCTACTTTCGGGCGGAGGCCGGCGGATTCCCAAGCTGGTTGCCAAGCTGAGCAGCGGGCGTGCGGAATCCACGCTGTCTCGACTGGTCGGCGAAGTACAAAAGATGCCGCCCCAAGTCTGGCCGATGGTGCAGGCGCACTGGTGCCAACCCAAGGCCTTTCTCGGAATGGCGGAATATTTCGGAGCTCTGCCTGAGAGCGCCGAGCAAGCCGCGGCGTTGAACGATCTTCCGCGGGTGCCGGTGACAATTCTCTCCGCCGCCAATTCCACTGCATCGCAGCTTGCTGAGCGAGATGGTCTAGCCGGCCGGTCGCCGCGTGGCAAGCACGTCGTGGTTCCCGATAGCGCTCACTGGATTCATCTCGACCAACCGGAAGTAGTGATCGAAGCGATCCGCGAAATGGTAGAGCAGGTCCGGTCGCGCTGAGTTCAGCCGAGATTCATCCGGCCCAGCAAGCTACGATACCGCGGGTCGGAGCGAAACGGTTCAAAATACGGCTCCGCATCCATGCGGGTCAGGTAAGGATCACGCTCGGAAAAGGCAGCTTCGAGGAACTCGAACATCCTATCCGCTTGATCGACGGCCGCATAGTAAATCCCAAAGCAAGCCGGCGAGACATGCTGCCTTGTGCCTTTCTCCTTTACTTCGTCTATTAGCTTTGCTGCCTGCTCCGAACTTCCGGACCGTGCATACGACGCTGCCAGGAAACCTGCCGCTGGCGTGAAGGACGAAAAAAGGCGGAGCGTTGTTTCGAAACTGGCGATCGACTGCTGCAGGGAGCCCTTTTGAGCGGAAGCCAAACCCATTGCGAAGTGCGACAGCCAATGATCAGGAAAGAGATCGACTGCCTTTCCGGCATATTCGATCGCCTCATCATAGCGGCGTTCACAGTAGCGGGCAAAAGACAGTCCGAAGTGGACCATTTGGGAAAGGGGATCGGTTTCGATCGCCCGCTGGTATTGCGCCAGCGCTTGTTCGAACCGTCGCAAGGGCGTAAGGAAATAAAGCGCGTAACGGACGCGCACCAGCGGCGGGACAGGCTCGACGGCCATCGCCGCCTGAAAATGACGCTCGGCCGACTTCCAATCATATTCAACCGCGCCCGCGACCCATCCCAGTACGCTGTGCGCCTCACTCAACGTCTGATCAATTGCCAGTGCCTTTTCCGCGGCGGACTTAGCCAGCGGCGCCATGTCCGTCATACGCTTGATGCCTATCGCGCCCAAACCGCAATAAAACGCCGCCAATCCGGCGTACGCGGGAGCATAACCCGGATCGTGCCCCAGCGCGCGCTCGAACGACTCCTGGGCTTTCGCCAGGCTTTCCGGCGTGTAGCGCTGAAACCAATACAGTCCCTTCAGGTAATTCTGGAAAGCCTCGATATTCGTGGTTCGGCGTGGAGCGGGAGCCAGTTGGACCTTTAGTGCGGTGGCAATTGCCTGCGAGATGTCGTCCTGAATGGCGAAAATATCGGTCATCTCACGGTCATAGCTTTCCGACCATAGATGCGATTCATCCGCTACCTGGATAAGCTGAGCGGTCACCCGGACACGATTGCCGGCCCTGCGGACGCTGCCAGCGAGAATGGTCCCAACTCTGAGCCTTTGGCCGATGGTGCGCAAATCCTGTTCTTTGCCCCGAAAAGCAAACGCCGACGTCCGAGCGATCACTCTCAATTCCGGCAGCTTGGCAAGGGCGTTGATAATTTCTTCGGCGAGCCCGTCGCTGAAGTATTCGTTTTCCTTGTCCGCGCTCAGATTGATGAAGGGAAGCACCGCGATCGATGGGACTTGGTCCTTAATCAAGGCAATTAAGGCCGGCTCCGCTAGCGCCTGTTTCACTTGCAGCATGGTCTGAAAGCGTTCTGATGGATCTTTGCGCAGACAGCGGGCAACGTGCTGCTCGACCCAGGCCGGAATCGCCATATTGATAGCTCGCAGTGACCGGGGTTCATCGTGCAGGATCGCTGCCAGCGTGGCAATCCACGAATCACCCGCGAACGCGCGTTGCCCCGAGAGCATCTCGTACCAAACCAAGCCGAACGAGAAAATATCGCTCCGTGCATCCACTGTTCGCCCTTGCGCCTGCTCCGGAGACATATAGGCTGCGGTTCCCACAATTGTTCCCGGCGCCGAGCGCAGTGTGGCAGTCGCGCCCGTGGGCGTCGCCGTCTCGATCAATTTCGCCAGTCCGAAATCGAGCAGCTTTACCCGGCCGTCTTCGGTGATGATGATGTTGGCCGGTTTCAGATCGCGGTGGATAATCCCGGCGGAGTGGGCGGCGGCGAGCGCGTCGGCGATCTGAGCGGCATAGCTCATCGCCTCTTTCAAAGCCAGGCCCCCGCTGGAGTTCAACTGCTCCAGTGTGGAACCGCCCACGTACTCCATGGCGATGAAGCAAGCGCCGCTCTCTTCTGAGATTTCGTAGATGGTAACGATGTTCGGGTGATTCAGACTGGAGGCGGCCTGCGCTTCGAGCAGGAATCGGCGTTTGCGGTCGGCGTCGGCGACTTTCTCCGCTGGCAGAGTTTTCAGAGCAATAACACGGTTAAGTCGAGTGTCACGCGCCTTGTAGACCTCGCCCATTCCGCCGCTGCCCAGCCAGGCCAGAATCTCGTACGGGCCGATGCAAGCTCCAGCGGAAAGAACCATAAGCTTCCACTGATTCTAGCGGACGCGGGCGGCCAGCTTAAGCCTGCTGCGCGGTCGTTAACGGTGTACCCGCCGCGCGAGACTGAATGTAGTCTTCGGCGGCCTTCCGGACATCGTCGAGCCCTGGCCCGGAAATGGTCCGGCAAATTTCATCCATGGTGTGCAAGCCGAGCATGCGGTAACTCTCGGTTTGTGATTCATTGAACCATTGGTCGGCGGTCGACTCATGCGGGAACTGCCCGTGCTCGGTGTGATAGCTCTGCACGTCGGGAGGCTCGTTGCCCACGAACATCGGCTTCACGTACACCAGGCAGCCCGGTTCGCAATCGCCGTCCACGGCCGAGTAGTGGATGCGAGCCACGGCGCAACGCTTTGTCCCGGCGCGCAAAGGACCGGCCAGCGCCTCGCTGAATTCGATCGGGATATTCATGTCGATTCGGATCTTGCGAAGCGCGTTCCCCAGGTCGTCGTAACCAAATGATGGGTCCGCGCCCGAATCCAGCACCAGGATGTTCTTGCAGCGTCGCGCCACCATTTCATACAAGCCCAGATTCTCGAAATGGCCTCCGTCGGAGAGGTAAACGTACTGGCTGCGATTAGTGGTGAGCCCGAACGCCTCTTTGATCAGCGATCCTGTGGCCGAACGCGGTCCTCGATAGCGCCAGGTTTTTTCTCCAGGCGCGCCCGGATTTCCGAACCAGCCGCCCAGGCGGGCATTGAACAACGTCATGATGAAACCGACTACGGGCGACGAGTGATAGCCCATATTCGGACTGGCTGCGGCGCCCGAGACCGCCATCGCTGTCCCGAGCTTGATTCCATCGCCGTATTCAGCCGAGGGTCGATAGCCGAGATCGCTGCTGCCCGAGTGCAGAGGACTCACGGTGAAGGACGCCGCTTTTCGCTGCTGCCAAGCCAGCCGCTCTCCCGCTACCAGATTGAGCGTCAGGTTCAGCACCTGAAACGGCTTTAAAGCGGGGTCGATTTCCCGCATGCGAAGGTTGTCGTTCTCAGCAAAGCCTGTGAACAAACTGGCATTTCTCTTGGAGTTGGACGCGCCCAGGTAAGCGCGAATCAGCCGGTCGCGGTACATCGCGCCCAGCGAAAACAGGTTGATGTTGATATAGCGCGCACTGAACAGGCTCAGCAGCAAAAAGCCTAGCGCCACAAGGCAGTTGGCCCACAGGGGCGCAGTGTTCAGGAGATAACTGTGGTCCCACCAGGCGGTCCGGACCAACCCGGTTTTGGCAAAGACGAAGTTGGTGAACAGCGTTAGTCCGACGAAATATAAGAAAAGGAACGCCGCCGGCGCCAGCTTGACAGCCACGCTGATGTACCACGGTTGCACCTCCGGGTCGGGTTCGTCCTTACGAGCTTTGCTCTTACTGCTGAAGCCCCCAGCCGCTGACGCCCACCCGCTCAACGCTCCCAGCAACGCGAGTCCGGACTGAATCCACCGGCGGCCTCCGGATTGAAGGTCCGGCAGCAAGGCAAACTGCGGCGCCAGCAGCACCAGCGTGCCAATCGCGGCCCACAGCAGAATGAACAGCGTCAGCCAGGCGCCGGCCCGCGAAAACCATTCACGGTCTTCGTCTTTTAGCGCCCGGCTGGTCAATCCGATGAACAGTGCACCGGCGAAAGAGAAGCCCAAAAGCATCACCGGCAGGCCCAGCGCCACGAATTGCGGAAGCTGGAAACCATCCCAGACATAGACCCTTCCCAAGAGAAACCAGGCCGTCACGCCGACGCTGGTTCCGAGCAAGCCGATAGCAAGCGTTATCGGGCCAAAAAACGCATAAAAACACCTCTTTGGATCGCTAAAAGCGACGCAAAACAGCAGATATCCCACCCATCCTGCGCCACAGGCGATCAACCCCCACCACAATTCAGACCAGAAATTCAGCGCTAAGTTCGGCACATAGACCCACCAATAATATGTGCAGCGTAAGGCATATGCGGCCACGAGCGGAACCAGAACGTAGCGCAGAAAGTCGCCTTGCGTGTGTCGAGCATTGCCGACCCCGGGCAGGTACCGCATCGCATTGAAAATGCCGGCCGCGAACAGCAAATAAGTGAGCCAGTAGGTGATACCGGTCACCCAGCGCGAGGCCAGGTCGCCATCCGGATTGCCGGAAGTTAGCAGCGAAACCATAACCCTCGGGATCGCCAGCGCAAACAGCAGCAGCGGCACCAGGACCAGCCAGTTGAGGATCATGTTGCAGATCACGGTGGCGACGACGGTCCAGGTGTCGGCGGAAAACAGCCCCAGCCTCGGCGTCAGGTAGTTGTTGTAATCGCGCAGGTGTTGGATAGGATCGGGCTCCCCGGGCAGCGGCCTCGGAGCATTGCTCTTTAGCTTGGGCGTAACCTTGTCCAGCCCGCCGGCTCTCTGGATCCAAGCCGTTAGCCAGCTTCCGACGTAGCCGCCGCCGGAGACGGTGGAAAGGTAATCGAACTCGGCCAGGAATCCGTGATCGGCCATGCTTTGAAGCGCGCCCAGCGCAAAGGTTGCGCTGCGAATGCCCCCACCTGATATGCAGAGCGCGCTGAAGGGTTTAGGTTGACGGTGAACCTCGTGGAATAGCTCGGCGAGGCGCGAAGTCTCGGAAGCTTCCGGATCTGAGGGAGCATACGAAGATCCACTTCGCAGCGCCTGATACTCTTCCGCCAAGACCTCAGAAAGACACGAGGGCCGGGAGTCAGGCATTGCATAAATATATATCAAGCGGCGCGCCGGGACTAGTACTGTCTTGGTATTACCTTTTTCGGAACCCCGGCCCTTCAATTGCAGTCTAAATGACCAGAAGGTGGGAGTCTCTTATGATGGTCGGCGCGATTCTTGCGGTTTTCCTGATTTTTGGCCTCTTTTTGTCCATGCTCGCTGATTCTCCGAAAAGCGACACTGAGGCACAATCTGACACAGAAGTGTGAAGGATTTGCTCATCTGACGCTGTGATGTAGAATGGCCTGCATGCTGCAGGTCGTTGCATTAAGCTTCTTTCTTCAAATCCAACCCTTCGACATCCTGATTCAACACGCCCACATCGTGGACGGGTCGGGCAATCCCTGGTACCAAGGCGACATCGGTATTAGGGGAGACACCGTAGCGGCCATCGGGCGTCTAGAGAATCTGCCGTCGAAAATGATGATCGATGCCCATGGGTTGACAGTTGCGCCCGGTTTTATCGACATCCACACCCACGCCCGGCGGGGCATTTTCCTGGATCCGGCGGCGCAAAACTACATTCGCCAGGGGGTTACGACCCTCATCGAAGGCCAGGACGGCAGTTCGCCCATACCGCTGGGGCCGTTCCTAAAGCAGGTGGCCGACGCGCATCCGGCCGTCAACTTCGGGAGCTTCGTAGGGCAGGGAAGCATTCGACAGCAGGTGCTCGGCCTCGAGAACCGGAAAGCAACGCCGGAAGAGATCGCGAAGATGAAGGAGATCGCCCGGCAGGCCATGCTGGATGGCGCCATGGGGCTCTCCACCGGTTTGTTCTATGTGCCTGGCAACTTCACGCCCACCGAGGAGGTGATCGAGATCGCCAAGGTGGTGGCCGGTTTCGGAGGCATGCACATCTCGCATATGCGCGATGAGGCGGCCGGCGTTCTGGATAGTGTTCGCGAGACCATCCGGATCGGCGAGGAGGGCGGCCTGCCGACACAGGTAACCCATCACAAGATCATCGGAGCGGCAAACTGGGGTAAGAGCGTGGAGACGTTGAAGTTGGTGGAAGACGCTCGGGCGCGAGGTGTCGACGTGACCATCGACCAATACCCCTACACCGCTTCCAGCACCGGAACGGCGGCGCTGTTTCCGCAGTGGTCGCAGGCCGGCGGCCAGAAGGCTCTGCTCGAGCGGTTGGCGGCTCCGGACCAGCGCGCCAAAATCACGGCCGAAATCATCCAACGGATCAAGGTGGATCGCGGCGGCGGAGATCCCAAAAATGTGGTGATGGCGAATTGTCCCTTCGACACGTCGCTCGATGGCAAAAGCCTGGCCGACATCACCGCCGCGCGCGGGCGGCCGGTCACCATCGAAAACGCGGCCGAGACCGCGATCGAGATCCAGCAGAAGGGCGGCTGCCAGGCGGTCTATCACGCCATCAGCGAAGAGGATATCGAACGGATCCTGCGCTCGCCGTTTACGATGATCGGTTCGGACGGTGAGATTCCACAGTTCGGCAAGGGCGCGCCGCATCCTCGCAGCTACGGGACGTTCTCTCGTGTGCTGGCCCGCTATGTTCGCGAGCGGAAAGTGCTGACGCTCGAAGACGCAGTGCGCAAAATGTCCGGCTACACCGCCGAGCGGCTGCGCCTGCTGGACCGGGGACTGCTGCGGCCGGGAATGAAGGCCGACATCGTTATTTTCGATCCGGCTAAAGTGCAGGACAAAGCCGATTACGCCAATCCGCACCAGTACGCCGAAGGAGTCCAGGATCTCATCATTAATGGCCAGCGCGTGATCGCTAATGGCCAACTGACCGAGGCGCGCCCCGGCAGAATTCTAC
>Ga0210386_10000886_pt1 | contig 27408 bp, 23 predicted proteins | sample IncBWH32OmetaG_FD_160091 | JGI IMG/M metagenome (GOLD analysis project Ga0210386, IMG submission 160091) | Forest soil microbial communities from Barre Woods Harvard Forest LTER site, Petersham, Massachusetts, United States - Inc-BW-H-32-O ...
CCCAGACTTGCAGTGGAAATATTATCTATGAGGATCCTCGGGCGGAAGTTGCCCACCGTATGGGTCTGCGTTGTACTGAGTTTATCGTGGTTCGCGCCGCGACTTTTTGCAGGGACTGAGGAAAACGAGGAAACGGGTAAGCAGTTGATGTTTATCCCGCCTCCAGTCGAAGGCCTGATCAGCCTCGGCGTTTACGATACGCACGGAAAACTGGTGCGGGTGCTAAAACAGGCAGCCGAGGTCGATTCGTTCAAGTCCGGGCTGAATGGATTGTTTGTTGATTGGGACGGCGCGGATGTTACGGGGAAGGCCGTCTCCGCCGGAAAATACTTCGCCCGTGGCGTGCTAATCGGGGACGTTAACATTTCCGGCGTTGCCTACCACCTGAATGACTGGGTGGACGATGCGCAAAATCTCAGAGTCAAAACCATCAGTTCGCCAGCCCTGCTCGGCGGACGATCTCTGGCAGTATTAGTCGATACCGGCCATCAGGAGATTTTGATCATCGATACCGCTTCGATGAAACCGCAGCGGTTTTCAATGGACCCCGGGATCATTCGACTCAAATCGGATGGAGCTAACCTCTTGGCCATTTACTCCGATCATGTCGCCAGCATCGAGGTACCGAATGGAACGGTCACTGACAGCAATGCGACCCCCAATGTCCGCGATGCGGATCGTTCGGGATCAAATTGGGCGGTTGTCACCGACCGGGAGATTCAATGCAAAACAGCGGACCAGAAAACTACCATTGCGCTGCCTACACCAGACATCAATCGGTGCGCTCTCTTAGGAACTTCGCTGATTGTCGCGAGCCCGAATGGGAAATTGTGGCGCACCGAAGGTGATCATCTGGTTCCGGTCGAACTGGATCAGCCGGGCGAGCTCCTTGACCTTTGCGCTGGCACCGGAGAACAAATCTGGCTGCTGATCGGGAATGGACCGAAGACCTCGCTAAGGCAAATCGATCTCGCGGCTAAGACCAGCAAGGATTTAACCCTGCCGGATGGCCTGCCAAAAATTCGCCAACTGTCTGCCTCGAGAAGCAATAACGACCTGCTCCTGGACGCCGACCTAAACCCAGGTGATCGGGTAATCGGGTTGCACTTTCAATCCGCTAAAGATCAGCAATCCGTATGGGAGAAATGGTTCGATCGTTCCCTCGTACCTCATCAATTCTTCGACGTCCACGCGGGAACTGTTGTCCGAGCTGACACCAAGACAGATTCGCCGCCATTGTTAGTCCATCCCGAGAACAATCCCTTGGAAAACACGCGCCAACCTAACTTTTTGTTAAGCGCGATCGCCGACGATCAAGGCGTCCACCTGGCGACCAGCGACCGGCTGCCCCTCCTTCAAATTTCCAAGACCAAAGGTGTCGATGAGGTCAAATGGGAAGCGAATGGCCCCAGCGGCATGAAAGTCTACTTGTCGGACGGAACAGTGGTCGAAGAATACAGCATCACCGGGCTGCAGAACCTATACCGCTTCGATGCCGGCAGCTTCTGAGAAAACAGGATTCACCACAGAGACACGGAGCACACAGAGAGGACAATCCGCCGATTTTGCAGACTCCACAGATTTCGTTCCAAACTCGTCTGTCACTACGATTTCATAACACCCTCATCACGCGGCAGGTCTCTTTAGCTGACCACTCAATCAACACCAAAAGCGAAATCTGCGTAATCTGCGGATTTTTCCTCTGTGAACTCTGTGTCTCTGTGGTGAAATGCTTTCTATGGATGTCGTTTACTTCGATCTGGAGACACAACGAACTGCCAACGATGCTGGGGGTTGGCACAACAAACAGGACATGAAGATGTCGGTTGGCGTTACCTATAGCTCCGCTTTGGGGCAATACCGGATTTACTCCGAAGCGAGAGTCAACGAACTGATTGATCAATTGCTCAAGGCGGACTTGGTCGTAGGGTTCAACATCTTGAACTTCGATTACGAGGTACTCATGGGCTACACCATCCTCGACTTACCCCACCAGCTGCGGACGTTAGATATCTTGATGGAAGTCGAAAAGTGCATAGGCAGTAAACCCAACCTCGATAACGTCGCCATGGCGACTCTAGGAGTCGGAAAAACTGCCGGCGGTGTGGACGCCATAAAATGGTGGCGCGAAAAGCGAGTGATGGATATCGCGGAGTACTGTTGCTTTGACGTTAAGGTCACCAAGATGGTCCATGAATTCGGTATCACTAACCGCCAGCTTTTTTACACCGATAAGTTCAATCGCCGTCAGAAGATGGCAATCGATTGGCAATGATACAGCCGTTGCGCGCAACCCGAGAGACTTGGCGGCTCGATTGGTTCGACCTCGATTCACCGACTCCTTTCGGATCGATGTTCATTCTCCCGACCTGCCTCTATGTTATTCATCGCTACACCGGGATGTTGATCGGCTACGAATTTATCCGCGAACTCGATCAGAGAAGGGCCGAGATATTGATTCACCGCCTTTTCCAAGAAAGAGGCATACCGGATGAGATCCAAATCCCCGATCTCGAAGAATGGGATGAATCCGTTTGGCAAGGTCTCTCGCGCGAGTACCACTGCGAAGTGCAGCTGGTAGATAACAATCGTGGAGAAGCCGACCCAACGCAGCAGGAGGCCATACGCCAGCGCCTCGACTCCATGGTCGCAGGTTCTGCGCAAACGTTTTTGAGCTCGTTGGGACCGAAGGCCATCGCGCAGGGACTAGTTCAGGCGCTCAAGCATCTCCGGTCGATCGACAAGAAACGAGCGCTTCTCGCTAAAGCCCTGGAGTTATCTGAAAATCTTCCCGAAGCGATGGTCGAACTCGCAGACCTCGAACTGCAAGATGGCAACGTCGATTCAGCCGCGGAGAAGTTTGCTAACGCCGCCGCGAACTCCCTCGGGTTTCACGTACCCGGGGAATCGAGCTGTTACATTCGCGCTCTTCACGGACAAGTGCTAACCGCTTGGCAACGAGGCGATCTAGCGCAGGCGATCCAAATGGGGGAACATCTTTTCAGCTCCAATCCGATCGACCATCCCGGCGTACGTTTTCTCATCCCGTTGTTGCAGCTCTTGGCTGGACAGATCGATGAGTCTCAAGAGTACTTTTCCTGGTATCAAAAGAAATACCCCAACGATATCGAGGATCCCGGATTTCAGTTCGCCTGGGCCTTATCGTTGGTCGACCGAGACGAGGAAAAAGCTGCCGCCGAAAAATACCGTCGAGGCATGATCCAGAACCTCTACCTTGCGCCTCTTCTATTGGATATTCCGGAACCAGCCCCGGACATCTGGCAACATAACGACCGTGGCGACATCCAATACGCCGCCGATTTCTTGAACTCGTTCGGGTTGATTTGGGAACGCGACGCCGCCGCCGTCCGCTTTTTGCGAGAAGTCTATACTGACTCCAACGCCCTACTGGAACAGCTCATCGTTTTGCGCCGCAAAATGGCCGAATTCCAAGACCACCGCTACGAACCGAAACATCGGGAGATTTGGCAGCAGCTGATCGAGCAAGAACAGGCCCTGATCAAGTCCGGAACGTAGCCTAATTTGGTGGGGCGAGGCTCCCAAACGTAGGACACGGGCGCACCAAGGGACTTGGTTTTCTCCGCAGGCATGACGTGCCGGGCCATTGCGCTCGCCGAGCCGGTCCCCGCGTGTGACCTTTGAGTGACACCATCACCACCCATGATCAACTCAACGGACGATTAATACCTCGTTCGACGACTCCACACGCCAGGAACGGCTCGGCACGCGCTTCGGCACAACCCACAACGTCTCTCCGAAAACCGTGTGCCCTGGCGAACTTCGCTAGGCCATTCGGGAGCCTCGCCCCACCAAATTGGGTGCCCCCCCAAACGCACTTGCTATCTGCTATCTGCTATTCTCTTATTCCCTAGCATGGCTCGGTATTTAACTGGCATTCAACCATCAGGGACTCTGCACATTGGTAATTATTTCGGCGCACTCCGGCCGGCCGTAGAACTGCAAGAGCAAGGCGACGCGTTCTATTTTATCGCGGATTATCACGCTCTCACCACCTTGCAGAAGCCGGAAGAACTTCGCCGGAATGTGATCGGCGTCGCTCTCGATTTTCTGGCCTGCGGTTTGGACCCGGACAAAGTCTGCTTCTTTCGCCAATCAGACATTCCGATCGTGACCGAGCTGACTTGGATACTGAGCACTGTGACTCCGATGGGTTTGTTGGAGCGAGCGCATTCCTACAAAGATAAGATTGCCCGCGGACTTTCAGCCTCTCACGGGCTTTTTGCTTATCCGGTCTTAATGGCCGCCGATATTTTGCTGTACGAGAGCGATGTGGTCCCGGTTGGACAGGATCAAAAGCAGCACCTCGAGATTACCCGCGATATCGCAGCAAAATTCAACGAGATCTATGGGCCGGTCTTAAAGCTGCCGGAGCCGAGAATCCGTGAAGAAGTGGCGACTGTACCCGGATTAGACGGCCAAAAAATGAGCAAGAGCTACGGGAACACACTCGAGATTTTTGCTCCGGAAAAAGCATTGAGGAAAAAGGTGATGGGAATCGTGACCGATTCGACGCCAGTCGAGGCGCCTAAGGACCCATCGAACTCGATCATCGTGCAGCTGTATCGACTGTTTGCCAGCCCGGAAGAAGTCGAGGCTATGACCCAAAGTTTTCGCGCTGGCGGAACCGGGTACGGAGAGTACAAAAAACAGCTTTTTGAGGTCCTTTGGAATGCTTTCGAGCCGATGCGCAAGAAGCGAGCCGAATTGGAAGCAGACCTAGGTTACGTGGAATCGATCCTCCAACACGGAGCCGAACGCGCGCTAGCGACAGCCAATCAGACCATGGCCAAAGTCCGCGCTGCTGTTGGACTTCTGAATTTTCATCGTTAAATTCACTTTTTTTCTTACACTAAATTCCTATCTTCCACCGAATGACTGGTTACAGGGATGCTTTCCCTCCGAAAGCAAAGGGCGGTCACGGTGCCCCAACAAGGAACGTGAGGTTATGATTAATAGCAATACAGCACACGGATCGAGCGATCCCCTCGCTTCGGAGAAGATTCAGGTCGATCGAAAAGTATTCTTTCTGGACCTGAAAGAGAATCAACGCGGACGCTTCTTGAAGATTACCGAAGACGTAAGTGGCCGGCGCGACACCATTATGCTCCCCGCGAGCGCCCTGAAAGATTTCGTCAGTGCACTCAGTCGACTAGTTGACCTGGAAGAACGGTTGTAACGGCTGGTAGGGCGAAAAACTCGGCACGCCGATGTCCTTGATTCGCTCTATCATTTACTTGCGCCGGTTTTGAGCCGGATCGTGGGGACCGGAATCACTATGGGCTGATTGCGAGGGTGACGTCTGTATTCAACCTGGTCGGTGACCGAGCCACATCCAAGGCACGGCTCAAATCCGGCGCGAATTGCATATTTTAGTTAGCCCTATCGGCAGCGCGCCGAGATTTTCGCCCTACCACCTCGTTTCGTGCCTTGGGGGTTGAGTTTTGTCGTTCCACCGTTAACCTGCCATCGCTCATGCCGCGTGATACTTCTATCCGAAAAATACTCTTAATTGGCTCCGGCCCAATCGTGATCGGGCAAGGTTGCGAATTTGACTATTCCGGGGTCCAGGCTTGCAAGGCACTCTCGGAAGAAGGTTACCTGGTAGTCCTAATTAACTCGAATCCGGCTACCATCATGACGGATCCCGAGTTCGCGCATCGCACCTACATCGAACCGATTACCCCGGAGGTGGTCGAACTAATTATTGCCAAAGAGAGGCCCGATGCTCTCCTTCCTACCCTTGGTGGACAGACCGCTCTGAACACGGCGATGGCGCTCTATCGCAACGGCGTGCTCGACCGGTACAACGTCCGCTTAATCGGGGCGAACGCCGACGCCATTTCCAAGGGAGAAGACCGCCAGCTATTTAAGGATGTGATGCTCCAGATCGGGTTAGACGTTCCCCAGTCTGGTGTCGCCCATAACCTGACGGACGCCCAACAAGTATCGGTCACCATCGGCCGCTTCCCCCTCATCATCCGTCCGGCGTTTACGCTCGGCGGCGCCGGAGGTGGAATCGCCTATAATCGGGAAGAGTTCGAAGAAATCGTCCTTCGCGGCCTGGACCAATCCCCGGTTAAAGAAGTGTTGATCGAGGAATCGCTCCTTGGTTGGAAAGAATTTGAAATGGAGGTCATGCGTGACCGCGCGGATAACTGCGTAGTCATCTGCTCGATCGAGAACCTCGACCCGATGGGGATTCATACTGGCGATTCGATCACCGTCGCTCCTGCCCAGACACTGACCGACAAAGAGTACCAGCTGATGCGCGACGCGTCTTTCGCCGTCATTCGCGCGATCGGTGTGGAAACCGGCGGTTCGAATATCCAATTCGCGGTCGATCCAAAAACCGGCCGCATGGTAGTAATCGAGATGAACCCGCGCGTGTCCCGATCATCCGCGCTCGCGTCGAAAGCCACCGGTTTTCCGATCGCAAAAATTGCGGCTAAGTTGGCCGTCGGTTACACCCTGGACGAAATTCGCAACGATATTACGCGAGAAACGCCGGCCAGCTTCGAACCGGTCATTGACTACTGCGTCGTCAAGGTGCCCCGGTTCACGTTCGAAAAATTTCCGCAAGCCGATCCCATCCTGACCACCCAGATGAAGAGCGTCGGCGAAGCGATGGCCATCGGGCGCACGTTTAAAGAGGCTCTCCAGAAAGCGCTTCGCTCGCTGGAGATTGGCCGCTTCGGTCTGGGAGCAGATGGCAAAGACGCTGAGCCGCGAACAGAAGATGGCGATTGGGACCACACCGAAATCCAACGCAAGTTGGTGAGCGCATCCTGGGACCGGATCTTCTATGTGCGCTACGCTTTCTTGGCCGGTCTCGATACGCATAAGATCAATAGCCTGACCGGCATCGACCCTTGGTTCCTGGAAAACATCGCTCAACTGATTACCGCTGAAGACCAAATCAGATCGGGCAAGTTGGACCTCCACAAAGCCAAGCGTCTCGGCTTTTCAGATCGGCAGATCGCCTTCCTTACGAATCGAACTGAGACGGATGTCCGCGAAGAACGGATCAAACAAGGACTCACTCCCACCTATCGATTGGTGGACACCTGTGCAGCCGAGTTCGAGGCCTATACTCCTTACTACTATTCGAGCTACGGCGAAGAGAGTGAGCTGCGACCCACCGATCGTCGCCGAATCTTGATTCTTGGTGGCGGCCCTAATCGTATCGGCCAGGGAATCGAGTTTGACTATTGCTGTGTTCACGCCGCCTTCGCTTTAAAAGAAGAAGGATTTGAGACGGTTATGGCCAACTCGAACCCAGAGACGGTTTCGACCGACTACGACACCAGCGACATGCTTTTCTTTGAGCCGCTCACTCTGGAAGACGTGCTGGCCATTTATCGCGCCCTAGATTGCTGGGGCGCTATCGTTCAATTCGGAGGACAAACCCCCCTGAATCTTGCCGCCGCCTTACAAGCTAACGGCGTTAACATCATCGGAACTCAACCCCAGAGCATCGAAGTCGCCGAAGATCGAAAGTATTTCTCCGCGATGCTCCGGCGACTCGGTCTTAACCAACCGCCCAGTGGAACGGCCACCAATGAGACCGAGGCGGTCAAGGTCGCCCGCATGATCGGATATCCCGTTCTGGTTCGTCCTTCTTTTGTGTTAGGCGGACGAGCCATGGAAATCGTGTACACCGAAGATGACCTGCGCCGATATATTCGCAACGCAGTTGAGGCGAGCCCTGAGCGGCCTGTACTCGTCGACCGATTTTTGGAGGACGCGATTGAGGTCGATGTCGACTGTATCGCCGACGGTGAGACTGTGGTGATCGGTGCGATCATGCAACACATCGAACAAGCCGGGATTCATAGCGGAGACAGCGCCTGCGTAATTCCGGCGTTTTCGCTCTCATCTCACGTGTTAAGCGTGATTGAGAGCGCTACTAAATCCATGGCCAAAGAGCTGGAAGTCTGCGGCTTGATGAATGTGCAGTTCGCGGTCAAAGCAGAAGAGGTTTATGTATTGGAAGTTAATCCCAGAGCTTCCCGGACCGTACCGTTTGTCAGCAAAGCGATCGGTGTACCGCTAGCCAAGTTGGCAGCCAAAGTGATGGCCGGAAAGACGTTGGCGGAGCTAGGGTTCACCAAGGAAATCATCCCGCGACATTTCTCAGTAAAAGAAGCGGTGTTTCCGTTTATTCGTTTCCCCGGCATCGATATTATCCTCGGCCCTGAAATGAAAGCGACCGGTGAAGTGATGGGAATCGCTGACGACCTCGGAGTAGCTTACGCCAAGTCGCAAATGGCGGCTCAGCCTCCGCTCCCGGAGAAAGGCAACCTCTTCGTGAGTGTGAAAGATAACGATAAATCGGAGATCGTTCCGCTCGCCAAAGGACTAGTGGAGCTTGGATTCCAGATTTATGCCACTGCCGGAACCGCACTCGCCATCGAGAAAGCAGGCATTCCGGTTCGTCACCTGTTCAAGATTTCTGAAGGCCGCCCCAATGTGCTCGACCTGATGAAAAACGGAGACATCGATCTGATCATCAATACGCCGAGCGGAAAGACCCCCAGGAAAGACGAGATCAGAATTCGTAGCCTGGCGGTTGCGAATCGGATCCCCATTCTGACCACGATCAGCGCGGTTGAGGCCAGTATCCGGGCGATTCGCGGCATCAAAACCAAGGGTATTAACGTCCGATCACTGCAAGAATACCACGCCGATGCGTAGCATGACCGGGTACGGTCGGGGGCGAGCCGCTAGTGACGAATGTAAAATTGTCGCAGAACTGCAGGCGCTGAATAAACGCCAAACCGAGATCGTCCTGAGTTTACCTGAAGCGTTTTCCTCATTGGAGACAGAGGTTAGGGCCGCTATCGACAAGAAAATTCATCGCGGCAGAATCAACGTTAACATCTCCGCCCAATTCACGCGCGGCGAGATCGCTCCCAAGTTGAATCGGCAGCTCGCCAAGGCTTATCTGGAAACATTTACTGCGGTTCAGAAAGAGCTCGGTTTGGCGGGCGAGATCAGCGTGGATATGGTGTTGCGCGCTCCGGGAGTCTTGGACGTACCGGAGCATCGCGAATTAAAGAGCGCAACTCGCCAAGCCATTCTGGACTCTGTAGAAGCTGCTCTCCAACAATTGCTCGTGATGCGCGCTAAGGAAGGTGCGCATCTCTTGCGTGACCTGACCCGACGCATCAAGACCCTCCGGACTAACTTGGATAAAGTTCGCAAACTACAACCGCGAGCCGCCGAACGATTTCGGAATTCTTTGCGCGACCGGGTGAAAGCGCACGGCGTCAACATCCCGCTCGACGACGACCGGTTAGCTAAAGAAGTCGCCTTCTTCGCTGAGCGTTCTGATTTTTCCGAGGAAGTATCTCGGTTGGAATCGCATATCACTCAATTCTTGGGCATCGCCGAATCCGAGGACGCCATCGGCCGAACACTCGAATTCCTCTGCCAGGAAATTGGCCGTGAACTCAACACGCTGAGCGCCAAAGCCAACGACGCCGAAATCTCTCAACTGGTTGTGCATTCCAAAGCCGAATTGGAAAAGATCCGGGAACAGGTGTCGAATGTGGAGTAGTTGAGAAACGAGGAGCTAGGAGCTAGAATCCAGGAGCTAGGAGGCGCTTAATAGATCAAGTTTCTGGGAAATCGTGGGGGCCAAAGAGTTCTCGCCGATAGCGACTAGTGAATGTCGATTGCTTCTCACCGCCGTTCGTTGCTTCCGCTCCGTCCCCAAAGTCAGACGTACCTGATTGCGACTGGGAGCGCAAAGGCGACTCCCAGCAGTCAGCTTCGACACCCAGCACAGCCGTTTGACTCCTAACTCCTAGATTCTAGCTCCCCGCTCCTTTTTCTATGACCATCATCCTCGGGATCACCGCCTCAATCGCTGCTTACAAAGCCGCCGATCTCGCCAGCCAACTTCGCAAGGCGGGATGCGATGTGCATGTCGTTCTGACGCACGGAGCAACGAAGTTCATTACTCCGCTCACGCTTCAGACTCTTTCTCGTAATCCTGTAACCACCGACATCTTTGATGAGAAGGCCGGCTGGCAACCAGGTCACATCGAATTAGCCGATCGCGCCGATTTGTTGCTAATCGCTCCGGCATCTGCAGATATCCTTGCTAAACTAGCTCACGGATTTGCTGACGAAGCCCTCACCGCGATTGCCTTAGCCACGAAAGCCCCGCTACTGCTGGCGCCAGCCATGAACGGAAAGATGTGGTTACATCCCGCCACTCAAAGTAACGTGACTCTGTTGCGCAGTCGCGGCGCCGAATTTATCGGGCCCGAAGAAGGAATGCTTGCATGCGGCTACGAAGGCATCGGCCGCCTTTGGCCCATCCAAGAAATCGTTGATAAAGCGCTGGCGATGCTCAAAGCCCGGTAGGGATGAGCTCCAGCTCATCCGAAAAAAAGCGTCGGCAACAATACGGGGCGCAGGAACAAAAAGCGGATGAGCAGGAGCTCATCCCTACCGATCGCACTTTCGCCGAAGCGTCCTGCCAATGACCACGACGTCCACTCTGTCGACTACGTCCACTCCGTCCACTCACCCACCTATTTCCACTGCTCGTTGAGCCTCGCTTCCTCTGCCGCCCGATCCTGTTCCACGCGCGCCTTCTTCACGCGCCATTGCGCCAAGCGGTACTTCCATTGTTCCCTAACTGATCCAGAAGAATTCTTGATCTGATATTCGATGCTCTGTTTCTCCAGATTCAAAGCCTCTTCTTTCGCTTTCAGGTGCGAATCCAAAACTTGAAACGCTTCTTTTTTGCTTTTCGCTGGTTCTGGCTTGGATGAAGCCGGCGGAGTAGCTGCAATTGCCGCGCTCAATCTCTTTGTTGCTGCCGCTGAACGCATCAGTGTGCGAACGGGCTTCGGTTCTTCTTGGTACGGAGCGGGCGATGGATTTGCTTTGACGTTAACCGGCGGAATCGCCGGTTGCTCTTCCGAACCACTAGCAGAATTTTCAGGTATTGGCGACGACATAGATGAGCTCGCCGCGGTCCGGTTGGACTCCGGAACGGGCGTAGAGGCCGGTGGCGGAGTAGGAGTCAGGGTTGGCTGGGCCGCTAATTGAACCGGGCGCGGCGTACTTGCCGGTGTCGCCGAAGTAACGTTCGCGCTACTTGCTGGAGTCGGTGTCGGCGATGCGTTTGCATTCGATACCGCAGCTACTTCACCAACCATTGGTCCGAAGTTGATCTGCACATTGACATGTTGACCTTCTAGCAAATCGACTCTTCTCGTCTTATCGGGTGCACTCGGCGCGCTTAAAAGGAGCTTATGATTGCCGGGCGGGAGAAAAAGCTGCGCTGGCGGGTGTCCGTAATCGACACCATCCACGATAAGCACCGCGTCGGGACGATCACTACTGACCAGCAAAGTGCCGTAGGAATGCTTGAAGTGAAACGAAACCGCCCTTTGCGTGTCTGGAACAAGAGTCTGCATAACGGAAACGAGCGTGCCAAAACGGGAAGTCACTTCTACCGGTCCGAGCGGTAGGTTAGCGGTGATCGGCGCCGTACCCAGCTTCGATCCCCCAACGTAGATTGTCGCCCCGGCAGGATCACTGGTTAGTTCGACACTCCCGCCTTTGAACTCGCGGTTGACCTCGACCGGATTACTGGAGTTAACCTCGGTTGTTTGCGCATATGCAGGCCAGCCCGGCTCAATCAGCTTAACGTCGTATTTCCCCAAAGGCAGGTTCTCGATCGTGTCCGGCGTAACGCCGGCAATGGTTTTCTTGTCCGGCCCAACCACCAAATAAGAAGCGCCGGCTGGATCGGTGACTAATCTGAGCTTCCCTAATTGTTTTAGGAGCGAACGAACCCCTAAATCAACGAAAGCGCCTGTCCGGACGGTGAGCTCGATCGGGCAAGGTTGATATCCCGGAGCGGTTATTTCAATAACCTGGTCCCCGGATGGTAAGACACACTGCTTTAGAGGAGTGTGTCCAAGGTCGCGGCCTTTCCAATGCACGACTGCACCGATCGGCGCCGATGAGACAGAAAAAGAGCCGGTCGCGGATGGCGGTTGCCAGAACGGCAAAACCCACTGCCAGAATTCATATCCGCAAAACCCAAGACCAAGAATGGCGAGAATACCAAATAAGAACGTCCATTTCTTCCGCGCACGCGTTGTCCGTCCGTTTTTCACGCACCCATCCTCTCCAATAGATTGCTTATCAGGTTTCTTTGAAACCTTCCTAAACAAACAAAATAGGAGGAGATTTTCAATCTCCTCCTATTCACACGTGATGTAAGAGTATGGTTACTACTTCTTAGCGGTCTTCTTGGCAGGCGCCTTCTTCGCGACCTTTTTCGCTGGAGCCTTTTTCGGAGCCGCTTTCTTTGCCGGAGCTTTCTTTGCTGGCATGAGTTATCCCCCCTTTCATTCCGCAGTTGCGGAGGATAAGAAATTCACAACTCGCTTGACTAACGAACATTCGACCAACCGTCAATCAGAAATTAACAGATGAAGCAGATTTTTGCGCGCTAAATTTAAGAAAAACATGCGGATAACGAAACCGATTTGCGCTTTCGGACTCATATTACAAGAACACGAGCGGCCCGCGAAGCCGCTCCAGCACTCGATCCGCAAGCTATCTCGTCGCGCAAATCGACGTCGCCGGAATCATCCGACGACGTCGATCGAGGAAAAACATGCAATTCCATCTTCTTCGCACCAGAATATCGAACTTTCTTATCACACACGATGAACACCTATCTTCGCGCTGCTATCGATGCAGCTAAGGCTGCCGGATCCTTGATCCGAGAAAACTTCATGCAACCGCTTCACGTCAACGTTGCCGAAGCGCACGATTTGAAGTTGGAGCTCGATGTGCGGGCCCAAGAAGTGATCACCGAGTTGTTGTTACGCGAATTCCCTAACACCAGCGTGCTTGGCGAAGAAGGATCGGCCGAGACAGCCAACGCGGAAGGAGATTGGATTGTCGATCCCATCGATGGGACCGTGAATTACTTTTACAGTATTCCGCATTTCTGCGTCTCGATTGCATTTCGCCGCGGCCAGCAGATCGAGGTCGGAGTGATCTACGATCCGATCAAGAATGAACTCTGGCACGCGACTCGCGGAGAACCGGCTTTTTTGAACGATGAACTAATTCAAGTCAGCAAACGGACCTCCGTCGGCGAATCGATCGTCTCGGTCGGCTTCTCAAAAACGCCGGCTGCCATCGATCTTGGTCTCAAGACCTTCAGCTCCTTAGTCAGTAAAGCGCGCAAATGCCGGATGATGGGAAGCGCCGCTTTGGATCTCGCTTACGTGGCTAGCGGACGCTTCGACGCTTATATCGAACAAAGCGTCAACCTCTGGGACATTGCCGCCGGTTGGTTGTTGGTCGAATCTGCCGGCGGTCAGGTCACCGTCAAAACCAGTCCACTCGACGAAAAGAAAATTGCGGTGGTGGCGTGGAACGGAAACATTGATCTTAAAGAACTCGAAAGCTCTATTCCGAAGACAACCTAATTATGGTCCGCAGCGGTATTGGTTACGATATTCACCGATTAGTAGAAGGCCGAAAGCTAGTTTTAGGCGGGGTCGCCATTCCTCATAGTCGCGGTTTAGATGGGCATTCCGATGCCGATGTCTTGACGCACGCGATTGCGGACGCGCTCCTCGGCGCTGCCGGGGATAGAGACATTGGCCATCATTTTCCGAATTCGGATGACTCGATAAAGGGGATAGATAGCCAGGAAATATTGCGCCGGGTTCAAGCGATTTTGACCGGAAAGAGCTTTGCCATCGTCAACATCGATTCCTCGCTCATTGCTGAAGAGCCCAAGATCGGCCCGCATATCTCCGCGATGCGCGAACGCCTCTCGCAAACCCTGAACATCCCGCCCGACTGCATCGGGATCAAAGCGACCACTAACGAAGGTCTAGGCTTTATCGGACGCGGCGAAGGCATCGCCGCCATGGCCATCGCCACCGTAGAAAAGCTCGAACCGCGTTTCCCGGCTGACACCCCGCTCGCGGTAGCCTGAACGAAAAATTTCACCACAAAGACACAAAGGACACAGAGAGGAAACGTGAAAGGTAAGAAGTGAAAGGTGAAAGGCTGAATTCCGTGAATGCTTCCAAACGACCAGTAATAAGGCGGTCGTCGACGCCCAGACACTTTTCACTTGTCACTTTTCACGTTTCACCTATCCCCTTTGTGTCTTTGTGGTGCAATTTAGGTTCTAAGCATGATTCGGTTTCTTAATAGCCTTTCCCGAGCAGTGGAACCGTTCCAACCGCTCGATCCGGCAGGAAAAGTGGTAAAGATGTATACCTGCGGGCCGACCGTTTATTCGTTTGCCCATATCGGCAACTTCCGCACTTATCTCTTCGAAGACTTGCTGCAGCGGCATCTCGAAGCCAGGGGCTACACCGTTAACCGCGTGATGAATATCACCGACGTTGACGATAAAACGATCCGCAACAGCCGCGCCGCCAATGTTCCGTTAGCCGAGTTCACCGAAAAATTTAGAGCCGCCTTCTTTGAGGACATGCGCACCTTGCGGATTAAAGACGCCAACGTCTATCCCGCTGCCACCGACCCGGAAAACATCGCCGAAATGATCGCGATGATCGATTTCTTGGTAAAAAAGGAGATCGCTTATCAAGCGGAAGATGGATCCGTCTATTTTCGCATCAACCGGTTCGCTGATTACGGGCATCTAGCCCATCTGGATCTCGACGAACTGCGACCGTCCGGCCGGATACAAAGCGACGAATACGAAAAGGAAAGCTTAGGTGACTTCGCGCTTTGGAAAGCATGGGACGCAGCCGATGGGCCCGTCTGCTGGGATAGTCCTTGGGGACGCGGCCGTCCAGGCTGGCACATCGAGTGCAGCGCCATGGCCACTCGCATCCTAGGTCCTCAAATCGATATCCATTGCGGCGGCGTCGATAACCTGTTTCCTCATCATGAGGCGGAGATCGCTCAATCGGAGAGTTACACCGGTAAAAAGTTCGTCCGCTTTTGGCTGCATAGCGCTCACCTGCTGGTCGAAGGCCAGAAGATGTCGAAATCTCTCGGCAACTTCTACACGATCCGCGATCTGATCGCTCGTGGTTTCACCGGCCGCGAAATCCGCTACGCGTTGCTCCGGGTCAATTACCGGCTTCAACTGAACTTCACCTTTGATGGAATGGTTGAGGCGCGCCAGTCCCTGTTGCGCCTTGATGAATGGATTCAACGATTACGCGATCTCGCGGCAGACGGGCCGCGCCAAAGCGAAGCGGCGGCGGGTGTGCCTCCCGACAACCAGTACGCACCGGCGACCTCCGACTCTTTCTTCGCAGCTCTAGACGACGATTTAAACATTTCCGCCGCCTTAGCCGAGCTCTTCAAACAAATCAGAACCACGAACCAGTTGATGGATGCGAACGAGCTCCAACCGGGCCAAGCCGCCGCTCTTTTGCAATGGTGGGAGAACGTCAACCAGGTGCTGCAGATCCATTCCGATGAAGAAGCCATTCCGAACGAAGTCCAAGAATTGCTGACCCAAAGAGCCGCCGCCAGAGCGTCCAAGGACTGGCAACTAAGTGATTCTCTCCGGCAGAAGATCGCCGAACTCGGTTGGACCGTGAAAGATACCAAAGACGGCCAGAAGGCGATAAAAATGCATTAGGGACCAATCCACTCGCTCGTCCGCGTTGCATTCAGGAAGAAACCGGCCTACTCCCGCGCCTGCAAGATCGAAAAACGATTCGCGGTCGCGCTGGGCAATAACCATTTCGTCCATCTGTTGACCTGTCACAGTCCATCGGAGGGGAGTCGCATTCCGCTCCCGTTTACCCCTAGCGGTATTCCTTACACCGCTCTTTCCGTCCAAACTACGCGTTAGTCGCGGCTCCCGTGATCGCGTGAAGAGACGACCCAAACGTGCAACCTCAAAACGGCGCTATACGGCTCCGCCTCCGAAGACCAAGGCATGCGTTATGATCCCAGCACGCGACGAAGGATTCGCGTCAGCTCCGTAGGAGCGAAATCTTTATAGCCGCTGGTACCCCGCGCGGTTACCTCCGTTAGGAGCGGCATCTAAGAGCATTCGGCTACGGCTGATTAGGTTCACGACTTAATTTCGTGCCTATGTAGCTCACCATTCGGCCGGTTCCCGTGCCTTCAGATTGATTCTGAATCCCTCCCTGAACGTTTTCCCACGAAGCTCGAGTCTTGGTTTGAAACTGTACGCGGGCGCAGCCGGTATTTTCCATGGCCCGGTCATATCTCCTGTGACCGGTACCCATACAGTGAGGCCGGAGTAAGTCAGGCGAGGAACCAGTTCGCTCGTTCCACCAACAAAGTTAGGAAACTGCTCATGCTGCGTTGCCAAGCGAATTGCGCCAGCTCCCAATTCTAACCCGATAAAGGCGGCAATCAGGACGGTTGTAAACAGCCGCAAAAGAAGTCGTACCGAAACCAGACAGACAAACGGTAGAAAGGCGATATCAGCAGCAAGAGTCCAAATGGTGGCTCCGGCAAATCTCGGATCCGGCGCGGTTAAAAACCAAAAGACGAGCGAGAGTATAATTGGCACGACTAGAAACAACCACTGACGGAATGAAACCGTCCGCCAACGCCACGGCGCACTAATCAGGCTCAGAATCAATCCGGCTGCACCAAGTATCAGAGACCTCAAAACCAGCGGATCCCCAAACGTTGTCGCCAGCCAGGGCCGCAACCAATCGTTGTTAGCTAAGACTGAATCCGCGTCCCGAGTTGGATCGCGCGCCCAACTCAGAATCCACTTTCTATCAGACGATGCTGCTTCATGTGGGACTATCCAATCGAAATGGATGGCTCCGAGTTCAGACGGATAGAGCGGATATCCGCTAGTGATATAACCGCGGCACACCCACGGTATCGAGCAGACGAAAACGAAGAGTACCGGGTAAAGAACCGCCATAAACCGGCGCTGCCGGACAAGAACTATGAGGGCAACCAGCGCGGCGGCGCCCAATCCAAGCGCGGCATACGAGAGTTTGAGCATTACGACCAAAGAACCCGCCATCAGACACCGAAGGAAGGCAGACTGCTCAACGTCTGGCAGCGTGTCGGTGTCGAAAATGACCTCTCGTAGATGCCAGATGACTAGAATCGCGATGGCAACACTGGCAACATCGGGTTGAGGCGACGAGAGACACTCAGAAAACAACTGGCCAAGGATCAGAGGCAGCAATAAAGCGGCGTAAACTGAACCTTGGGTAAAGAATTCCTTACGGTTCAGCCGAATACCTTGCAGCAGCACGGCTGAAGTACACAGCACAATCACCGAGTTTATGAATTCACCACTAACGGCGATACCGAATGGCCCGCCGAAAAGCCCAGCTAAAGGATGCAAAGCACTATTGAATCCAAGCCTACCGTGAAGGTTGGCCAGGCCCGGTACTGACCCAAAATCTGCCACCCAACGCACCGCCGCCAGATGGTAAAGCAGGGTATCGTGACAGTACCCGTTGGTTAACGCGTTCAATGCCGCGACAAACAGGCACAGCACAAATAGTATCAGATTACTCCATCTCGTGTTACGGAGGCCCTCTCCAACGTTGTTCGCGAATGTTCGCCAGCGCACCGCGGCCAGAATAGCCGCCATTAGAATCAGGGCCGGATTTGCCCAGGGCACGAGTCCTCCGAACAGACTCCAAGTCTCAGCAAAAACGGTCGCCACGAACAAGCCGGGCAACAGAAAAGCAGGCAGGCTAAGGTTGGCTCGCGCACCTGGCAGTAGAAAACCAATCGCAGCGCAGCCCACAAATGCGACCTCCACCAGCAGAAACAACAAAACGCCCAAGCTCTTAGCAATCGGCAAATAATGGGTGACGATTGATGCTAGACACGGCGCGATTAACATCGCGAAGCTTTCTTGGACCAAGATAACTTTGTCAAGTAACAGTCGGTAGGGATGAGCTCCTGCTCATCCGTGGCCTCACCCCTATCGTCGCTTTTATCAGCGATACAAGTTATTATGTCGCGATGACTTTTTCCGCGGCAGATTTGCTGGATCTTTCAAAAACCGAACACACTTCGTTATTTCAGAATTCGGCGGCGGTTTGGGAAGCATTGAAGCAGATCCGCAGCTATTTAGAGCGTTCCCTGCAGCCGGCGATGAAGGGTAAGATGTTTGGCGCTCCTTTTATCGGCGACCGGGTTACCATCGGTTCAGGAACCGTCATCGAGAACGGAGCCTGTCTGAAAGGCCCAGCCTGGATCGGAAGCAATTGCGAGATCCGGTCTGGCTGTTACATCCGCGAGAACGTGATCATTGGCAACGGGGTCGTTCTCGGCAATTCCTGCGAATTCAAGAATTGCATCATTTTCGATGAAGCCCAGATACCCCATTTCAGTTATGTCGGCGATTCGATCCTAGGCTACAAAGCGCATTTAGCCGCAGGAGTCATCCTCTCCAACGTCCGCCTGGATCGCGGTGAAGTCTCCGTCAGGCACGAGGCAACCAAGATTGCGACTGGCTTAAGAAAGTTTGGCGCCATAGTCGGAGACAAGGCTGAGATCGGTTGCAACTCGGTCATTAGCCCCGGCTCTATCATTGGTCGTGGTTCACTGATCTACCCTCTCACGCACTTCAGCGGCGTCTTAGCCGAAAACACAATTCTGCAAAACCATCAGAACCTTCGTACGATCCCCCGTCAGGCGTTAGGCTAGAAGCCGTCCCACATCCTACTCGTCCTCGTGCTCGTGCTCGAATGAAAGCGTACCCAGAGCCGCTGATCAGCGTTCCACCCACAACCCGGCTGGACCCACCGCATCTCATAGGTCCTATAAGTCATATCCGTCGCACCACCCCTGATGTGGAGTCAAAAATGTAGACAGGTGCCCGAGATTTCGTCCCGGAGGGACTAGATGAAGGTAGCCTGGCGGTTTACTGCCTGGAATGCGTTTACAAAAAGATCCGTCCCAAAGGGCACGGTCTGAGTTGGTCTTCTTGCAGGTTCGCCATTCAAGGTTGAGACACGTTCGTTTCTACCCAATCATACCGTTCCCTACGGGACGGGTTCGGTTTCCTTGCATCCCCTGGCAGTAAACTGCCAGGCTACGATTACTTGGTCCCTTCGGGACAGAACGCTTTCCCGAGACCTGTCCACAAAATCGACCCCGCACCACCCCTAAACCTCCGAGGACGAGCACGAGCACGAGCACGATTTGGCCTCTACCCCAGGCCCTTCACTCTCAACAACTCCTCATACTTATCCTCAATCCACCGCATCTGTCGTTGCGGAGAAAAATCTTCTTCCATCAGTCGCTGAGCCGCTGCACACATCTCCTCGAGTCGCTCCGGCGAACCCAACAGTGCATGAACCGCTTCCGCCCATTGCGCTTCGTCCGCATCCGGCGCCAATAGCAAGGCTTCAGTGTTCAGCCGGCTGCGTTCCGGATTGTTGCTCACAATAGCGGTCGGTACCCGATGCGAAAAAGCTTCCAGCACGACCATCGGCAGATCTTCCCAATCAGAAGTAAGCACTAACAGCGCGATCTTCGCGTAAAAACCTTCCAGATTAGGAATGACCCCCGGCCAAAGGATGCGCTCGTCTAGACCCAACTGCTGAGCCTCCATCTTTAAGTCCGCGGCCAATGGTCCATCTCCAGCCAGGATGAACCGGTAATCGGGATCCAGCTTGCTCAGATGGGCCGCCAGCTTAAGAAACCTGGAGAAATTCTTCCAACCTACCAGTCGGCCGGCCGCACCGATCAGCTTCGGTCTTAGACGGCGGATGATTGCAGGCGACGGAGCAACCGCGTTTTTTACTACATAGATCTTTTCGGCGGGGATCTTTTCTCGCCGGACAAGATTATCTTTAATGTAGGTGGAAATCACAAAGATGGCGTCCGCGCACCGGTTAGATAAGCCGTCCCACCAGCGAACCGGCGCCCACTCAAAACGAAACCGGTCGTAAGAATGATCGTGAGAGATGATCACCGGAACCCGGAAAAGCTTCGCCAGAATTTTGCCCGTCCAGTTCGAAACGAACAGATGGCAATGAACGACATCGAATTGCCGGGAAGCAATCAACCAAGGCAAAGTCAGGCAATAGATTGGTAACCATCTAAATGGAGATAGACAGATAACTTCGCAGCCTAGCTCTCGCATTTGTGGAAGAAATACACTTCGGCTGTTGCCGTGGCACGCGGCTAACACCAGGTCCACTTTGCTGCGGTCTCTATGTTTCAGAAACTGATAGATAACCGTTTGGCCTCCGCCTAGGTCAAAACTGTCAATCAGATGAAGAACGCGAATTCTACGCTGCATGCTCCGCTTGGTAGAGGCGATAATGCGTGCGGACACGGCGACCAACCGCCAGTAGCCCTAAACGAAATAGGGTAATCGGCAAGAGCCCATCTTGTCGAAAGATCGGCCAAAAAATTCGGTTCGCTTGCTCAAGTCTCCGATTCAATACCTGGATCATAACATCAGTTGCGACACATTCCCGGCGCCATTGCCCTAAAACTCGCCGTTGATCCTCGGTGATATTCGGATCCGCTAACAGACCGGCTATGATGTTTAGACCGTCTTGTTGCGCTTGTGACAGGCTGCTGTTGCCCGCATTCATGGTCAACGATCCTTCATGCCAGCGATAGCGATACAGAATGTTGGCCACCGGCGCGTCCGGAATATTCGCCAGAGCGGCTCGCAGCAAGAGATCACGGTCTGAAGCCATCGGATAGGCCAGATTAAATCGGCCGAGCTTATCGAACACGGATCGGCGAAAGACCCGCGCATTGATGTTAGGAAATCCTAAGGTGACGTTCCGAAAGTTCAGTTGGTTCTGCTTCGGATCATCATAGCAATGCATTTTGATCTCCTTGCCCGCATCGGTTCTCCGGAAAATCTCACAACCTCCTGAAATAATTTGTGTCCCTACCGCGTTCTGAAAGATCTGCTGAGCCAATGCCAGCGTCCCTGGAGTTAACAGATCGTCACTGTTAAGAAAGATCACCGCACCGCCCGTAGCCCGGTCCAGCCCCTTATTGAAGGCATCATAAACGCCCCGGTCCCGCTCGGACACCACGTGGAGATGCGAATAACTGCGGACGATATCGAGCGTTTTATCCGTTGAACCACCATCGATTATCCAGTGCTCAACATCGTCGTATTGTTGCGCCACGACGCTCTCGACCGCTTCAGCGATGAATTTCTCCCGATTTAAGCAAGTGGTAATGACGGTGAATCGCATTCAAGCTAGGACTGGCCTTTCACTAGCATGCGGTGCGAGAGAATCAATCGCCTGATCCGGTAGGGATGAGCTCCCGCTCATCCGTGGCTTTCGTCCCGGAGGGACTGAATGATCGTAGCCTGGCAATTCATTGCCAGGAATAGATCAAGGCGAGACCCGTCCCGGAGGGACGGTATGATCGGAGCAATTCGAGGAGGCCAGACGGGTGTGTTTGGAAAATGGCCGCTAACTCGCGGTACAGATCACACCGTACCCTACGGGACGGACTCCGCGATAGCGCACCCCTGGCAATGAATTGCCAGGGTACCATCATTCAATCCCTTCGGGATAAAGGCCTCCGCCCCCACCAATCACCACTTACCAGTCGCTGATCACCAATCCACCCCTTACGCCTTGCTCGGAATCATCCCGGTCTGCCGGGCATAGTTGAAAATGCCGCCCGCCTCGATCACGGGACGAACATCTCCCATCGGCTTTAACGAATAAGTTTGATTCCGGACCGTCAGCGTATCCTTATCAAAATCCAGCGTCGCGATATCGCCCGTCTGGCAGATATCGATCAATCGCTCGCGCGATTCGTAGGGATAAAGTTCACCGGTGGCCACGCTATTACGGAAAAAGATCCGCGCATAGGACTCAGCCACTACCGCCTCAACCCCGGCAGCCCCTAGTGCAATCGGAGCATGTTCCCGAGAACTTCCGCAGCCGAAATTTTTCCCTCCGATGACGATCTTATATTCTGCTTCGGTGCTTCCTTCCGCCATGAACCGCGTCGGATACAATTCATCAGGGAGACCAACCATCGCATAGGAGCCGAGCTTTTTGTACTCTTCCGGAATGGTTGGCACCAAGGTGAGATATTGTGCCGGGATAATCTGGTCGGTATCGATATTATCTCCGACTACATAAACTGAGCTGGTAACTACTTTGGCCATAAAGTTCTAGGTTGTAGGTTATAAGTTTTAGGTTTTACGTTTTAAGTCCGAGGTCTGCGAAAGTGACGCTACGGGCCAAAGTCCCTTACGAAAACTTTCAACCTATAACTTAAAACCTAGAACCTAGAACTTATAACCTTCGCGTTTGGTTCAGCTCAAAAACTCGCGCGGATCGGTGACGTGTCCGGTCAGCGCCGATGCGGCAACCGTGTAGGGACTAGCCAAATAGACTTTGGCTTCTTTGCTTCCCATGCGTCCCGGAAAATTCCGGTTCGTCGCGCTGATGCAGGTCAACGGAGCATTCAACCGGGCAAACGTATCGGTCGGTCCACCCAAGCACGCCGCACAAGACGCGTTTTCTGTCATCCTTACGCCAGCATCAATTAACACGTCCCAGACCGATTGCGTGTCCCAGCGTGTCTCTTTTAATTCCTGCACCACATCCGAGGTCGCCGGTACTCCATACGTATCAATCTTTACATGACGGCCTTTGACCACTCTAGCGAACGCAAAAAAGTCGCTGGCCTTACCACCAGTGCAGGAGCCGATATAAGCGCGATCCAGTTTCTCCTTCTCCAGCTCTTTCGCTAACGCCCGATTCCCCGGATTCGGGTGCATCGCCACCGTCGGCTCCAATTTCGAAAGATCGTACACCTTATCGAAAATCACTTTTTGATCTTTATCGAGTTCGACCGGGTTATAGTCGGCCTTTGTCCCGTTGAGGCTGGTCCGCTCGCTCACGTACTCATGGGTCGCTTTGTCCGCCGGAAAGATCCCGTTTTTGCCGCCGGCTTCGATCGCCATGTTCGCAATGGTCATGCGGTCATCCATGTTTAATGAACCGACACCTGGCCCTTCCCATTGCATCGCTCGGTACGTCGCACCGTCAAATCCGATGTCGCCGATTACCCAAAGGATAACGTCCTTGGCCATCACCCCGGGCTGCATCGCGCCTTCCAAATAGAACCGCATTGTCTCCGGCACCTTCACCAGGAGCTTACCGGTCCCAAGAATAAAGCCGGCATCCGTGTTCCCGATACCGGTCGCAAACTCGCCAAACGCTCCGGCCATGCAGGTATGGGAATCTGTACCGAACAAAACTTCGCCTGGCCGCGCATGTCCCAATCGAGGCAGCGCCGCGTGGCACACGCCTTGATAGCGAGCTCCGTACTGGCGCTTTATCTGACCAACCTCGGTATTGAACTTCCAAGAGCCGTTGGGGTCATCAATTACATCATAGAAGTAAGGCAGCCGCTGCTCCTTAGCGAAATCGCGGAGAATATCTACGTTCCGATTCGACAGCCGGTCAGAAGTGAAAATGTAGTGATCCGGGATAATCACGATTTTCGACGGATCCCAAACCTTTGCATCTTGTCCAAACTCACGCTTAAACACCCCAATGCTCCCTGGCCCGCAGACATCGTGTGTCAGCAAAATATCGGTTTCGACCCAGACATTATCACCGGGCTGGACCCGGGGTCGCCCGCTTGCGCGTGCCAAAATTCTCTCGGTTAAGGTCATAATGAGAAGGAGCCAAGCTTGGCTCCACGCAGCCTCGAGATCAAGTGGAAAACCACAACTAATTTGTGTAAATGCGACCGGTGGGCAAAAGTTATCAGTATTCAGTTGGCGAGTAAGCAGTGTAGGAGCTAGGAGGGACGCGCATATGGGCTGTTCGGGTCCTCGTGCTCGTACTCGAATCCCATGCGACCGGAGCCCGTTAATCGCCGCGCTATCCCCGGGTGCGGCTAGAACCAAACGCTACCTATAAGTCATATAGGTCCCATAAGTCCCATCCCTCGCCGCACCTATGCACCTTCGAGTACGAGGACGAGGACAATTGAGAACGCTAACACACACGCCTCTCGTAGCTCCTAGCCCGTCCTGCTGATTACTGACACACTGATTACTGATTACTTTCCTTAGGCGGCACCAACACCGTCAACACTCCTGGCCGCACCCCAAACCGCACCGGCGTCGTCCCAATCAAAATTCCGTCGACATGCACCTGCAAGCGGGTCCGGGAAAAGACCTCAATACGATGGCTTTCAAAAGTCTCTATCTTCGGGTGAAGCCGGTAGGTCCCTCGGCTAATTGACCAGAGATGAAGCGCCAGCTCGCGCTTACTGAAATCCCGATAGACAGCGATGGTCAAGAGACCGTCGTCGATCTTCGCGCCGGGACATACCGCCAGGTTGGTTCCATAAAACGGACCGTTAGCGACCGCTAAGAACGAACACCGCAGCCGGACTCGATTTCTGGATTTTCGAAAGCGCCGCCTTCGACGCTGGAGAGGGACGTGACCTCGAAACGATGCTCGGTAAGCCTGGTTCACCGGCCGATCAAATCTCAATTCAACCGGAGTCTGCTGATGAATCAGTACCGTCCTTAAGGCTTGGAAAATCGCCAGAAAACGGCCTCGCTTAATCTCTTCTCCAATCGGAAACATCTGGGCATCGACACCCACACCGGCTGCTTCAAAAAACAAATTGTTCTCGTCTGCGATTCCGACATCGACGCGAATCGGCGTCCCGTTCTCCACCACTGCACAGGCAACCAGCGGATCCGAAGCAAGTCCGAGACTCAACGCGAGATTATTGAATGTGCCAACCGGAATGATGGCCAACGGAATATTGGTGCCGACCAAGTGAGAAGCGATTGGCCGGATAGTGCCGTCCCCACCCGCAACCACTACCAGATCCGGCTTTTTATCGAGCGCTTCCCGTACTTTGACTGGTGTTACTTCTTGTGTCTCGATCCCATATTCTTCAACCGCCGGAACCGAGGAGGAAATCCGTTCCCGAACCGAAGCCAGAACCTGCTCAGTCGCCTTCCCACTCAACAGGTTGTGGAACAACACCGCACGAGCGTAGCGAGGATGGCTAGAGGAATGATCGTCCATGAGGTAATCGGTGATAGGGCGAGGCTCCGTAACGTCCTTTCACGTTTCGCAGAGGAATACGCATTTGAACTGCCAGGAGGTCGTACTGCACCAATGCACGCGCCGAGCCGTGGTGTACGCGTCACCCCGGCTCGGCACGCGTTTAGGCCTAGCAACTCGGTTCAGTAAGAGGTGATCAATCGCTCCGCGAACCCAGTTAGGCCGATTGGGAGCCTCGCCCTACCACCGATTACTGATTACTTTCGAGCCACCCCTCAATTTTCTCTAACTATTCCGCGCGGCCCGCGTCACTCCCGCCGTTCCTGCGATTGGATTGCATAAGAATTATCCATGACGTTGATAATCTTAATGCCGGGAATGATTCGATCCGTCGCATAGTCGAGGTTGCCGTCCGGACCAATCACCGCAATCCCAAAGTCTCCCACTCGGTACGCATCCGCTGCTGAGCCCGGATCCGGTAGAACCACAAAGGGAACGTCCGAACCCGTTATCACACCGGTCTCCCTCGTGAAGGCAACGAAAAACAGAGCTTTGCGCTCAGCCAGGTTTTTATAAACCTTGGTGATATTCTTAACCTGTTTTTTGAATTCCTTCTGGTTCGGGTCAGTCGCAAAGATCAGCACGACGGGTTGGCCTTCCACGTCTTTTAGGCGCTTTACTTTGCCGTTCACGCTCGCCCACAGGAATTCCGGGGCTGGACGAGGAACATTCGGAACAGCTGCGCGTTTCTGCTTCTCCTTTGGCGACGGGGAAGCTTGCGCTCGTGCCGGCGCAGCTTGTGTCTGTGCAATGCCTGCGAGCAGGCAAATCACGAAGATGGTGACTCGCCCGAACTTCATACTTTCATTATATCCATTTCTTTGGTTTCTAACTGCTGGTCGACCTCCTTGACATATTTGTCCGTTAGTTTTTGAACCTCTTCTTCCAGATCGCGGCGACCATCTTCCGTGATCTCACCCTCTTTCTCGATCTTCTTTATTAGGTCGATCCCGTTTCGGCGAGCACCGCGAACCCGCACCCGAGCTTCCTCCGCCATGTGCCGGGCTCCCTTAACCAAGTCTTTTCGGCGTTCCTCCGAGAGTTCAGGAATCGGAAGCCGGATGAGTTTCCCATCCACGGAGGGATTAATTCCCAGCTTGGACTCGATTAGCGCCTTCTCGATGTCTCGAATAACACTAAGGTCAAACGGTTGGATAACGAGCAAGCGCGGCTCCGGAGTGGAAATGAGAGCCAGTTGTTTCAGTTTCATCGAAGCCCCGTAGGCGTTTACGTCGATATTGTCCACTAGGGCCGGGGAAGCTTTCCCCGTCCGCAGAGAGGCGAATTCGTGATTCATGTAGTCGACGCTCTTCTCCATTGCCTCTTCAGTTTCTAATAGAATGTCGTCAGGAGTCATAAGAACGGTTTAGCAGCCAGGTTTATAAGTTCGGCCAGGGCCGGCCCTCATCCCATCCGCAGCCTCAATCGGCCGTTACCAACGTACCTACCTTTTCGCCCCGCACCACCCTCTTGATGTTCTCTGGCTTTGCCATATCAAACACGATAATCGGGATGCGGTTATCCATGCAGAGACTGAAAGCGGTTGAATCCATCACCTTCAATCGTTTCGTGAGCGCTTCAGTAAAGGTCACAGTTTCATAGCGCTGAGCGTTAGGATTCAGTTTGGGGTCACTATCGTAGATCCCATCCACTTTCGTTGCCTTTAAAATGATTTCCGCCCGGATCTCGCTCGCTCTGAGTGCGGCCGTTGTATCGGTAGAAAAAAATGGGTTGCCGGTACCTGCCCCAAAGATCACGACTCGTCCTAATTCCAGGTGCCGGATTGCCCGGCGAAGAATGAACGGTTCAGCCACATTGGCCATCTCGATCGCCGTTTGAAGCCGGGTAAGCACTCCCATTTGTTCCAACGAACTTTGGAGCGCCATCCCGTTGATCATCGTTGCCAGCATCCCCATGTAGTCTGCCGTTGTGCGATCCATGCCCCGATGGCTGGCGGTCAATCCTCTCCAGATATTGCCTCCGCCGATCACCACCGCGATCTCGACTCCTAAATCGCGCACTTGTTGTATCTGTTTCGCGATTCCGGAAACGATATCCGGAGAAATAGTTTCAGCGCTACCCGGCTCCCGTAACGCCTCGCCGCTCAACTTTAAAACGATCCGTCGATATTTTGGCTGCCCCGAGCCCGTCTGCGAAGTGGACATTTAAAAATTGCCCTAGCCCTTAGAGGAGTCTCTTCGCGAAGTCAAGAATTCGTCCGCTGCAATTCAAGTGAACATCAACGTTTCCCGGCGATGTGGAACAAAACCGCGACACGCGAATGGGCCCACCCCCGTCG